>ERZ894226.55-NODE-55-length-98615-cov-17.229069_pt1 | contig 98615 bp, 94 predicted proteins | sample MGYA00380294_ERZ894226 | MGnify/ENA primary metagenome ERZ894226 (study PRJEB32331, sample SAMN06328434) | human gut metagenome | biome: human gut microbiome; feature: stool | host: Homo sapiens | collected 2014-10-29 ... | reverse complement strand
CAGACATAGACTTGGATTGGTCACTTAGATAGTCCAAGAAAATGTCCGCACCCTCCACTCCCGATTGCACCCGATGAAGTCAATCTGACACCTAAGCTGATACGCTTTAACCGTTAATAAAACTAATCGAAATCTGCTATCAGACTGGATGTAAACTTTTCACATTTTTCGAATGTGGCTGGTGGAATTTAGTCTAGCACACCGAATTCCAGTAGCCCATTTAGCATGCCTTGAAATCGAGAAAATTTCGATGAGTTACATTAATTATAGCAGAAAACGAGAGATTTCAAGCAAAAATCTCTCGTAATTTCAGCAAAATTTAAAACATGATGGAATTTACTCTTGCACTGGAATTTACTTTTTCAAGTCAGCTGGAAATTTTATAAAATTTTAATGGGGTCTGACCCCAAACGTACCCTTTACACACCAATGGCTTTTTGTCTTTTCATCATAGCTGGTCCCGACTAGCAAAATATTACCAGTATAACTTAAAATTGATTTAGAATATCTCTATCTACCCATACACTTTTTTAAATGAGTTCACTGGCAAAGCTCTCAGTTCTTTACTAAAACATTTCTTTACATCTTTCACAGACATTTTCACAAACATATTTTTTTCATCTTCAACTGTTGCAATTGCTCCGTCTATAATATCAAAAATATTCTTTTCTTCATTCTTGTCCGTTCCATACTGTACTACATGAGCTTGCCGTAAATATAAACGATTTACATTCACCATAACATATTCATCATCCAATTTTTCAAAAACCTCTTCCCCTGATAATTGTCCTGGATTTTGTTTCATCAAATCAATAATCATTTTATTCCCCTTTCCTTATATTCCACAAACTCCTTCATTTCAAACGGAAAATAAAACCTGAAGTCTTCTATTACGTCTTTTATGATCTCATCAATCCTCATATAGTCCAATTCATATAAAAGTTTTCTGTCCCGCTCATCATAAATTGTGACACCAAATGTAAGATATGGTCGAGATTTTTTCACTTTACCAGTCATTTTATCTTGATCAATATAAACATTTCCTTCAAAGAACGGAATTGCCGTTAAGAAATCTACCCACTGTTTTTCAAGTTTTTCTTTATTTTTATTCAGTTCAAAGCTTTCTTCACAATAAGACTCGTTTACAGATGCAATCAACGGATGTTTTGCTTCAAATGCCTCTTTTAATAATTCTCCCCACTTCTGTTCTTTCATCTTTTGTCCGGCTGTTGAAAAATCGCTTTCAGCCATTACCAACTGATGATATATTTCTTCCTCTCTCATATTCCAAGACCGAAAATGAACCCGTACATGATTCACTACAGACTTATTTGCCAACAGCTTAGCTAAAACGCTACACATGGCCTGTAAGTAACTTTCAAACAACTCTAACAAAGAAGTATTCCCACCACTGCTTATATAATTAGGTCTTTCTTCAACTTCAATTGTACCATTAAAGAAAAAGTCCATTAACTTCTGCAAGCTCTCCTGTTGTTCTATCCCATCTCCTATATTATCCATTTCCAGCATAACATAATCATATTTCATATGAGACAAATTCAAATACATATGTTTACGATATCTCCATATCAAATGCATCAGATCTCCTAATGAATCAATTGTCTCATCTGTAATATAACAAGCTTTTGGCGACCGTCCCACAATATTCCCCAATTCAAAATATGCCTGCGTTTTAACTATATTGATTGGCATTACAATTTTTCTGTTTTTTTCCTCCATGTTGGTCGTATAAATTCTGAAATCCGGACGAAAATGATTATCTTCATTGCTACTTCTCACATAAACATCAATAGAATTCAAATCAAGATTAAATGTATAGCTTGAATACACATGCGTATATGTATGATTTTCACTGCCATCCGGCCAACCAATTCCACTAACCAAAGTTGTCATAGAATGTCTGTTATTTTGCCAGTTAATAACATCTCGATTATGAATGTGTCCACTAATATATACATTTGCTCCTAACCGGTTTTTAGACAATAATTCAGCCTGTATTGCGGTCTCTTCCGTTCCTTCCAGCCACTCCAATGGATGGTGCCCCAACGCAATTGTAAGATCAAATGGTCCATTTTCTAATTCTTTTTGATATTGTCGATATATTTCATCACTCTGAAATTTTCCAAGTTTCAACTTTCTCTCATCATTTACTCCACCCATTGAACTCCATGCTGTATCGAACGAAATAAAACAAATCCTTTTATCTCTGATTTCACTAACTCTGACGCTATATGTATTCTTTTCTTCCCGTTCAATTCCTAATATTTTATATATTTCATTAATCAGAGTAATATATTCTATATATCCTATTTTCATATATTGCCAATAGCTGGAATAAAATTGATCAGAATTTTTATAATTATATTCATCAATAATTTGGGTATCTAACGGCTTATGTTCTCTGTCATGATTTCCTGGCACAAAATAAGCATCTCTTATTTTTCCCATTAAAACATTACTAAGCTGCGAAAAAAAGGAAAGAATATTATCTTTGTACTCTTTGTATTTAGCCTGATGCACCAGAGCACCTGTCACAACCAGAATTACATTGTTTACTGGTTCCATTTCATTCTCAATATCTTCCAGTAAATTGATCATTATTCGAGACAATGAATTTCCTGTACCATTTATATGCAAATCTGACAAATGCAATATTGTAAAATCATTCATATTCCTTTACCTCTTCTTTTTCCACAAACAATCTTTTCATAATAATTAAATATTTGAAGTAATCTTCTTCCGTCCGAACAAGCAATCACCACTGTGATATATACTAATGACATTATCCTGAATTGCCACCGCAATAAATGGCTGTCCTTGAATGCTGCTGATGCCTGTAATGCCGGATCTTAGCTGTTCACTTCTAAAATTTGTTGTCTTTCGATATTTGGTATCATTTCAGCAACTAAATCCACCTCTACATCTAAATATATTATATTCTAAAATCAACCTTTCTGCAAAGACTAAAATCATTTTCATCGCTCATGCAAGTTGTTATTATAATTAACATTTTATTGATGACACAAAATAATTTTTATATTTTCATCCTTTCACTATTGCTATTTTTCCCCATATACGTTGTAGTTTAAATGTTTAACAGACACTCGTCTCGTTAGCAAATTATTATTTTAAATAACATCAATATGAATTACATAATCAAAAACACACTAAAGAAAGGATTCTGATCATGAAAAAATTATCAACTTCTCTTCTTGCTGATCTAGTAATGTCAAAAAGAAAAGAACTCAAAATGACACAGCAAAATCTTGCAGATGCTACCGGCATCAACCGTGCACTGATCTCACGTCTGGAAAAGGAGGATTTCCTTCCAACCATTCCGCAGCTGGAACAGCTCGGAGAAACGCTCGGATTAGAACCAGATAAAGTATTCGTAGACAACAGCACTAACAAGCTGCCATCTCCATCCCCACTGAATATCGCAGTAGCCGGAACCGGATATGTCGGACTGTCTATCGCTACTCTTCTCGCACAGCACAACCATGTGACTGCTGTAGATAGTATTCCGGAAAAAGTAGAGATGATCAACAATAAGAAATCTCCTATCCAGGACGATTACATCGAAAAATACCTTGCAGAAAAAGAGCTTAACCTGACTGCTACACTGGACGGAGAGACTGCATATAAAAATGCAGATTACGTTATAATCGCAGCCCCGACCAACTACGACAGCAAGAAGAAATACTTTGATACTTCCGCTGTAGAAGCCGTAATTGAACTAGTATTAAAAGTAAATCCAGATGCGATCATGGTCATCAAATCTACCATTCCTGTTGGATATACGGAATCCGTACGTAAATCATCTTCAGTCCTGAATTCTTACGTGAATCCAAGGCATTATATGATAACCTGTATCCAAGCCGGATCATCGTCTCTACAGATAAATCTGATGCCAGACTTGTAGAAGCATCCCGTACTTTCGCAACTCTTCTCCAGGAAGGCGCTCTTAAAAATCAAATTGACACATTATTCATGGGATTTACAGAAGCCGAGGCCGTAAAACTCTTTGCAAATACTTACCATATCCTTAATGATTCATCAAGTAACCTCTTAGTCTTTTCTCGCCACTATAGAAGGCCGGAAAGATCTGCTTCTTTCCCTTACGCTTCGGCTGCTTTGGAGACTTCAGTTCCAGATCCTCAGGCTCTGCCTCATTAAGATTGCAGACAGCTTCCGCTTCATTGAAAAAGACAATCGTTCCATCTACTTCACGAAAACAGATCTGACTGGTATACACCTTTTCATTGGTCAGTTGGTCATCCAACGGCCAACATAAGTTATTTTCAGCAGCCAGTTTTATGACCTCGCTGATTGTGTTGCGTGAGCTATGTACGCTTGCAGCGATTTGACGCTGCGTGTACTTAAGGCTGTTAAGTCTTAAGATTTCTCGATAATCAACCATAATTATCGAACCTCCTATATGAATAGTCACACGTATCGTGTGCCGACTTCATTATAGGATAAATTTATATGAATGGCTCACCTTCCGTGAAGGTGGCTCTATTCATCCGTAATGGTGGCCCTGAATCCCCGTGCAGATGGTTCTATGTCACCGGAATATACAACTTGGTCGTGGTTATCGTAATTTTGAACATTTTCGAACACGTTTTTATATGCAACAAGAAACATTCCTGTTATAAACGGGTCCTCTTCATCAACGCAAGTACAATATTTCATCGAAGATGATTCCATTTGAACACAGCACAACAGGCACAGTGAAACTCACCGTGCCTGAAATACTTTTATTATTCTTTTTTGTCAGCCCCTACGGAAGAACCCTCCTTAACTTTGAAGTTATCTCTTCCCCTCTCGACTTTCCCTCTTTAATTTTAAGGTTATTTTCCATCAAACCCTCTCGAAAACTTTGGGAAACCCTCCTAAAGTTTGATGATCCTTAAAAACGCAGGTTTTTCCTTTGTTTTCAAGTTTTTTTATGATTTTTTATTTCCTCATTTTCATTGAGTTGTACTTATTTCTGGAAGTTCACATTTAATTCGCCATAATACCAGCCGAGAAAACGGCCAATCTTGTATGCGTGGTCTGCTGTTAAGTTGTTGTTAGCTTCGCCTCAGAAACCGTCGGCGCCAAAATATTTTCCCATTTTTTATCCTTTCTAGTATATAAAATACACATACAATTATTTATATTCTTTAATAATAGAAATAATCTTACAAATATTTTTATCTATCATTTCATTATATTCTTTTGTCCATTTATCCGATTTTTCTGTTTGATAATGTGCTATTATTGTTCTTAAATATGACAAATCATCTAATTCAGGATTGCAATTTTCATACTCTTTACTTGGATTCTTCTTTATACTTATGTTATATTTTTCCAATATCTCTTCTTTTTCTAACCACTCAATAAATTGCTTTATACTTTTTCCTTCTGTTAAATATTGATACAAAGCTACAAATCTATATGATTTTTCTTCTATTTCCAGTATAACATTCAAATATTTATATGCTGGATTTGTTATATTTATCGATTCAAACCCGTTAAACAATTCTTTCTCTATTACAGATCCTTTGCCATAAAAATCTGTAATATTTACTATAGTTATTGCTCCTGATATAATATTTTCTCTTGGTGGATACGAGGAAGTTATATGTCTATATGAATGCTTACTCATATAGACATCCTTGACATATAATCGATAAAGCAATTTTTGAATTAATACTTCACAATCTTTTTCAAGTTCACTACCTTCTTTATTGTTACGCTTATTCTTTAACTCAAATTCAATAAACACTTCATATTTTTCTTTATAAATATACACTTCTCGAACCCATTCATGATTTATTGGAATAATTATTTCATCAAATTCATGACACTCTAATCCATTTATTTTATATTTCGAATAATATAGATACTTTCTTTTCATAGCTGGCATCTTCTGCTTTCTTCATCATTTTTCTTAATGTTGATGAGACTGCCTCTCACCCATCTTACTAAAACACATAATATGGTTTCTTTCCAATTAGGATTATCAGAATATTTTTTAATACTCTTTTCAATATATACTATTTCTCTTATTTTCTTAATCAATTTAATTAACGCAATAACTATCTACATTTTATCATCTTTATTATTTTATGCAATTCACAATTATACTTTATTCCCTAGAATACTTATTTTCCCTTCTCTGCCACTTTATTCTCTCTTATACATATGCCTCCAGATAACTTTCTTTAACTTTTCTCAATCTCTTGCTCTAATTCCTTAATCTTCTGCTCTCTATCTCTAATCTTCTTACAAGGAATTCCAGCACAAACTGTCCAAGATTCTACATTCTTATTAACTAAACTCATCGCACCAATCGCTCCCCCAGTTCCTAATATAACATCCGGAAGTACAACACATCCTGCTCCAATAATAGAGTGTTTATTTAAGATAACTTTTCCTTCATAAACATTGCGATATTTTTCAGGAACCATAGGATTGGTCATCGCAATTCCCGAAAAATCATCACTTTTAGAAAATATAGAACATTTCGAAGATATTGATACAAAATCACACACTTGAATACATTCGCTACCAGCCACCAGACTTGTATATGGTGATATATGTACATAAGAACCAATTTGAATATTTCCGCTCAACAAGCAAAAATCATCTATTCTGACATGATTCCCAATAGAAATCTTCTTTTTTCCATAAAAGCAAGCGTTCCTGCTTATCTGCACCCCTTGCCCAACTTCCTTAAATCCCATTAGCTTTAATTCTGTTTCTGTATAAAAACTACTTTCTTCCGCATTCTGTTCCTGAATATCTATATGTATTTCGATCTTGACAGACTCTTTTAACCGTTTTTTATCTTGTAATACAACTATTCAAAATATTCTCCGTATTTTTCATTATCTTTGCGGCGTTCTTCAATCATCTCCTGCAATCCTTCATACAGCCTTATAACAGCATAGCCCGAAGCACTCTCAAATACCCAAAGCGGTAAATATTTCTTTTTTACCATAATCCCCCAGAAATGAAAGAAAGAAATAATACTTCCTGCTGCCACATCATTTTTATCGATTTTAATATTATTATTAATTTTACAATATATTTCCTTGCGTGCTGCCACATTTTCTAACGAATCTCCTTGCTGAAAATACTCTTTCACAGCTCCCATATTCGAGATTCGAATGCTCGCAACACCAATTAAAACACCTGATATTCCTGACAAAATCGCAACAATATTCACAACATCTTTTATCTTTGTTTCTTTTGCAAATTTATAAATAATCTTCAAATAATCTATTTTTTTGCAGAAATATAAAAATACTAGTATCACGATTGACATAACACAGACGATACATATTTTATACGAATTGTTCCTTTTATTTATCATAAATGGTTTCCATTAATTAAGCACACCTCTGTTTATCAGAAACTTTTTCTTATGCTACCACGAATGTATCAAATTATCAAGTCATTAAGAATTTTCTCCGTTTTTGCAATTCACCGTGATAAAGTGTTGTTTTCAATTTAAAACTGGCTAATCTGCCAGTTTTAAATTTTGCATAATTTGTAAATACGGATTTATCTGTTTATAAAAAATTAATAGTGCCTGACACCTTGTGCACCCCGATATCTAACACTTTTTATAACAATGCAATTCGCTTTATTAAATCATTTACAAAAGTATAATATGCACCTTGCGTATCCAAAAAGCGACTCCTATTACTATTTACTGTTAATTTATCCTCCTTTTCTAACTCCTGATTCGGAATCAGCCACATAGGGCATTTATATTTTTGCGCCATTGCCGGATATGTATTATGCGATCCCCAAACAGCATTCCCCCCTATTGATGCCCTTATTTTTTCTTGCAAAAATTCTGGAACATCTTCTTTTGGTATCCAACTTTCCACTTCTGCTGGTATACGTTCTGCAAAATCTCTATGTGCTTTTGCCAATCCCAATGGTTGATCTTGCCTTCCGCGCGCATTATAAATCGTATATCCAATAAATTTTACAAAATTCGGTGCAAACAATACTCGAAGTTGAGAATCAACACCTTCATACAACGCCTGATATGATTTTTTCCATTTTTGTAATGATTGTCCTATATTTCTAATTCCATACATCGAAAATAAATCTGGCGTAGCAGGCATAATAAATGCATCACATGAAGTAATTATTGCTCTATTTAGTAATCCTAAACTTGGTGAAACATCTACAAAAATATATTCGTATCCATATTTTTGTGCATATCTTGTCGCTATTGTTCTAAATTGTGTAATAGTTCTTACTGCTAATACATTTTCGTCTGGAGAAATACTCCATCTATCAGCTAAAACCCCCTCAAACTGACTAAGTGTTATCCTTCCTGGAATAAGATGCAACTTTTCATTTATTTCTACTGTTGGAGGTAGCAGGTTATAATCATCTACCCCACTCTCTACAGGTTTTAACAAAAAATGTATGGTTCTAGACTTATTTAATATCTCATTGTATCCGATATTAAATGTATTCATTCCAATAGGGAATCCATTTGCGATAACCTCTTCTTCTTCTTCCCATATGCTTTGTAACGCCACTTCATCTAATCCATATAAGGACAAATTCGATTGAGGATCCAAATCCATCATCAATACACTATGACCTTGCTCTGCCAATGCACAAGCGGTATGAAATAGTAACGTAGATTTTCCAACCCCACCTTTATTATGAAAAATAGCTATCATTTTCATTGCCGTTTTCCTCCTGGTTTCTTTTAATTGTTATTTTTTCACATCTTAAGTTTTTCTTAATTTGGTCTGACCCCTTCAGTAATTCCGAAAGACCTTCAAAATCAATTTCCTCTTCAAGCAAAGCATAAAAATTTAATGAACTTTGTTTTTTTTAATAATTCCTAATTCGCTCTTGTATTTCACGAGAAGATGATTGATTGATGATTTTATCTTTGACCATTTCCACCCCTATACCTGCAATAAAATCAATTATTACACTCATTTTTTCTTGTATGATAATTAGGAAGTTAATTATCACATATTTCCTTTCTTTTAATATCGTGGTTCAATACAAAGTCTACGATGATAATCGATGGTAAGCATCATCGTACTGCATTAAAATTATTGCGCAATGTAGTAAAAATTTATTAATGCCTGCCCCCAATGGATATCATAAGCATCTGGTTTTACCCACCAGGGACACACAAAAAGCCATCCATCCCCGTCCCCAATGGATTCTAGGATTATATTTCACTGCTTTCCATTGCTGTGCCAACGTATCATTCTTACTATAGAGTTGAATATTACTTTCATTTGTTGCAATCGCAGACTGAAGATCTATGCAATAATCTGCATCTAATGCAGATAAGAAAACGATTCGACCATTTGTCTGCTTTACTGCAATCCATTTCTGTGATTTTTCATCTTTATAGTCTCGTTGTTCTATATCGGCAGAATTCTTTGCCGAACCGCCATTTATACTCAATACTTTACCTGAATTCTTATTTTTCAAAATCACATAATTCTTATTATCATGGCTTATCTTGTATTTTTCCAGTGCTATTTTAATGATTTGCAATACTGGATTAAAATCGTCTTTATTACAATATATTTTTCTCTTTGGTTATTAAATACTTCCTTGAGTCATATTATATATTAACAGACCTATTAAATTAAATATAACATAAAATGAAGCCAAGCACTATTAAAACTTTTCAATTTTACACAAAATATTAATCCGAAAGGAATGTATTCTTATGCATAATTTAATTCTTCTTATAATTATTGTCTTTGCCATTGCATGCCTGATTGTTGTCTGCTGCTTATGTATTGCATCTACAAACTGGCGAGATGACAGACATGATTATGAGCTAGATGATATCAGGGATAAATCAGATGAGGACAAGTAAATATGACAGCACCTCAATGTTCATGATATTAATATTTTTCACATATCACCGTATTAAAGTATTTCTCTAAAATTAAAACTGACTATCCAGCCAGTTCTAATCTCTATACTTTGACATACTATAAATCAGAAAATAGATCTTCCTTATACACTTCTGTTTTCAGTATCTCCTCAAAGCTCGCTTTCACTGTAACCACATCTTCCTTGTATGTCATACCATACCAGGTATCATTACTGCGTAATACTTTGACTGACATCTTATTTTCTGCTAATAATTCACCAATAAAAGTTGGAATCAGATATTCCGCTTTCATTGGATCAGCCGGGACTTCATTCTTAAAGAAATCAGCAAATCCTGCTTCTAAGGTTTCCAAAAATGCCGGTGTCGCTCCCCACATATTCATAGATAACAGAGAATTCACATCAACAGCCACGCCGTCTGCTTCTGCTCCGTCCGCAGTCTTTATAATGTTCTTTGTCTCAACAACCTCAGTCAGATTATTCTGCTCGTCCATCTTGCAGATACCACGAGTCACACCGCCGTTATCGGACAGAGTGTTCTTCAAGACAAATCCCGCCATACAAGACCTGCCGCCATTTACCAGATACTCATGAACAGCTTTAAAACCTTCCTTGACATAGTAATCATCTGCATTGATGACAATGAAAGGAGTCTTGATGATCTTCTTTGCTGCAAGCACGGCCTGACCGGTTCCCCACGGTTTTATACGACCTTCCGGCAGAGTTCCCGGGATATCGTTAATATCTTGGAAGGCATAGTCCACTGTTACATTGCGGGAATTACAGATAGTGGCAATGCGGTCACCGATGCACTTTTTGAATTCCTTCTCGATATCCTTCCGGATAATAAATACCACATGGTCGAAACCAGCCTCAATCGCATCATGAATGGAATAGTCCATGATGATGTGTTCAGAAGCGGCTACCGGCTCCAACTGCTTGATTCCCGTTCCGAAGCGGCTGCCGATACCAGCTGCCATGATACGTAATGCTGTTTTCATTGTATTCTCCCTGTGCTATCTTTTGTTCCACTGCTTTAACCGACTCTCCTTTAACATATACAGATCTTTTCTTTTTGTCTTCCCGCTTTATAAAATTTTAATGGGGTCTGACCCCAAACGTAGCAGTTTTCTTTCTGCCATTGCCGATACTTTTACACAGCTGTATAATACAAAGCTGAAAACGCATAATATTATAATTAAGAGCAGAATCAGGGTTGCTGTAATCATTGCTATCATTTCCTTCGCGTTATGATATTATGTATTATATGCGGTGGTGTGATAAGATATGCAGGAGATTTATAATAACATTTATTCATATAATTTCACTCAATCTAATATTCAAAAATCATTTTATTCCACCTATCCATTGCCTCTGATAAACACTAATCCTATTTCACTTTTCCTCCTTATCACATACCTTTGCCTAATTCTATATTTCCTCTATGTAAAAATGTTTCTTTCATTTCAGGAATGATTTTCACCATATCACAGCATTAAAACACGTCCTTTTTCCTTTGTATACAAATCATATCATCGATGATATGATTTTTCAATATCATTCAATAATACTCTCCATCCTGCTCCCCGCTTTTTCAGCTATACAATAAAAATCTTCACATTTCATCCGAATACTTTCATGATTCGACTCACTCCGCATAATTACATATTTTGTATTAATACGGTCTTTGTTCAATATATAGATACTGCTTTTTTTGTTAAAATCATTTGAAGTTTCTTCAAAAACTGTAAGCGGTGAAATAATGCCCTGGTTGTATTTTTTTAATATAGATTTTTCCGGTACCAATTCATACTTTGTCTGGTCAAATACGACTTCTTTATCATATGGAAGAATTGCATAAACCCAATTACTTTCACTTGAATCTTTTGAATTTCTACTCTGTAATATCACTGTTTTTAATAAGACCATGCTCGACAAATCTACATCCTCTGCTCTCAAACTATTCATTAAACTTTTAGAATCCGGAGCCAGCGTATGTGTATAGTATTCATACTTCATATCAAGTGAATTCAGATATTTTTTTATATTTTCATTCTTCCTTTCTATATGATACTTTATGTTTTTTTGTGCAAAAATCTGGATCAACTGTCCATGCGTTCCTTTTTCGGCAAGCAACTTATCCTCTTCCCGGATTTCATCCAAAATATTTCTTGGATATTCCTCCGGATTGATTAATGTTGATATATATGGATATGTTGAAATTTTCATATTTTGTATATCAAGTCCCGATAAGTATGCTGCTTTCAGATCATCTATAGAATAAGTTTTCATTTTCTTTAATAAAGACAACCTGTCACTGTTGGTATAGGTCCAATAATCCGCCATATACATCGGATAGCTTTCAAACCGTTGATCCCGCAGCTGCTTCCTGTTCAGCATAATTGCTTCCGCATTATGTACGGATAAGAATAACACTCCCTCGTCCGACAGCCATCCGTTCGCATACCTTATAAAACGTACCAGATCACTGATCTGGCTTCCCCCGCCGAAACCAATTACCAGTAAATCCACCTTTCCCTTCAATTCATTCAGATAATGAAGTCCCATATATTCCGGATTTAAATGCGACAAATGCAAAAATACATTTCCGGGTATAAACCGCTTCCCGGTTTTTTCATCTATTTCGTTCATAAGTGAATATCCACTGTAAGATGCCGTAAATAATACAAGTTTTTTACATTCATCAATAATATTACAGGTTATCAGTGAATTTGGCGCACATATTTCAACAACAAGACCCATTTTTTCTTCATTCCGCTCTTTTAAAATTTCTTTTACACGCTGCTCTACCAGATTCCTTTCATAATAAATCGTATGCCTGGACAAATATGAATATTTAAAAATGTCATTTATCAATACACCGTTTGCGTAATTCATGAAATTTTTTATATTGGTTCTTTTGTTATAGGATACGAATAAACCATTTAGTACATGATAATTTTTCTCCTCATCCGTATCCAGTTTTTTGTCTAATTTTTTCAAATATTGGGAAAATACAATCTCATTGCTGACAACCGTAAGATATGACATAAATTTATCAAAAATCAATTGTGCATATCTATGTTGATTTATTTTCATTTTTATTTCCGAGCTTTTATCTTCTTTCAATTGAAGTCCCTGAATGACAACTTTTTCCAAATCGTTTTTACCGATACATTCAAAAAATAAATTGAATTTTTTCATTAAAAGTCCCTGAAAAGGAATCGGAATCTCTTCTTTATCCAAATCCGTAATAAGCAATACCATTTGCAAATCATTTTGATTTTTGAATTTTTCAACTCTGTAGCAAAAAGCATCTTTCTCTTTTTCCACCGTATAATCAATCTCATAATTTGCAAGCAAAATTCCTATACTATACCTCCCAGGGAATTTTACAATCAAGAAATCCCCTAATTCTTCTATTGTTTCTTTAAAAAGACCGTCATCATTAATCATATTTTCAACATTACTTTTTTCAGCTATCTGGAAATATTCTTTATACTGCATAAGTAATTCTTCCAGACTATTGATAATATTAGATCTTCCTAATATTTCCTGCATTTTAGGTTGGGCATGATTATTCTGTTCCAATATTTTATTTATTAATACATCTACCTCTTCTGCATTTTCCGGTTCATTATTCCTTAAAATCTCTACAATTCCTTCTGTATCTGCTTCCGTTTTTTCGATCTTATCAATAAAATATTCTCTAAATTCAACATATAATGTACATATCTCATTCCCCAGCTTTTCGTTTACAAGGTCAAAAGAGCTTTTACGCATAAAGCTTCGATCTGTTTCTTGCATCCATTTTCTTACCGTTTTTTGTTCCACGCCAATTTGCTTTTTCAGCCTATAAGGAGTCCACCCCTTCTTTTCATTAAAATAATTCAAAATAATAGATGTGATTTTTTCTTTTGAAATCATTTTCATACCTCCGAATATTTTATATCGCAGATTTTCCTACTGGATTTTAGTGGATTTAGCGCATTTTTCTCTTTTTCAAATTCCAAAGGCTATCCTCTAGGCACATTTACACGCTCTCTATATACTTGAGATAACAAAACCAAGGGAGGAAATTATTATGAAAAAAAGTACCATTTTTAAACATGTATCTCAGATTGCCTGTCCACTTATTGCCACAGCATTATGCATTCTTATTTACAATATCCCCGACAGCTTCAATAATGCTTTGTTCGCAATCAGCCTTGGATCCATCACCTGTTTACTCTATTACTTTTATACTGCCCTCTATCACCCCAGAGGCTCCGAAGTAATATTGAAGATTTTCTCTTTGCTTGCAGTCCTAATCTTCGCTAACCGGCTTTATGACTATCAAAGATTATCATCATTATTTCCGATGTTAAAAGGACTTGATACATCCGTATTTTTACCTATTTTTCTTGGGGCTTTCTTATTATTACTTATCATGATCCGAATCATCTGTCATCTGTTTCAGTCTAAAGATACATATACACTGGAAAATGATGCAAATAACGCAAACGATATGGATGATATCAGCAACAATTCTGCACACCATTTTCAGAAGAAAACAGAGCAGCAGTTTCCATATTTTTCGGTCTTTATTGGCTTCGTTATTACTATTTTTATCATAACAGGCATATATACTTTTATCCGCTTGAATATGGATATCGCAAGTTCAACGTTTTCTTTTGAAAACATTGTCTTGCTTATGTTTAAGTATGTCGGAAGTATTATCATTGCACTGATTGCAATTCACTATATCATACTTATCACTATAGAAATGCTACGCTTGATTGTATATCGGATCAAAACCTTTTCTTCCTTTAATAAGACTGGACAAAATTCTCCGGTATTTCTTTATTCATTAAGTGTCCTTATTACACTTATTATAAGTTATGTTACTTACAAATCGACAGATTTTAATTTAGATTCGTTCTATGATATTACAAACAGTGGACGCTATTTAGCCGTTCCTTTATCTTTTTTGTTTATTACCTGCATCTTTTTTATTTTCGTTCAGATTATACATGCAGTGCTCATTCTTCTTATCAATATGAAAATAGAAACTATCAAAGCATTTTGGCAAAAAGCCAATGCCAAAACCAATATATCCGAACGTATACTGACAATACTGCAAATGTTAATTGATATTATTTTAGACACCCTTATATCCATTTTACAATTTGCTGCATTTATCCCTGGATACGTTCATACTTTACATGAATTTTTATTTCCTTCTTCCGAGGAAACCAATGATACCGAAATCAATGAACACCAGCAATAATAAGGAGATGTACCATTATGAAGAAGAATACTGCCTCAAATAAATCCATGTCCGATATCACTATCGTAACGACCGCTGCTTTTGCTTTTTCCATTGTATCCTGGAAAGCAACCGCCGAAGGTTTACAATCTTATGTTTTCACAAACGGCTGGGAAGCTGCACTTATTTCCTTTGCCATTCAATCCATTTTATTTGTGCTCAATATCAAGCTGCCATTTTACTTTCATAAAATAGGTCAGAACACCAGAACAAATCATACAAAAAAGATCACGCATTTCCAGACACTGCTCCTTGTTTTTTACTTTATGATTTTAAGCAGCTCATCCTTTTTCTCTTTTGTATATATTTGTAACAACGTTGTCTATAAACATCAATCCGGTTATACAGATGATGACACACTTGCCCAATCCAAATATACAAAAATATTGTCTGAAACAAAACATTATATCCGAAATGCTTCCAATGCCAAGCGTATTCTTGCCAACGAATATTTAAATAAAATTCAAGCAGAGTATGCTTTATCAACGACTCAGACGCAGGACGAAAAATCGCTGGACGAATTAAATATTCTGTTAAATAACGCCGAAACCGCCCAGACTCTCGCCAAAGAAGAATATGAAACCGCCAAAGCCGATGCGGATTCCTTAAAGCAGAATATGGATTCTTACGCACAGCAGCGTGCAAATACCACCTGGCATGACCGTCAGAACGAATGGGAAAGCAAGTATCAGTCTGCCACCAATAACTGGAATGCAGCAATTACCAGACGTGACACTAAAAAAAGTGAATACGAAAAAGCTGTACAAGCCTATGTAGATGCTCAAAACGCCGTAAAGTATTATCACGAATCTTCCCAAACACTGGTTACAAATCTTTTAGCCGAAATGCTCAAAGAAGCTCCGAATCCTGACACTTTAAATACCTATATCACGAACTTAAATACGGATATTCTGGACAAGGAAAGTTTCAACAACACCGATGATTATGCTAAATTAGTTGAGTATACTCAGAAATTAAGCATTCTCATATCAGATTACACTAAACTTCAGAATTATTTACATGATTCCGTCAAAATTGAAAATTCAACTACCATTGCTATTCCAGATCCAAAAGCGAAAACTTATCACAAACAATATAAAAAATGGAAAAATACCTGGAACAAAAAACTGTCAAAATTAAATAGTATCATTCAAAATCTGCCAACTATTTCCAGTTCCGAGAAAGAACGGCTTCATAATAATTCCGCAATAGACAGCGACCTTTTTGAAACCTACATTCCTGCTCAAAAATCAGAAGAACTTACTGCTCTTAAGCGGAACAAATTCTCTGATATCAATGTAATCGAAAAGACCTTAAATCTGCTAACCGGAAAATATCGCATGATCGCCTGGTTTTCTCTTGTTCTGGCAATATTTTTCGATTTATCATCGCTGCTTGCCGGATTATTCTTATACGGAATTCAAAAGAAATCTGTCCCTGCATCTACAGCTTCATAATTACCTGGAGATGTCCGGTCAAAAAGTTAGATACTTAGCTTTTTGACCGGTTATTTCTCCTCATCTATATATACACATGACTTTCAAAAAGCTGTCACTTTCTGTCGAATTTTTATCTGTAATTAAAATATCATGAATTTATCTTATCATTAACTTAAACATGTGACAATATGAATATTCTTGTACAGTAGCACTCCTAAAACGAGTCAGACTCCAAATAGGCATTCTCTGTAATTGCTATTTTATACATTTATTATTTCCTTATATGTCTCTCCAGATTTCCTTTTATTCTTTTATAATCATCGTTATTATCGTTCATATCAATCCATCCATTTTTATCCACAAAGAATATTTTTTTCAACTCTTTATATTGTTCTATGTTTTCTTTTGTCACGGATTCCTTCTTCTCGATTAATTTGTACATGTAATTATAATTGTATATCAAATCATATATTTCATAAATTATTTCTAGATCTTCCGTTTTCAAAAATGTACAAGCCGCTGCCATACTCTACCATTTTTCTGAATATCTTATATTCACCGCACTTCTTTCATCATGCAAATATTTTTCTATACTAATCAAATCATTGTATAACATTGAAGCCGCATGCTTTTCCTGACTTTTTGATTGTTTTTTCCAGCTCAGCATACTAACAACCAGCGTAAACAAACCACCTATTATAGCAGCCACAAAATTTGAATTTATATTAAACATAGACTTTAACACTCCTAACATATCAGTCCTTCTCCTGATCTTCTCTAGCCTTCCTCTTCTCTCTTTTTATCATATCTCCAGTTCCAGCTTATTATTTATTTTTACGTTATATCTCGAAGCTTCTTCCGACATACAAATATACCTTTCTACAAATCCCCATAAATTCATCCTTACATAGACTTTATTATGCAAGGAATCATTTACATAGTTCCATATATTGCGCCTCGCTTTTCCGTAACTTTCATTTTACTACAGTACAATAAAAACTTCTATTTCATATACAACATAATAAAATTCTGGAATTTCTTCAAATTTTCAACCAGTTTTGGAATTCCATTCGCAATTACCATTGCTGACTTTAATAACGTAAGACAATTCTTTAATCTTGATTCTCTTGGTTTTTCCCTTTCTAACTCTTCTTTGCTCATTTCGATAATATCTATAATTTCTGTTGCTTTTTCTTCCTCCAAATTACCAATCTGATCCATAATTTCTTTCACTATATCGTTCAATTCATTTTCTGTAATCTCATTTTCTGCAATCTCATTATTTTGCTCCGCATAAATAACAGCATTATCTTTTCCGAAATTAATCTGAACTCCACTTATTATAGTATGATTACCCTCTCTGTCACTCATATCCTGCACCTCATTTTTTTCATATCCGCTTTTTACCACTGGAATACTATTTTCTATTTTTTTAGTTTCCTCATAAAAATATAGCGCCCTCTTATCTTCCATTTCATATGCTTTATCCAAATATGTTTCCATAATTTCTATTTTATTAAGCAAATATCCGGCTTTTCCCATTAACGCATATAAGTATTGACGTGATGAAACATTTTCTTCTTCCATATATTGCATTAATACTCTTTCACCTAAATCAAGTACTTCCTTAGGCCTGTCTAAAATTAATGCCTCCATAACATTTATATATGTATTTACATCACACTTTTTCGCTTCCGTCTTCAATATTCTATACGCCTGTAATGCATATTGCGTATTTTGTTCAACAATTGCCAAGCCTGCTAATGTATTGCAGAATTTATCCGGATGTAATTCTTTCCGAAATATCTTCAGTGCTTTTTTATAAAACACATCTGCTATATCCCATAATTGTTTTTCATTTTTATAAATATTACCTAAGACTAAAAGAACATTTGCAATTGCATAATTCGGTTTTTCATATATAGTATATTTTCCTATTAGTGCTTGAAAGGCATAATTATTTGCAGTAATCCAATCTTTATTTAGCACAAGTGCATTTGCATAGTTCGTATATGTAGTAAATCTCCAGGGACTTTCCGGACTCACTTTACTTTCACCGTATTTCTCTATTGTTTCTTTATATTTTTCTATACTGCCCGAAACATCACCGACATCTAAATACAATCTGGCATAATCTGAATATAAATTGGCAATCTGATATTTCTCTTCTTCTGAAATATCATCAATATCACACAACGCCTCCTTCATCTTTCTGAAAGCAGTCTTATAATCTTTCTTATGTGCATAATCCATTGCAACCGTTTTCTTTATAATCATATGTTTCAATACATATTGCGTATCTTTCTCTCCATTTATTGAATCAATTAACTTTTCTGCACAGATTGCCTCTTGCAAAGCAGTTTCCATATCCGCTTCCATACTTAATATTTTTGAATAATTATTATGTAATTCGGATAACAGCAATTTATCCTTCACACTATCTGCATCATATACACTTATTATAATATCTAAAAGTTCTTTCGCCCATTCATATTTCCCATTTTCTTTAAAAGACAACGCTGCCTCTTTCAAAAATAGATGTTTACAGAACTTAATGTTATTTTTCATAATACCAATCACATTATACGCATATTCAGCATATTTCAAAGTTGCCTTAACATCTTTTTCCGATCCAGTCTTACTGTCTTTTTCTAAGCTGTCCAACATTAGTTTACATTCTTCATAGGAAAATTCATTATATTTATATATACTTTCACATACAATTTCATGCATTATGATTCCTTCTTGTGTCTGCTTAATCCATCCTCTGTAATCTAAAGTTATCAATGCATCTTTACATTCTATCGCTACATATTTTGCAATATCTTTATATGAAATTACGGATAAAGCAGGTAAAAGACTCATAATCTTTATAAATTCAGCTTCTCGCCAATTCAATTCTGATAATTGATACACCTTACTAAGCTGCTTTGCCAATTGTTCGTTTACATCTTTTCCGTTCCAATCTGAATCTGCTGATAAATCTATATTTTCTATTCGATAGTCTTCTGCTTTCAATTCCTGCAAAAAATCTGCTATTTTTACATTCTTATAACTAATTGCCCGTGCGATTAATTCTATTGCCAACGGATATCCCCGAGACAGTTTTACTATTTCTTTTATACTTCTTTTGTCCCGATAAGTTAATTCTTCCTTCCTTTTATAATTTTCACAAAATAAACTTTCTCCCTCTTCTGAATTCATAATATCTATATATTCTTTTTCAATACTGGCCAAGTTGCATCTTGTAGTAATAAGTAAATCTACCAGAAGTTTTCTTATCTCATCTAATTCTGCAGAATCTATTCTATTAAAGTTATCTATAACAAACAACGTATGTGCATCCTGCAAGTTTGTTACACATTCAACAATTTTCTTATATCGTTCTTTTTCCGATGAATGTTCTCCAAAATGAAAATATGACACAAATAAATTATTTACCAACGAAGCCTGCCAGTTATCATTATAAGCAATCCATGCCACATGATCATACTCATGTTTTGCTAATTCATATATTCTCTTTGCAGTTGTTGTCTTTCCAATTCCACCAATCCCACTTAGAAGTAGTATTCGTTCTTTTTTGATTCGATCAATTATTGCTTTCTCTCTTCCTCTGCTTACATAATAGGTATATGGTATAGGATCCGGTGACATCATCTTCGGTACTTCTTCAACTATAACTTCATTTACTATCTGTGTTGCACTAATCTTTGCATTCCCATTTCCCACATTGAACTGATAAACGCGTTTCCCATTTTGTATAAATTTTTCTTTCATTACTCTCCTTTTTAGAAGTATTGGATTTTATATTGTAACATAGAATAAAAGATGAGCCGCTCTTTCGAGCGGCATAATTTTTAACTATCTAGCTATTTGTATGTTTCTATCATTTGTTCTGTTTTGCTATTTTCTTTTATTTTTGTATCTCGTTGTTCAACCCAGCCATAATACCACGCAATTACTACGACACTCAGCAGCAAAAATAATATAACATTCGAAAATAATAATGGTTTTAATTTTTTCCCGTTTTCCTGCAATCCATTTACTAATCTGTCTACATAATAAAACAAACCGAACAATACATTAATTAGCACTAAACCTATTATCAAGGAAACTGCTGTAATTCTGTATACACTTACTGTATTGATATTCTTAAGGACTGATGTTGAAAATGCTATACCACCCGTAAATGCCAGTACTACCGCCGCAAATATTCCTAAAATAGATATGTACTCTCTCTGTTGTTTTCCCAATTCTGTCTCTACATTATTTTGAGCTATCTTCGCCTTATCAATTTCAGTTCGTATCTGATTTAATTGTGACTGCACATCAACAATCGCCGTTTCTCCTGCTGTTTTCCTATCTCCTGCATCCGAATACAAAATTCTCGCAATATCTAAACTTACATGGTCATATAATTTTTGAATACTGTCACTTATATCAATAATATTTCCTTGATCATCTCTGTTTTGCGGATTGTATCCCGCTCTTATTAACGATAAATTCTGTCCAAGAATATTAATATCACCTTGGTCTTGATTCGGTGCTTGCTGAATCTGTGTTAACACAGTAAATATATCTGAATAGAAATGTCTATACCTAAATAGGCGAATAGTAAAGACCTTCAAGCCGTTTATACATCTCATGCCTAGTAGCTTTGTCTTTAAGCATTTCTTGATTCTTTGCCAGTTCAAAAAGAATATCACAAAACTCTTTGCGTTGGCTTTGCTCCTTTGTCAAATCCATTATCCCACCGCCTTTATCAATTCGATAGGAATAATACAATGATTACCTAATCCGTTTCTATATACCTTAGCCCAAGCCCCATCCTCTTTGTGAGTCTCCGCTACCATATCCCAAGGATTAAGGTTTCTTTTTTCTTCTACTATTTTATTAATAAATATAGAATCCGAAGATACAATTGAAAATGCATCTTTAATTATAGATATTGGCATAGCACCAAAACCACAATAATGATAATATACATTAGGAACAACTGGTCCAAATTGCCAAGCTTCTATGTTATCAGAAAAAGCAACTTCATCACGTTGTAAAAAGTCCTTTTGTATATAATATAAGATTTTTTGTAATTGAAGATTACTAATAGGATGCCCATCTGTTACACACTTTGATACTATATATTTTGACAAATCAATTGCATTATACATATGTGATGACCTCCCTTATCATTTCATACCAATGGAAGGAAGGGTATCTCTCGAGTTCTTCGTATATTTATACATTTTATAAGTGTTATGTAATATCTCTATATTTGGCTTTCTGTCTTTAAAACGCAAATAAATAACTGGGATTATTATATATCATTTTTTGTCCACATCCCTCATCTATTCATAAATATGTATGATTTTATCATATCTTTAAGCAGGCTTCAACTATGTATCAACAATTTGTACAATTTTACCCATTTTTTGTCTTTTTTTCGACATGTTTTATACGTCCATCTCTTCTTCGTAGTACTTGATCAGTGCCTGAGTGCCGAGATCTCCGCAGCCTTCTGCCTGAAGGAGTTCGTAGTTGGCAAGCACCTGGCTTAATACGTCCAGATTGAGATTGCTCATGTTCGCTTCGGTAAGGGCGAGCTTCATGTCTTTGACGAAGTGCTTCAGGAAGAATCCCGGTGCGTAATCTCCTGCCAGGATCTTCGGTCCGAAGGTATCTAACTGCTTGCTTCCTGCCGCTCCGGTCGATACAGAATCGAGGAGCGTCTGAAGGTCCAGGCCTTTGGCCTTTGCGTAGGCGAGTGCCTCGCAGACTCCGGATAAGGTGCCGGCGATCATGATCTGGTTCGCAAGCTTGGCGTGCTGGCCGCAGCCGGATCCTCCCTGGTAGTTGATGTTGGTTCCCATCGCCTCGAATAACGGCATACATGCTTCGTAGTCTTCTCTGGAACCACCAACAAGAATGGATAAGGTTCCCGCTTTTGCCCCGGTATCTCCGCCTGTTACCGGTGCATCCAGTACATGGAAGCCTCTCTTGGTTCCCTCTTCTGCGATCTTCTGATCCAGCATCGGACTTGTGGTCGTCATATCGATCAGGTATGCACCTTCTTTTGCACTGTCCAGGATATTTCCTTTGTCGAAGTATACTTCTTCTACGTCAACAGGGAATCCTACGATCGTGATAACCGCATCGCAGTCTTTCACACAGTCTGCGATCGTCTCGTGGAAAATTGCTCCTTCACTGATCACTTCTTCTACTTTGGATCTGGTTCTTGCATAAATGTGTAATTCAAATCCTGCTTTCATGAGGTTGCGGACCATGGATTTTCCCATGATGCCGACGCCGATGAATCCTATTTTTTTCATATGATTGTTCCTCCGCGTGTTTGTTAATGTTTCATTACCTTGCACCGTTTTTTACTCTTCTACCTTCTCCACAACTTCGCCCTGCTTCTTATAGATGCTGTTGCCCGGTACGAATCCTCTGACGCTTGACAGTGGATAGATATTGCTGTGGCTTCCGATTACGGTTCCCGGATTCAGGACGCTTCCGCATCCAACCTCCACTTCGTCTCCAAGCATAGCACCGAATTTCTTCAGTCCCGTCTCAATCTTTTCATCTCCGGCTTTTACTACGACCAGTTTCTTGTCGGATTTTACATTGGATGTGATAGATCCGGCTCCCATGTGGGATTTGTAGCCGAGGATAGAATCTCCGACGTAGTTATAATGCGGAACCTGTACTTTATTGAACAGAATAACATTCTTTAATTCTGTAGAGTTACCTACCACTGCACCTTCGCCTACGATCGCGTTTCCACGGATGAATGCACACTGACGTACTTCCGCGTTCTTTCCGATGATCGCCGGTCCATGAATGTATGCTGTCTGGAAGACTGTTGCGGATTTGGCGATCCACACATCTTCACCTACCTGATCGTATTCGTCTGCCGGAAGTGTCTTTCCGAGTTCTTTGATGAAGTCACTGATCTTTGGAAGGACTTCCCATGGGTAAGTGACACCTTCGAAAATATCCTTTGCGATGGTTTCGTCCATGTGGTTGTAGAGGTTTTTAATTGTTAATTGTTCTAACATGTTGGTTCTCCTTTTTTATTTTTTAGTTTTTCCGGTCTTTCCTGCCGGCTTCTTATAAAACTGTGCTGCCTTATCATAACACGCCCGCATCTGATACTGATTATTCAGTCTCTTCACCGCCAGTGTCCTTCTTGATACGAAGTCGTCTAACTTCTTCATATATTCATCGGAAGTGATATCCCCTTCCGCTACATAAGTCAGCCCTTTTTCCCAGCTTGCCGTAAGCTCCGGGTTCAGAAGTGGTCGGATGGAATGGTCTACGACATCGTAGATCATCTCGCCCAGCATGGTCGGTGTTACGATCTGTGTCTTCTTATTCAGTGCCAGATATTTATTATTAAATAATTTTTTCAGGATTTCTCCTCTGGTCGCACTGGTTCCGATTCCGCTTCCTTTAATCTGGGCACGGAGTTCTTCGTCTTCAATCAGCTGTCCTGCATTTTCCATCGCAAGGATCAGCGAACCGGAATTGTAACGCTTCGGTGGTGAGGTCTTGCCCTCTTTGATGTCCAAAGACTGCACCGGAAGTGTCATGCCTTTTTTCAGACCCTGGATCTTGGCAAAAAAGGCTGCATCTGTATCCTCTCCGTCGCTTTTCTTTCCCGGTACACCGGCTACTTTCAGATATCCTTCTTCTGCCAGCACTTTAAAGCTCGAGAAAAATGACTCTTCTTTCATCTTCGTCACGATTGCCACTTTCTGATACACAGCCGGCGGATAAAAGATGCTTAAGAAACGTCTCACAATCACATCATACACCTTCTGTGACAGATTCGGAAGTCCTTTTAATCCTCCTGTCCCTTGTCCGGTCGGAATGATCGCATAGTGATCTGTGATCTGTTTGTCATTGACGTATCTGGTCTTCTCCAGTCCTTTGTGGCTTCCGAATCCTACGATATCCTGAAGGTACGGTTTTGCCGGTTCGTACTGCATCAGACCATTCAGATTCTTGTGGATCTCTTTTGCCACTGCCGTTGACAGAACTCTGGCATCGGTTCTCGGATAGGTTACAAGTTTCTTTTCGTATAATTCCTGAATGATGCGGAGGGTCTCATCCGGACTGATCTTGAAACGTCTGGAACATTCATTCTGAATCTCTGCCAGGTTGAATAACAGCGGCGGATTCTTCTTTTCTTTTTTCTTTTCGATGGATACAATCTGGCAGGTCAGCGGGGAATTTCCAACCGGCTGGTCTGTGCTTAAATACCGGATCAGTTCTTCTGCCTTTTCTTTTTCCTTAAATCCATTTTCCTTATAGAGATCAAAAGATTCGAACCACTTTGAACCTTTGACCGCTCTCCATTCTCCCTCGAACGTCGAACCTTTCTCTCCAATTGTACTTAACACTCTGTAGAACGGCGTCTCTACGAACTCGCGGATCTCCCGTTCTCTTCGCACGACCATGCCAAGGACACAGGTCATCACACGTCCGACCGATACGACAGAATATTTCGTATTCAGATAATGGGATATACTGTTGCCGTATTTTAAAGTCAGAAGTCTGGAAAAATTGATTCCCATCAGATAGTCTTCTTTCGCTCTTAAGTATGCGGATGCTGCCAGATTGTCGTATTCATTTAAATTTTTTGCTTCTTTGATTCCACGCAGGATCTCTTCTTCTGTCTGCGAATCGATCCACACACGTCTCCGGTTCTTTCCCTTCACACCTGCCTGCTGTTCTACCAGACGGTAAATGTATTCTCCCTCGCGCCCCGAGTCGGTGCAGACATAAATGGTATCTACATCTTCACGGTTTAAAAGTCCCGACACGATCCTAAACTGCTTCGCCACCGCAGGAATGACTTCGTATTTGAACTCCTGTGGGATAAAAGGCAGAGTCTCGAGACTCCACCTTTTTAATGCAGGATCATATTCTTCGGGATAACTCATCGTGACCAGATGTCCGACACACCAGGTTACGATCGTCTCCTCCGATTCCAGATATCCGTCTTTTCGTTTTGTATTGATATGCAATGCCTTGGCAAACTCCTGCGCAACGCTGGGTTTTTCGGCAATGTATAATGATTTCCCCATGAAATTATGTTACTCCTTTGTCTGTGTATACGAGTGACAGCTTTTCTACTTAGTTATCCGGACACTTCCCACTGTCTGTCTCTGGTATATTTACTTATGCAGCATATGCAAAATTTTCCTGACCAGATTCGTTGCAAATCCACCTGATTTCTTTTGAGCCTTCGCCTGCTCTTTCTTCTGCACCTCTTCCGCTGCTTTTAACGCTTCTTCCATAAAGACTGCCTGCGAATCAATCATTTTCCCGGAAGACTCATCTTTTATCTTACGTTTTGTATAAGTGCCATCCTTCTGCATCACCCTGGCTTTGACATTATCGCTTAACATGACTTTCAGATCATGATTGATCTGCCGTCTGATCTGTTCGTCTAATACCGGGCACGCAACTTCCACTCGTTTTTCTGTATTTCTTGTCATCATGTCAGCGGAACCGATATAGATCTTCTGTTCTTTTCCGGTTCCGAAACTGAAGATACGCGGGTGCTCCAGATAGCGGCCAACCACGCTCATCACTCTGACATTTTCTGTATATTCCGGTACTCCCGGTAGTATACAGCAGATTCCGCGAACAATCAAGTCTACCCTGACTCCTGCACATGACGCTTCGGATACCTTCCGTATGAAATCTACATCCGTTACAGAATTCATTTTCATCACGATGCGTCCGTCTTTCCTCTTCTGAATCTCTTCGTCTATCATCTGCAGGATACTGCTCTTTAAGCTAACCGGTGACACAATCAGATATTGATAATTGCCCTGAAGATTTCCGATAGACATATTTTTGAAAAATTCTGCCGCATCCTGTCCGATCCGCGGATCTGCAGTCATCAGTGACAGGTCGGTGTACATGGCAGCCGTCTTTTCGTTATAATTACCGGTTCCCACCTGAGTAATGTACTGGATCTCATTCCGGTTCCTGTATGTGATCAGGCAGATCTTGGAATGTACCTTATATCCGTCAAATCCATAGATAACACGGCAGCCAGCCTCTTCCAGTCGTTCCGACCAGTCGATGTTATTCTGTTCATCGAATCTGGCACGCAGCTCGATCAGCACCGTGACTTCTTTGCCATTTTCCGCGGCCGCACAGAGATATTCCACCAGCCTCGCCTTCTTCGCCAGACGGTAGATTGTGATCTTGATCGTCATGACATTCGGATCGGCAGATGCATCTTTGATCAGCTTCAGGAACGGATCCATGCTTTCGTATGGATAGAATAACAGGATATCCTGTTTCTTCACCTGCTTTAACATACTTCCTTCCTGTACGTGTGCAGATTTCTGCGGGGAAAATGGTTCATAGACCAGTGACCGTTTCATGGATTCCGGAAGATTTCCTGCGATGGAGAACATGTAATCCAATTTCATCGGCATTTTTGTCCTGAAGATCTGTGCCGGTGTGATCTTGAATTTTTCACAGAAATATTCCTGCATCTTTGCTGATAATTTCTCTGCTGTCTCTAATCTTACGACTGCCATCCGGCGGCGTTTATGTAACGTGTTCTGCATGAGTTTGCGGAAATCATCGGTCACTTCCAGTGCCTCATCATTCGGAGATACATCTGCATTTCTTGTCACGCAAATATAGTTCGGATCGGATACTTCGTACTGGTCAAATACCAGATGCAGGTATTCCATGATTACCTTTTCCATGCGGATATAGCGGATGTCGTGTCCCGGAAGCATCAGGATGTCGGATACATACGTCGGCACCGGAACGATGCCGAGCATTTGTTCTTTTTTGTTCAGACTTGCTGTTACGTAAATATCTTTGTTCAGCAGATGTGGAAATGGATGACTGCTGTCAACAATCTGCGGCGACAGTACCGGAAGGATCTGCTCTTTGAAATATTTCTTCACATACTTTTTCTCATCCGCTTCCAGTTCTTTAAAATCCAGTCCGCAGACTCCGTATGGAGACAATTCTTTCTTGATCTCTGTATAGGTCTTATCCCGTTCTTTATATAGCGGCGCAACCGCTTCATAGATCGCATCCAGCTGCTCCTGCGGTGTCATTCCCGAACGGCTGTCCCTGTGTTTTTCATCTGTCTGCACCATATCATAGAGACTTCCGACACGGATCATAAAGAATTCATCCAGATTACTCGTGAAAATGGCTACAAATTTCATGCGTTCCAGTAATGGCACACTCTTATCTCTTGCTTCTTCCAATACCCGCTGGTCAAATCTCAGCCAGGAAAGTTCTCTGTTTTGTGTGTAGTTTAATAATTCTCTGTCCATAAGGTCTGCCTCCGTTTCTGATGTTGGGGTTGAGGTTGTTTTTTATGTTATATTTTGAAATATTATATTCCTCCTTTGCTCTTTTTTACAGGAGGATTTTTCCGTCTCTCACTCGAAATCTCTCCTGCTTATTATATCAATCTGGTATAAAAGCATAGATTTCCGAAATGCTGTAAGACTTAAGATAGTGATATCACCGTAGACTTTTTTTGAAAATATGCTTTGGATTATTTTAACATGGAAGTATATATGAATGCAATTGTTATTTAACACATTACAGCATGCGATAACGTAAGGAAGAAAAGTAAGAAAGTCCGGTTGCGTGCATATGAGATCATGGTTAGTATTTTTATACTTTAGAAATACTCCATAATCGAATCAGCACGCAACCGGACTTTCTTACTTTTCTTCCGGCCGGATATCAGCCGCTTCATGGATTAAATAGCAATTACATTTATTTCGCCTGGATATATCCCTTAGCAGTCAGTGCTTCGGCGCAAAGCACAGCTCCGCCTGCTGCACCGCGGACAGTGTTGTGTGACAGTCCGATGAATTTGTAATCATACATGCTGTCTTCTCTCAGACGTCCGATAGACACACCCATTCCGTTCTCATAATTTACATCCGCTTTTACCTGTGGTCTGTCATCTTCTGACAGATACTGGATGAACTGCTTTGGAGCACTTGGAAGTTCTGCTTCCTGTGGGAATCCCTTGAAGCTTTCCAGTTTCTCGATCAGCTGTTCTTTAGTTGGCTTCTTCTCGAAGTTGATGAATACAGCTGCTGTATGTCCGTTGAGTACAGGAACTCTTAAGCACTGGCATGTGATCTTTGGTTCTTCTGCAAGTTTGATTTCTCCGTTTTCCAGTGTTCCGAGTACACGAAGAGGTTCTTTTTCACTCTTTTCTTCTTCTCCGCCGATGTATGGAATGATATTCTCGATCATTTCCGGCCAGTCTTTGAATGTCTTTCCTGCTCCTGAGATTGCCTGGTATGTTGTTACAACAACTTCTTTTGGTCCAAATTCTTTCCATGCTGCAAGTGCAGGTGTATAGCTCTGGATTGAGCAGTTTGGTTTTACTGCGATAAATCCGCGTGTTGTTCCGAGACGCTCTTTCTGAGTCTTGATGAGGTCAAAGTGTGCTGCATTGATCTCCGGAACTACCATCGGCACGTCTTTTGTCCAGCGGTGAGCACTGTTATTAGATACTACAGGGGTCTCTGTCTTTGCATATTCTTCTTCGATCGCTCTGATCTCATCTTTTGTCATATCTACGGCACTGAATACAAAATCTACAGTAGAAGCAACTTCTTCTACTTCATTTACATTCTTTACGATTAAGTTCTTTACACCTTCCGGCATCGGTGTATCCATTTTCCAACGTCCGCCTACGGCTTCTTCATATGTTTTTCCTGCTGAACGTGGGCTTGCTGCTACAGTTACAACCTCGAACCAAGGGTGATTTTCAAGCAATGAGATAAAACGCTGTCCAACCATTCCTGTTGCTCCTAAAATACCTACTCTTAATTTCTTATCCATCTTTGTTCTCTCCCTTTCTTTTTATCATTCCTTAATACAGCCTTACGCTACCTTCATCCGTATGACATGTACTAGTATTTATAAATGTATATTTTAATATTCTTCCATATATTTCTGATAAGCCGCAATTGATTTTGCCATAGCATCTTTTCCTGGTGCTCCTATGGTGACACGCTTATTCACACATGTCTCAAGATCGATTGCTTTATAGATATCTTCTTCAAATACCGGCGAGATCTTTCTGTACTCTTCCAGTGGAAGTTCATCTAACGGAATCTTCTTCTCAATGCATGTCAGTACCAGTTTTCCCACGATACCATGTGCATCTCTGAATGGTACACCGTGATTTACCAGATAATCTGCTGCATCTGTCGCATTGGTAAATCCGTGTTTTGCACTTTCTTCCATGCGGTCTTTATTAAACTGCATCGTCTTTAACATTCCGGCAAATAATGTGATACATCCTTTGGCTGTATCCATAGCATCAAATGCCCATTCTTTATCTTCCTGCATGTCTTTATTGTATGCAAGAGGAATTCCCTTCATCGTAGTAAGGAGTGCATTTAATGCGCCGTATACCCGTCCGGTTTTTCCTCTTACCAGCTCTGCGATATCCGGATTCTTCTTCTGCGGCATGATACTGCTTCCTGTACTGTACGCATCATCAATCTCTACAAACTGGTATTCATTCGAATTCCAGATGATGACTTCTTCACAGAATCTGCTTAAGTGCATCATCATAATGCTCAGTGCAGATAACAGTTCCAACAGATAATCTCTGTCTGATACACCGTCCATGCTGTTCAGTGTCGGTCCGTCGAATCCAAGTAATTCTGCTGTATATTCACGATCCAGTGGATATGTCGTTCCAGCAAGTGCTCCGGAGCCAAGCGGACATGTATTCATTCGTTTGCTAATATCCTTCAGTCTCTCATGATCTCTTCGGAACATTTCAAAATATGCCCCCATATGATGAGCCAGTGTGATCGGCTGTGCTTTCTGAAGATGTGTGAATCCTGGCATATATGTCTCGACATTCTCCTCCATTACATGAAGGATTACTTCCAGAAGTTCTTTTACCTGAGCATCAATCTCCTGAATCTCATCTCTGGTAAAAAGTTTCATATCTAATGCAACCTGGTCATTTCTGCTTCGTCCGGTATGGAGTTTCTTTCCCGGATCTCCGATGCGGTCGATCAATGTTGCTTCCACAAAACTGTGAATGTCTTCATATTTGTCTGATATCTCTAATTTACCGGATTCTACATCTTTCAGAATGCCATTTAATCCGTCTGTGATCTGTTCTTTTTCTTCTTCCGTTAAGATTCCCTGCTTTGCAAGCATAGCTACATGTGCAAGACTTCCTCTGATGTCCTGCTTATAGAATCTTTTATCAAATGTAATGGAAGCATTAAAATTATATACTAGCTGGTCTGTCTCTTTTGTGAAACGACCTCCCCATAACTGTGCCATATGGATTCTTCCTTTCATTTTTAAGTTTACTGTTTTCGATTTTAACACATTTCCGCATAAAAGCAAATATTATTACAGGAATTTACATATTTATTCATCACAAAATGCAGTTACTTACATGAATCCATGCAATTTCTTCTTACTTTTTATGCATTTTTATTACTATGCTTTTGCCCGTTGCTCTTCCAGACGCTGCCGCATCGAGAATTCACATCCGCAGTAATCCTGCCTGTACAGGCCATACTGTGCGGATAACTCTACAGATCTTTTATATCCGTTCTTTTTCTTGAAATCGGATGTAAGATATGATACGCCATACTCTTCTGCAAGTTTTAATCCGATCTCATTCAATTTGGCTGCATTTTTCAAAGGACTGATGCTGAGTGTCGTCGTAAAGTAATCATACCCGCCTTCTTTTGCAATCTCAGCGGTCTCTCTTAATCGAAGTTCATAACATTTAAAACAGCGCACGCCGCCTTCTTTCACTTTTTCCAGTCCCTTTGCCATCTCATAAAACTTTTCTTTATCATAGCCGCCTGCAATAAACTGTACCGGATATTTTGTATCCATCTCTCCAATCAGTGTCTGCTGTTCAATGATACGTTTGCTGTATTCACTCTCCGGATAAATATTCGGATTATAGTAAAGTACTGTGATCTTAAAATAACTGCTCAGATACTCCAGTACATAACTGCTGCACGGAGCACAGCAGCTGTGAAGGAGAAGGGTTGGTACCTTTTCTTCTTTTTGCAGATGATCGATCAGTTTATCCAGTTCTTTCTGGTAATTTATCTTTGTTAACATCTAATTATCCTCTCTTCTCTACATATCAGCATTTTACCACACCCGCCTTTTTTATTCACCTATTTTCTGTTCCGGTCATATCATATTATATACTTCACATCCAGGAGGTTCCTATGGAACAGATTTTGAACCTACAGCATATTTCTTATACGTATCATACTTTAGAAGGGGAAACCCCGGCCCTGTCTGATATCTCATTTTCTTTGAACAAAGGGGAATTTTCCGCCATCGTGGGACCTTCCGGCTGTGGAAAATCCACGCTGCTTTCTCTGATCTGCGGTCTTTTGCCTTGCAGTGACGGACAGATCACAATCAATGGCAGACACCTGAAAGAGAGTACAACTAATGTAGGATATATGCTGCAACACGATGAATTGTTTGAATGGCGCACGATCTATAACAATGTGATCCTTGGGCTGGAAATCCAGCATGCTCTGACGGCCCGGACGAAAAAGCGGGCACATGAACTTCTTAACATCTATGGTCTGAGTGATTTTGAGAATTCCAGGCCTTCGGAATTATCCGGAGGAATGCGCCAGCGTGCTGCCCTGATCCGTACATTAGTTCTGGAACCGGAACTATTACTTCTGGATGAACCTTTTTCCGCCCTTGATTACCAGACCCGGTTACAGGTTGGCGATGATATCGGACAGATCATCCGAAATGAGAAGAAATCCGCGCTTCTTGTAACACATGATCTTTCGGAAGCCATTTCTCTTGCCGACAGGGTAATTGTTCTTTCCCGTCGTCCGGCAGCCATCATTCAGACTATTCCGCTTATCTTTCATCTGGAAGAAGATACTCCTATGAACAGACGAAATGCACCGGAATTCAAATCTTATTTTAATCTGATATGGAAGGAGCTAAATCAGGATGAAAAATCTTCATAAAAGCCCAGGTACCGGTGCTCCGGCGGCACTTTCCACCGGACACCGGCACTATCTCAGACATTATCATTTTCACAGACTGCTGGTTATATTCTTCCGGATCTTCCTTTTAACGGGATTTTTATTCCTTTGGGAATTTTGTGCGTCACACCAGATCATAGATTCTTTCATCTTCAGCAGTCCCTCCAAGATCATGAATGTTTTACTCTTAATGATTTCGGATCATAGTATTTTTCTACATCTCGGCGTCACCTTATACGAAACTTTCGTCAGTTTCTTTCTTGTTATTTTCGTCAGTATATTATTTGCAATTCTTCTGTGGTACAGTAATAACCTTTCGGAAATCCTGGAACCTTACCTTGTCGTATTAAACAGCCTTCCGAAATCTGCACTGGCCCCTCTTCTTATTGTCTGGCTTGGCGCTACAAAAACCACGATCATTGTAACCGGAATGTCCGTCGCTATCTTCGGTAGTATACTCAATCTGTATACCAGTTTCCGCTCTACAGATCCCGGAAAGATTAAGTTAATCTATACCCTCAGAGGGAACCATCTGCATGTACTGACCAAAGTAATCCTTCCTTATTCTATTCCGGCTATTATCAGTAACATGAAAGTTAATATCGGATTATGCCTGGTCGGCGTCATCATCGGTGAATTTCTGGCCGCCAAAGAAGGCCTTGGATATCTTATTATCTACTCAAGCCAGGTCTTCAAAATGGATTGGCTTCTTATGAGCATATGTATTCTCTGCGTCTTCGCGATATTTTTGTACGCTCTGATTGATTTCGGAGAAAAACTTTATTTTAAACATTTTTAAACCTCCGCATCACATTCCCTGCCAAAACCATAAGATCAGCTGATCTCCTGCAAATAAGGTCATCATAATTCCCAGCACCAAAAACGGTCCAAATGCAAATTCATCCTTTCTGGTCAGCTTTCCACATTTCAGCATAATAAGGCAATATCCTCCTGCAAGCATAATCGCACATGCCATCGAACAAATGATTTTCTCTTTTCCAAGCAGAAATCCGGAAACTGCCATGAATTTGATATCGCCTCCTCCAAATGCCCCGGGAATCAGAATGGATAAGACCAGCATCGGTCCTGCCACAGCTGCTGCCCCGGGGATCCGGTTGTATAAATCACTGTTCCCTGTCAGTACCATATCTGCTGCTGCGATCAGCAATATATAAATATGATATCTGCCGGGGATCTTACGGGTACTGTGATCCGTTAATGCCACCTGGCATAAGATTCCGAGATAACATAATAACCGTATCCCGTTCAAAGATATTGCAGTGGCTTTCGTATAGTTAAGAAAGCCATCTGCTATTGTTCTTACTTCTACCATCTCCTGATTCATTTACTGTTATTCTTTTTGGGCCATTTTTTGTATCAATAACATTTCCCGCAAGGTTTAAGGCCCTGTGCCTCTGCTTCTTCCTTTGTCTCTTTCTTTGCCGTATCCGGATTCATATTACCGCAGTGGTTCGTTTTATGGTATTTTGAACCAGTTGCCGATACCCATACTTGGTCTTCGGTTACTTTCTGCGTTGTCTGTTTCGTTACCGTCTGTTCCGTCACAGTCCCCTTATCTGATTCATCTCCCGGTGTATAATCATTACACGGTGCCGCACTCCAATTCAGATTTTTACCGTCACTTGTTACTGTGACCGTTCCCTGTTTGTCGGTTCTGTACACCTGGATTTCCATACTCTGAAGTTTATCCATCGTATCTTTGTCCGGGTGTCCGTATTTATTATCTTTCCCACAGCTGATCACCGCATATTCCGGTACGGTTTTCTGAAGGAAATCCCAGGATGTTGCCGTTGCTGATCCATGGTGTCCGGGTACCAGTACATCACAGTTTAAATCTATACCGGAATTGCACATCGCCTTTTCGCTTTCATGCTCTGCATCTCCCGTAAAGATAAAACTGTTCTCTTTATTTGTAAGTTTTATTGCAACGGAATTATTGTTACTTCCCTCAGCTTCTATCGTCTCCGGTGCCAGTATTTGAAACGAAGCACTTCCAAGCCTGTAAGATTTTCCTACCGGCGGATGCTTCATTTTCAATCCGTCTTCTTTCACAGCTTTAACAAACGACCGGTATAACTTACTGGTATGTACATAGTTACTGGATATAACATTTTTCACCTTAAAGCTCTTCAGGCATCCGATCAGACCCGCCATATGATCTGCATCATAATGGCTGCTGATCAGATAATCAATCTTCGTAACGCCCTGTTCTTTCAAATAAGCTACAACAAATCTTGAAGTCTTTCGATCTCCTCCATCATAGATCAGATTTTTCCCATCCGACTGAACCAGAATAGATAATCCCTGTCCTACATCAAGGAAATGCACTTTCACTGTCCCAGATGGAACAGTTGAGTTATTTTCCGCAGCCTGCGTCCGTACACTCACAGACACCCCTGTCATTGCCAGTACCATAAAGATCGAAAGCAGTGCCGATAACAGTCTTTGCCTCCATATTTTTTTCATTTTTCTTCTCCCCTTTCACACCCACAATTCTATTATACACGAAAAAAAGAATCCTTACATCAAGGATTCTTCTTTATATCTCATTCTGTATATAAGCTGGAAATCGGACTTGAACCGACGACCCCTTCATTACGAGTGAAGTGCTCTACCAACTGAGCTATTCCAGCGTGCTCTTATAACAGGCACGAATATAATTATACCGTATTTTCACATATTTGCAAGTACTTTTTTAATTATTATACGTTCTTTTCCGAAAAAGATTTTAACAGATTCTCATATGCAAACCAGAAATTCTGCCACGGCCGCTTAGGATTCTCTCTTCCATGCACGTCACGGCAGATCTGTCTGGCCTTACATATTTTCATCCAGCTATTTATCCTCTTTCATGTGCACCGTCACTTGTGGATATGGAATCTCAATTCCATTCTCATCCAGTTCCACTTTAATTTCTTCCAGCAGTCTCCATCTGGTCGCCCAGTACTCTTCGTTCTTCACCCAGGCACGGATACCGAGCACGACTGCACTGTCTGCAAGATCATTTACAAAGACATTCATCTGTTCTTCTTTTAGAATACTTGCATCTTCCGACAACAGCTTTTCGATCACTGATTTTGCCTTTTTGATATCAGCATTATAAGAAATGCCTACCCGCAGATCCAGTTGTCTTTCGTCTTTTGCCGTTGCATTGGTGATACTGTTATTCGTCAGCATTCCATTCGGGATTACGATGGTCTTATTGTCAATCGTACTTAATTTTGTATAAAAGATCTGAATTTCTTTTACTGTTCCTTCTTTTCCATTCGTATCTTCAATAATATAATCCCCTACCACAAATGGCTTTAACAGAAGAATCAGCACGCCTCCCGCAAAATTGGAAAGACTTCCCTGTAACGCAAGACCGATAGCCACACCACTGGATGCCAGTAACGCCGCCACCGATGTAGTATCAAATCCAAGACTGGAGATCAGGCAAAAGATCAGAATCCCGTACAATCCATATTTCAAAAGTGAGTCTACAAACTGTTCAACTCCTTTATCTGCTTCCGAACGTTCAAATGAACGCCTCACAATCTTCCTGATCCACTTTATCACCAGTCTTCCGATAAAGAAAGCAACCAGTGCCGCCAGCACTTCCAGTCCAAATGTAATCAGTCCCGGAATACTGTCCTGCAGATATTGGGTAATCTGATTTACCTGTTTTACCGCCTGCTGGGTAGCTTCGGTCACTTCCTGAGTCGTATCTGTGATCGTTGTTGTATCTGTCATATCGTTTGCTCCTCTTATTTCAGTGCCAGAAATGCACTTAGATTTCCTCTTTTATTTCCCGTTGTGCGATGTGAAAACAGAATATCCGGGTTACAGTGTGTACACACATTTGTCACAGCAATATGCTTCTTCAAAATTCCGGCTTCCTCGAATACCAATTCATTTGCTTTCCACAGGTTCAACTGATATTTACCGTTTTCTTTCTGATAGAATAATTCTGGCCAGTATTTTTCTTCAAAGCTTTTCTGAAATTTTACAATTACATCTTCACTTACCTCGTAACAGTCCTGACATATAGACGGACCAATGGCCGCAAGTATGTCTTTAGGATCCGAACCATATGTTTTTTGCATCAGTTCCACTGTTACTTTTCCGATCTTTCCAACTGTTCCTCTCCAGCCCGAATGCGACAGTCCGATCGCTTTTTTCACAGGATCTACAAAATACAGTGGTACGCAATCCGCATAAAATGTCACCAGACAGATTCCCGGTACATTTGTGATCATTCCGTCCGTTTCCATAAAACGTCTTCCCTTGTTCTCTGCTCTTACTACCGCCACATTTGTTGTATGTGTCTGGTTGGTAAACGTCATATCTTCCGGCTTTACCCCAATGGCTCTTGCAATCCTTCTCTGGTTTTCCTCAACATCTTCCGGATCATCGCCTCTTGTTGTGCTGATGTTCATAGTTGCCCAGCATCCCTTGCTGACACCTCCAAGTTTTGTAGAAAATCCATGATGCACGATTCCCGTTTCTTCTAACATTGGATAACTCAGAAACGGAACCCCATCTACTGTTTTTTCATCAAATATATGTTCCTGATTTTTATACTGTAATCCAAGACTCATTCTCTTCTCCTATATTTCCACATAATCAAATGCATTCTGATATAAAATAATCCTGTCATCTTCTATACTTACTACATCAAACCTGCACGGGATTTCATCTATTCCATTCACCGTCATATAATAAAGTGCACTTTTTGAGATAACTCTCTGTTTGGCATAATCTACCGCCTCTGCCGGAGTTCCTTTCCGGTCATCTGCCCGGTACTTCACCTCGCAAAACACCAGATAATCGCCATCTCTGGCTATTATATCGATTTCTCCGAGTCTGCACCGATAATTATATTCCAGAATTTCATATCCTTTTTCTGTAAGATATATTCCTGCCATTCTTTCATAATAACTTCCGGTTTCACGGTTATTTCGTCTTTGTCCTCTTTTCGACCCTGCCATTCTTTCATTCCTTTACACTGCTGATTCCATGCCTGGATACCGATTTTCCGCACTATCTGCATCTTTATATGTATTTCTTTATAAAAGTCCTTCTGTGTATCGGAGATGGTCCCTGTTCTTTCAGCCCCTCAATATGCTTCTTCGTTCCATACCCTTTATTACTTGCGAAATCATACCCCGGAAGTATTTTATCATACTCCACCATCAGCCGGTCTCTTGTTACTTTTGCAATGATACTTGCCGCCGCAATAGACACGCTCTTGGCATCACCTTTAATGATCGGCACCTGTGGGATCTCTACCTCCGGTATTGTTACTGCATCATTCAACAAAAGATCCGGCTGCACCTTTAGATTGCCGATTGCCATACGCATCGCCTCATAAGTAGCCTGCAAAATATTGATCTCATCAATTCTTGCCGGACTTACAACACCGATTCCCGTTGCAACAGCACGTTCCATAATCTCATCGTACAATGCCTCTCTTTTTTTCTCTGAAAGTTTCTTTGAATCATTCAGATACAAAATCGGGTCATCCTTTGGCAAGATAACCGCACCTGCCACCACAGGACCTGCAAATGGCCCACGGCCTACTTCATCAATACCGCAAATATACTGGCAGTCGCTGTGTTCTTTTTCATAAACACTCATTGCTTCTGTTCTTTCCAGTTCTTTTTTCAGTTTTTCCTGTTGCCTTTTTAGTTTTTCTTCTTCCCGTTTATTCATGACGGATCACTCCTATATTGTCAAATGGATAAATTCTTACCCATGCCCTGCCAATCAGATCTTCTTTTGTCAGTACGCCTACACTTGGATCCCTGCTGTCCATACTATGGTTACGATTATCTCCCATAACAAAATACTCATTTTCTTTTAATGTAATCGGATCTGCGGCAGTCTGTGGATCTTTGATCAATTCATTTCCATAGATATCGCTCAAAAGCCTCTCTCCGTCAATGTATACATATCCGTTTTTTATCTGCACAGTCTCTCCCGGCATTCCGATGATACGTTTGATATAATATGTATTTTCTTCGTATTTGTACGGAAATACAATAATGTCATAACGTTTCGGATCACGGAAGCGGTAACTGATCTTATCCACGATCAGATTATCCCCGTTTTGCAACGTTGTCTCCATGGAAGATCCACTCACTCTTGTTCTCTGCCCCACAAATGTTATGATAAAATACGTTAACCCTATGATCAGCAGAATATAGACAATCCATCCTCCAAGCTCTCTCAAAATGCTTTCTTCTGCATCTTCTCTTGAACGTCTAGCCATGTTCTTTTGTTGTTTCCCTTCTATACTTTCTGCCTCTGTTTTTAATATGCATCCGGGTACTCCAGTGTCAGTTTGCCCAAACGTCCGTTGCGGAAGTCATCCATCAGAAGAACCGAAGCTTTTTCTGTATCCAGTTCATTTCCACGAACCAGACAATGTCTGCTCTCTGCAATTTTTTCCAGCATTCCGTATGGATCCGTGTCTTCTTCTACATTATATTTATTCTCAAGTACTCCCGGATAATTTTCATTCATAAACTTTACAAGTTCTGCCGCAAGTTCTTCTGTCTGAAGGATCTCATCTTTGATTGATCCGATAAATGCCAGTTTCAGGCCTACTGCCTGATCTTCAAATCTTGGCCACAGGATTCCCGGTGTATCCAGAAGCTCCACATTTTTATTCAGTCTGATCCACTGCTTTCCTTTTGTCACTCCCGGTTTGTTACCGGTTTTTGCACATGCCTTTCCCGCAAGTGCATTGATAAATGTTGATTTTCCTACATTCGGAATTCCCACTACCATAGCTCTGACCGGACGATTCAAAATCCCACGCTTTCTGTCTCTTTCAATCTTTTCTTTACATGCTTCCTGGATCACACCATTGATAGATTTGATCCCGCCGCCTTTCTTGGAATTTACCTTCACAACAGAGAATCCTTTTTCACGAAAATATTCTGACCAGGCATCATTCCACTTATCTTCTGCCAAATCTGACTTATTTAAAAGGATCAGTCTTGCTTTATTCTTTCCCAGTTCATCAATATCCGGATTTCTGCTGCTGATCGGAACTCTGGCATCAACCAGTTCAATAACCAGATCTATTAATTTGATATTTTCCTGCATCATGCGTTTTGCTTTCGTCATGTGCCCAGGATACCATTGAAAATGCATATATTATTTCTCCTTATCTTCTATTTCACAAATCCCCAGTCTTTTTTCGGGGATGCCACAAACCATGCCTTTCCATATATATAAGAACGTTTTACTTTTCCTATATCGGCACTACGGCTGTCCTCACTGTTTTTTCTGTTATCTCCCAGAACAAAATATTCATCACCGCCAAGTTTCAACTTCTCACCGGCAATTCCAGCTGTATCTATTTTTGTTGTTTTATAATCTTCTTCCAGTTTTTTACCGTTAATATAGACCTGATTCTCCACAATCTGTACCGTCTCGCCCGGAAGTCCGACAATCCTTTTGGTATAATAATGCGAATTCTCATTGCCTTTCGGTTTGAACACGATAACATCTCCCCTTTTCGGTGAAGAAGCATTGTACACAATCCGGTTTACCAGTACTACATCTGCATTCTTAAGCACCGGACTCATGGAATCTCCTACCGTACTGACCCGTTGTCCCCAGTACCACACAGCAACAAATGCCACCAGACAGGTGACCACGATCTTAAAAATCCAGGTAAATGTAGAAGCGATCATTTCAAGATTAAGATGTATCTTTTTCTTTGCTTTTGGAAGATTTCCGAAGCCTTTTTTCTTTGCTTTGCGTCTGCGATAACCGGTTTTCCGGGATCTTCTTCTTTTTTCAAAATCCAGATTACTTCTGCGTCTCATAAAATCCCCTTATACTGAAAACTTGCCACTGGCAACTTTTCTTACATACTTTGATATATCAGAAAAAGGACAATTACATTATGTAGTTGTCCTTTTTCTCATTTTGTTACATTTTCGATTATTTTACTAATTCTTTAACTTTAGCTTTCTTACCAACGCGGTCTCTTAAGTAGTTCAGTTTTGCTCTTCTTACTTTACCTCTTCTTACTACTTCGATCTTCTCAACGTTTGGTGAGTGTACCGGCCAAGTCTTCTCAACACCGATTCCGTTAGAAAACTTTCTAACTGTAAATGTTTCTCTTGCTCCGCCACCCTGTCTCTTCAGGACTGTTCCTTCGAAAACCTGTACTCTTTCACGGTTTCCTTCTTTGATCTTTCCGTAAACTTTAACAGTATCTCCTACGTGAAATTCTGGTGCTACTTCTTTTAACTGAGCAGCTTCAATGTTCTTAATAATATCGTTCATTATGTGTGACCTCCTTGTTTACTTGGATGTTCTTAATACATTCGTACCAGAGGACCATCTATTTCTTCACAACATGCTACATTTTATCATACCCTGCAACAAATTACAAGGATTTTTTTACTTCTTTTTGCACTTCTTCGGCCAGTTTTTTTTCTTTTTCTGTAAGTTCGGCTTTTTCAAGCAGATCCGGCCGGTTCTTTGCAGTGCGGATCACAGACTGTTCACGTCTCCATTTTTCAATATTGGCATGATGCCCGGACATCAGTATCTCCGGCACTTTTCTGTCATGCCATACTTCCGGTCTGGAATATTGCGGATATTCCAGCAGATTATCCTGAAAGCTCTCGAACTCGGCGGACACATCATTATGAAGTACCCCCGGAACCAGCCGGGATATCGCATCGATCATGATCATTGCCGGAAGCTCACCTCCTGTCAGGACATAATCTCCGATAGATACATAATCTGTAACGATCTCTTCCAACACACGTTCATCAATGCCTTCGTAATGACCGCACAAAAATACCAGATCTTCTTCCTGTGCAAATTCCTCTGCCATGGACTGGTTGAATGTCTTTCCCTGCGGAGACAGATAGATGACTCTGGTACGCTTCTGCTCTCCTGACATCTCTTTCTTCTCACCAGATGCCAGCTTTTCTTCTGTGGCTTTTGCCTTTCTTTCCGTAATCTGCCTTGCCAGTGCATCATAGCACTGATACACCGGTTCTGCCTGCATCAGCATACCTGCACCTCCGCCATACGGATAATCATCCACGCTGTGATGCTTGTTAAATGCATAATCTCTGATATTTAATGCCTCTATAGACAGAAGCCCTTTATTTACCGCACGTCCGATGATGCTGGTATTCAATCCATCCATAACCATCTCCGGAAATAACGTCATAATATAAAAATTCATAGATTATCCTCTTTCTAGATCAGACCATCCATCAGATGGATCTTCATCTTCTGATTTTCTATATCAACATCCAGGATACATTCGCGGATCGCCGGAACCAATACCTCGCCGTGTTCATCTGTATCGATCACATAGACATCATTTGCACCGGTCTCCATAACATCTTTTAATGTTCCGAACGGTTTATCATCCTCTGTTACGACCTCGATTCCGATCATATCGGCGATAAAGTATTCATCCTCTTCCAGTTCCACCGCATCTTTACGTTCTACAAGAAGTGGACATCTTTTATAACGCTCAATATCATTAATATTATCAATTCCCTTGAACTTCAGGATTACAAACTGTTTAAAGAATTTGACACCCTGGACTTCCAGAGATTTTTTCTCTCTTCCGGTGTCTAACAGTACATGTTTTAACGATTTAAAACGATTCGGGTCATCTGTGGTCGGAAATACTTTAACTTCCCCACGCACTCCGTGTGTCGAAGTAATGACACCTACCTGTAATAATTCTTCCATAAATACTCCTTTTTCACTTTCTGCGTTTCCGACGCTCCAGCGGCTTCTTTTGTACATATGATTCTGCCGTATAAGATAAGCGGGACAGACCACAAGCGGGCCTGTCCCGGGACAAAATGGGAATCCCCATTAGTTATTTAGTCCATGATATCTACGATAACTTTCTTATCTTCCTTTGCTGCTGCGGCTTTCACGACTGAACGGATTGCCTTTGCAATGCGGCCCTGTTTTCCGATTACTTTACCCATATCAGATTCAGCAACTCGTACTTCCAGAACTGTCGTCTTCTTCTCTTCGCGTTCATTTACAACAACGCTTTCTGGATCGTCGACTAATGCTTTCGCAATTACTTCAACTAATTCCTTCATAAATGCACACCTCCAGTGGCATAATTATTTTTCGATGCCTGCTGCCTTTAAGATCTTTGCAACTGCTTCTGTAGGCTGAGCTCCGTTAGCAAGCCATTTCTTAGCTGCTTCTTCGTCAACTTTGATTGCACTTGGATCACAGTTCGGATCGTATGTTCCGATCTCGTCGATGAATCTTCCGTCTCTTGGTGATCTAGAATCTGCTACGATGATTCTATAGAAAGGAGCCTTCTTCTGTCCCATTCTTCTTAATCTCATTTTTACTGCCATGTTAGTTTACCTCCGTAAAATTATAATATTTTCATAGTTTATTTTTATCTATATAACGCGGAATTCGCGGTATATCATGTTTAGAACGGAAATCCAAATTTCTTCTTCTTTCCCGGCTTGCCAAATTGTTTCATCAGTTTTTTCATCTCGTTGAACTGCTTGATCATACGGTTCACTTCGCTGATGTCCACCCCTGCACCTTTGGCAATTCTGTGCTTTCTGGATGGAGAAAGGATATCCGGATTGGCTCTTTCCGCCGGTGTCATGGAATGAATGATCGCTTCCATTCTTCCCATCTTCCTCTCGGCTTCTGCCGTCTGCTCGTCGTCTAATCCCTTCATCTTACCACCCATGCCTCCAAGGCCCGGCAGCATGTTCATAATATTTCCAAGACCACCCATGTTCTTCATCTGCTTGATACTTTCCAGATAATCGTCAAAATCAAACTGGTTCTTCTTAAGCTTCTGGGTCATCTCTCTGGCTTTTTCTTCATCAATCTCGGCTTCCGCCTTTTCGATAAGCGACAGGACATCTCCCATTCCCAGGATTCTCGATGCCATACGATCCGGATAGAACTGTTCCAGATCTGAAAGCTTCTCTCCCATACCTACATACAGGATCGGCTTTCCGGTAACTGCCTTTACGGACAGCGCCGCACCACCTCTTGTGTCACCGTCTAATTTCGTAACGATCACACCATCGATGCCAACCTTTTCATTGAACTCTTTTGCCACATTTACGGCATCCTGTCCGGTCATTGCATCAATGACGAGTATGGTCTGATGTACTTCTACTTCTTCTTTGATCTCTTCAAGCTCAGCCATCATGTCTTCATCAATATGAAGTCGTCCGGCTGTATCGAGGATCACGAGGTCGTTGCCATTCTTCTGCGCATGTTCGATCGCTGCCTTGGCGATGTTCGCCGGCTTGTGGTTTTCTCCCATGGAGAAGACTTCCACACCCTGCTTCTCACCGTTGACCTGTAACTGCTTGATCGCAGCCGGTCTGTAGACATCACATGCGACCAGCAGCGGTTTCTTGCCCTTTAACTTGAACTTTCCGGCAAGCTTTGCTGTCGTGGTTGTCTTACCTGCTCCCTGAAGACCTGCCATCATGATAACTGTGATGGCTTTTCCAGGCTGAAGCTTAATCTCTGTGGTCTCAGATCCCATCAGATTGATCAGTTCTTCATTTACAATCTTGATCACCATCTGTCCCGGGTTCAGACCGTTCATGACATCCTGACCGATCGCGCGTTCCTGTACGCTCTTAATGAAGTCTTTTACCACTTTAAAGTTAACATCCGCCGCAAGTAATGCACGTTTGATCTCTTTTAAAGCTTCTTTGACATCATCCTCTGTCAGACGTCCTTTGCTTCTCAGGTTTTTAAATACATTTTGAAGTTTCTCTGTCAAACTGTCAAATGCCATGCTATAACTCCTCTATAATTTCATCGGATATCTTCCGGATGTCTGCAACTAACTTTTCCGCATTCTCCTTTTCATATCCGTCCAGCAATTCATCAATCTGCTTTACTTTTTCTCTGATCGACACGAACTTCTCAACCAGATGAAGTTTCTCTTCGTAGCCTTTCAGTGTCTGGGAACATCTCTTTACCAGATCATGTACGCCCTGTCTGCTGATTCCCTCTTCTCTTGCGATCTCACCAAGTGATAGGTCCTCAAGAACAAACTGTTCATACACTTCTTTCTGATGATCGGTAAGTAGTTCTCCATAAAAATCATATAATAATGCCTGTTCTAATATTTCATTCATGTCTTTCACCTGTGATATCATATAACACTTCTGTGCAGGTGTCAAGTATTTTTTCTTTACACCTTAATTTTTTCAAAATAAAATTGATTTCCCCGCAACTTTGTCGTAATATATCTGATGGAAGATATTGCCGTCTGCAGTATCTTCTAATCAGGTCCATATATTATAAGGGGAGAATATAATGGCAAAAAAGAATTATTACAAGATACTTGGTGTGTCACGAACAGCTTCTCCTGAAGAGATTTCTGCTGCCAAGAACAGACTTGCAAAAAAATATCATCCCGATGCCAACATGAAGGATGGTATCGATACAACTAAGAAAATGCAGCGTATTCTGGAAGCTTACCGCATACTTTCCGACCCAAAGAAGCGTGCTTCCTATGACCGCAAAGTATTCGGAAAGCCATCGTCAGACTCTGACCGGAATTTCGATCTGTTCAACCTGCATAATAATATAGAAGAAACAGATCCGGTCATCGGTACACCATTCGTGAATTACTGGCGGGCGGCAGACTCCTTATACGATATCACTTTAGAAAGCGAACAACTTTTCAAAGATAAGAATAAAGAAAATACACGATCGGCCCGCTTGTCAGACCTGGCAGCCCAGGCACTTAGCTATGCCGTAACCCTGCGCGAAGCCGAGATTCCTGAAAAGTACTGGCTGCCCGCGATCATGGACTGGCTGCTTTTCACCTGGTACAAGAACAGAAATCTTCCGGTATCTTATTTATTGAAACTTTACGATGAATATTCAAAAAAAGAACTCAACGGATTCAAACGTGTAAAAATCCAAAAAGAGCAGCTTCATTTCCAGCATTCTTTAAAACGGCTGGTTAATTACGGATAATTTTCATCTCACACATTTACACCATCTGCATATTATGTACTGTAAACATCATTATTGGAGGATTCAATATGAGCGATTTAGGTACAGCAAACTGTGGATGTGGCTGCGAAGGACGCGACAGATTCGGCGGAGACTGTGGATGTGGTGGATGTAACGGCGGATGCGGATGCGGCAACAACGGATGTGGCTTCGGCAATAACAGCTGCCTGTGGATCATCCTTCTTCTCTGTTGCTGCGGCGGTTTCGGCAACGGCTGTGGATGCGGCAACAACGGATGTGGCAACGACAGCTGCCTGTGGATCATCCTTCTTCTCTGCTGCTGTGGTGGTTTCGGCAACGGATGCGGATGCGGCAATGGCTGTGGATGCGGATGCTAGACAACATAATATTTCCTGCATAGGACTTAAGAGACGGAGTCATTTTTCCGTCTCTTTTTTCATATATATTTATAACGCTGATCCCGGGAGGAGCCACTATGGCCGGAAAACCTTCAAAACCAATGACACCATTTGATAAATCTGTCACACCCTCCTATTTATATAAATTGAAGCTGTTTCTTTCCTTTCTGCCTCCTTCCACTCAGCGCTTCCTTGCCGTCTATATCAAATTTTCCGAATTCCGGTATACGATGGATTATTTCCGCGGACTGCCGTTTCATGCATTTTCTTTTCAATCTATCGGTGAACTCGCACCCTATATGGATGAAAACGAACGGAATATGATGGACCAGATGACTTCTATGCTGCAGATAATGGAAATGATGGTGATGGCACAGACCGATTCTACGTCCGGAGGTTCCGATTCTTGCGGTCCTGCAGGACCTGTTGATCTTATGAAGACAATGATGTCCGGCGAAGATATGGAAATGTTCCAAAATTACATGGACCTGTTCGACCAGGAACTTTCCTCGCCTGGAACCTCTGCCATGAAAGGAGACTCTTCACATGAATGGAACAACGAATCATACAGCGAATGAAAACACTTCCGAAAACAATTTCTCAAACAGTTGGATGGATCATCCGGCCATGAAGGGAATGGACCCGGTCAAACTGGAGTTGATCCGGCTTGCAGCCAAACAGACCGCCGGCAAAAGCGGGAGATCTCTGGCTCCCGTTATGATGGCGCTCATCACCAGTGCGAACAAGAAAGGGATCCAGTTCACTCCACAGGAAATGTCTCTCATCCTCGACATTCTGAAAGAAGGACGTTCCAGAGAAGAACAAAATCAGATCGACCAGATGGTGCAGATGGTCCGTACACACATGAAAAACAATACTTAATTCCTTTTCGTTCTCAGATATGCGCAAAGAAGAAGGACAGTTTAAAGCCCTTCTTCTTTGCGCATCATACGGAGTTCTCTTCTCTTTTCTCCCTTTTCCCATTCTTCTTTTTCTTCTTCCGTCTCAAGGTCCAGTCTTGGCACCCTGACCGGTTTGTCATTCTTATCCAATGCTACCATTGTAAAATACGCATGATTGATCGGTGTACGCTCCCCACTTAACGCTTCTACATACGTATCCACCTTTACTTCCATGGATGTATTACCGACATAGGTTACCTTTCCTATGATCACAACTGTATCTTTGACATATGCACCGCGCAGGAAACTTAAGCTGTCTACAGATGCCGTAATTACATTTCTTCTTGTGTGACGTTTTGCCACCATACCCGCCACTTCATCGATCCACTGCATAAGTGCTCCTCCGAACAAACGGTCTGACGCATTCAAATGTTGCGGCCTTACCATATGGACTGTCTCCACGATTGAATCCGATACCTTTCTGCTTTCTATTTCCACAAAAAACACCTCTCTTTTTCTTTTTAAGCTCTTTTATTATAGCACCGGATTTGTTATACTTAAACTAATTTCAATGTAAGTATTCTGAAATTCATGTATTTAGTTATATACAACATCAATTATTAGACAGGCTGCATTTCGCAGCAGAATGGAGTTTTCATGAGAAATATAAAATTAACGATCGAATACGACGGAAGCCGTTACCAGGGATGGACCAGACTGGGAAAAGATGAATCCGGCAATACCATCTCTAATAAAATTACTGAAGTTTTAAAAAAAATGACTGAAGAAGATGACCTGGAGCTTTTCTGTGGATGCCGCACAGAAGTCGGTGTACATGCCTATGCACAGATTGCCAATTTCAAGACTTCTTCTTCCACAACGACACAGAACATCAAACATTACCTGAACCGTTACCTTCCGATGGATATCGCAATCATCGATGTAAAAGAGGTTCCAGAACGTTTTCACGCACAGCTGAACGCCACATCCAAGACCTATGTATACCGTATGACGATCGACGATGTACCGAGCGTCTTTGACCGCAAATACACTTACCATTGCTACCGTATCCCGGACAAACGTCTGATGCAGCAGGCCGCCGAGAAACTCACAGGACGTCATGATTTCCGCAACTTCTCCAGTGCAAAGAAAACGAAATCTACGGTCCGTGAGATCTTTGATATTGATATCTATGGTGACATTGAAGAAATGCAGATCCTGATCCATGCGGATGATTTTCTTCATAATATGGCACGTATCATTGTCGGAACGCTAATGGATATCGGACTTGGCAACCGATCTGTGCAGGATATTGATGATATCTTTGCGGGAATTCTCGAAGCAAGTGCGCCTTGTGATCCGAAGGGATTATATTTGCAGGAGATTACGTATTAAATTTAATTACTATTGAATGCATGAAGCGGTCGTTACCCGGACCTCCATAAAACTTAGGAACTCTTTCCTGTTCAGATTCCGTCGGCGGGAAAATCTAAAGGGACAAAATTCTGCTAAAAGCAGGCTTTCAAAATTTGAAACTCGGCATACGCCTCAAACAGTCAAATTTTGAAAACCTAACGCAGAATTTTGTCCCTTAAGATTTTCCAACACCTTCTCCATATTCACTGGAAAGAGTTCCTAAGTTTTATTCCGTGGGTATCGCATGCTATAATGATTCAACAGCGGAGCCGTAACCGTTGTGATACCGGAAGTATACAAAAAGCCGGAAAGTCAAGGTTTTCACCACAACTTTCCGGCTACACACAAAAGTTACAATTCCGCTGTTGAATTTTCAGTAGCGTTGGCCATCACGACATGAGAAAGACTTGGCGTTCTCATGGACCGAGAGGCCACGATACTGCATTAACCAGGATTATACAACAATAATCCGCACCCTTCTCGCCTTCAATACCTCTACTTCCTCCGGCAGAAATTCACGATCCGTAACCACTCCTGTATAGTCTTCTAACTGATTGATCCAGGTCATGGATTGTTTTCCGAATTTTGACTGGTCTACTGCCAGATAGGATCTTGCGCACTGCTTCGGAACCTGGCGTTTCAGCCACATCTTATCATGTGTCGGTGTTGTTACCTGGAATTCTTCGTTGATGGAAGCTGCTCCAAAGAATCCTACATCAAACCGGAAATCCTTCAGCATCTCTGTCGCATATCTGCCAAACAGACTTCCCGTCTCTTTCTGTACCATACCGCCACATATGTATACTTTCGCATCACTGTTTTTTAATACCTGTGCAATCTCCAGATCATTTGTCACAATGATAATATCTGGGATGTCCCGGATTAATTTTGCGATCTCGCAGGTTGTCGTCCCCGCATCCAGAAATACTGAATCTTGCGGATGTACAAATTCTACACATTTTCTTGCAATTGCTTCTTTACTGTTCTTATTACTGGTCTGCTTTGTCTCATAAGCAATCTCTTGTTTCGCGACCGCACCTCCATGACACCGTTCGATCATATTACCGCTTTCCAACTTCATCAGATCTCTCCGAATTGTCATGGAACTTACATTCAATTCTTTAGCCAGCTCATCTACCTGCACACTTCCATTCTCTTTGATCAATTCAACGATCATTGCCTGTCTTTCTGCCGCAAGCATATTATCTCCTCCCACATTACGCCAGATCTGCGATCTGCAGTCTTTTCATTTTTTTCTTTATAAATAAATTTATAGAAATTATACAAATTCTGTCTCTATTGTCAGTGATATCTCATATTCCGGATACTGTTTCTTCATATAATCTGTAAATGATTTTCGCAGTCCCTCCCAGTCTCTGAGCGCATAGTCCACAATAAAATCACAATAAAGAGTATTGGTTCCTTTGCTCAGATATAACGCATGAAAGCTCTTCACGTGCTCATTTACACGTACAAATTTTCCAATGTATCGACGGATGTCAACGACACTTGAAGTATCCTCATCGACTGCATAGATTCCGAATACCATCGTCACATGATATTCTTCCATGATCCGAAGCTGCAGTCTGTGAATTTCTTCATATACCTCTCCAATGCTTCTTTTATGATCAATTTCGATATTCACCGAGCCCGAATAGCGATCCGGTCCATAATCGTGCAACATCATATCTATCGCACTGATCACCCCGTCTGTTGCACGGATTTCTTTATATAACTGTCTTGCAAGTTCTTCTTTTCCTGAACGGCCGATCAGATCCGACGCCGTATTCTTAAGCGCATCTACCCCACTCTTTATAACTACAAAGGAAAATACAATACCCGCATATGCATCCAGTGAAAATCCTGTAAATAAAAATATTACAGATGACAAAATCGTAAGTCCCGAGAAAAACGAATCATTCCTTCCGTCTTCTCCCACTGCCAGAAGTACTTCCGATTCCACTGATTTTCCTATCTTTATTGTATACATTCCAAGGCAGAACTTCGTCACAGCTGTTCCCGCCACGATCAGAACCATCAACATACTGACCTTCATATCCGATGGATGTAAAATTCCATCTATCGACTCTTTCAACATACTGATCCCCGCATACAAAATCAGAATACCGACCACCATGCCGGTCAGATACTCAATTCTTCCATATCCAAATGGATGCTTTTCATCCGGATGTTTCCCGGAAAGCTTTGTTCCTACATATGTCAGAAACGAAGATCCTGCATCCGTTGCATTATTGATTCCTTCCGACACGATTGCTATTGACGATGCCAGCGTTCCGATCACAATTTTCACTGCCGCGATCAGTAAATTAACTAAGATTCCTATCAAAGACGTTCTTATTATCCGTTCCTGACGGCTTGATTCCTTCATAATACACCTGTTCCTTCTTTCTTTTTCCTGTGTTTATGATAACATGTCGTTATTTCATTTACAAGATATTGCAGGTGCAGGGCACTCTGCCAAAGCTGTCACTTGCCAAAACATACAAAAGAAACGGCTGTAAGAGCCGACACGCATTCATTAACCTCCCAATGAAGCATATCCGTTCTTCCAGCCGTCTCAGGCTTTTCTTATTATACGATTCGTCTCAGATTACATAAATATATTAAGTATCAACACTTCAACTACACCGACAGCCCATGCTACCGTTGATGTTACAGACCAGATCGTTAACTGATCTTTCGCCTCGCTGACACCTAAGGTTCTGTTTACTACCCAGAAATAACTGTCGTTGAAGTATCCGAAGAATAAAGATCCTACGCAGCATGCCACTGCTCCAAGGATCGGGCTTACGCCTGATGCTGCGATGATCGGTGCTGTGATACTTGCTGCTGTCGTCATTGCTACAGTTCCTGATCCCTGAATGAATCTCATTGCTGTCGCGATCAGAAGCGGCAGGATAATGATCGGGATTGCTGTCTTTGCAAGCCCTTCTGCCATAAATGTTCCAAGTCCGGAGTCTTTGATGATCTGGCCGAGTGCTCCGCCGCCACCTGTTACTAACATGATGATTCCGGCTGATGCCATTCCTCTTTCCATCTCTGCAAGGGCTTCATGTCTGTCAAGGCTTCTTCCCAGTGTCAGGATTGCCACAATCAGTCCGAGTCCGACTGCTACGATCGGCTGTCCAAGGAATACAAGGATATTCATGAATCCTTCTGTCTTGCCCATTGCTGTTGCTACTGTGTTGATCAGGATCAGGATGATCGGGATGATCAGCGGCATGAAGGATTCCAGTGCTCCCGGAACTCCTGTCATATCCATTGCAAATGCTGCCTCGTAGTTAGGCTCCTGATAAGGCATCTCTACGATCTCGCCTTCGTCGTTCGGGATTCTGTAATATTTCTTAGAAAGGAATAATCTTGAGTATGCGATACATGCAATTGCCATCGGAAGTGCAAGTACCAGTGTCAGTAATATGAATTTTCCTACGTCTACTCCGAAGATTCCGCAGACACCTAACGGTCCCGGTGTCGGTGGTACTAAGGAGTGGGTGATTACAAGTCCTGCTGCCAGGGCTGTTCCAAGTCCGATCACGGATTTCTTCGTTGCTTTGGAGATTGCCTTTGCGATCGGTGCCAGTACAACGAATCCGGAATCACAGAAGATCGGGATAGATACCAGGAATCCTGTCAGTGCAAGAGCTTCCTCTTCTCTCTTCTTACCGAACAGTTTTAAGAATGTATGTGCCATTCTCTTGGCTGCACCTGTTACTTCAAAGATCTGGCCCATCATAACACCAAATCCGATAATGATTCCGATACTTCCTAAGGTTCCGCCAAACCCGGAAGTGATCGAATTTACAATACCAAATGTCTTCTCAACACCGTCTACTTCGATTGTAATGTTTGTAAGTGGCATGCCGCCAATCACACCAACTACAACTGTACTGATGATCAAGGCAAGAAATGCCTGGATTTTTGTCTTTAACACAAGGAATATCAGGACTGCGATACCTACCGCCAGACCAATCAACATCCTTTCCCCACTAAGTCCGTTTACCATAATGCAGACCTCCTATGTTCTCTCTTTTTATTACAGCAGTTATTTACCTGCCGCAATTCCTTTTCGTTTTATTTCTTAATTTTATTTTTCATGTTTTCCCGTGAAATTCGGTGCGTATTTTGCTGCAAGTCTGATTGCTTCGATCATGCTGACCGCACTTACGATTCCTTTTCCTGCGATGTCAAATGCAGTTCCGTGATCTACCGATGTACGAAGGATCGGCATACCATTTGTGATTGCGATCGTCTTTTCGAAGTCCAGTGTCTTGGTTGCGATATGTCCCTGATCGTGATACAGCGATAATACACTGGTATATTTTCCCTGCGCTGCCTGATGGAATACTGAATCCGCCCCGATCGGACCTGCTACATCATAACCTTCCGCTTTCAGTTCTTCGATTGCCGGCATGATCTCTTCGACTTCTTCCCAGCCAAAGAGTCCATGTTCTCCGCTGTGTGGATTTAACCCTGCAATTGCCATAGTTCCTTCTTTCACACCGAGTCTTTCCAATGCCTTAGTACAGCGTTTTACATAATCAATGATCCTGTCTTTTTTGATCATATCCAGCATCTGCCTTAACGATACATGACGTGTCAGGAAGAATACTCTCATTCCATTCGTCTCGAACATTGTCAACGGATCTTCTGTATGTGTCAGTGCTCCAAAGATCTCTGTATGTCCGATATACGGAACTTCTGCCGCATGAAGGGATTCTTTGTTGATCGGAGTAGTAGCCACTGCATCGACCTTTCCCGCATTTGCCAGTTCAATACTCTTTGCAATGTATTCATACGCTGCTTTTCCGCACATAGCGCTGACTTTTCCATAGGCAAATGTATCCATATCCACGTTGTCAAGATTGATCAGGTTCAGGACTCCTTTTTCATCGACTGCCTCTTCCGGCTCTTTGATCTCATTGATCTTCAAATTCTCTCCTGTGATCTCGATTGCTTTTTCTACGATCTTCCGATCTCCGACGATGACACACACCGCAATCTGGAACACCTCATCGGATGCAATGGATTTTGCTACAATCTCCGGTCCTACTCCCGCAGGATCTCCGATTGGAATTGCAATAACTGGTTTCTTCATTTCTCTCACCCTTTCTTAGATATATAATTTTTCTTTCAAATAAGTAATACACTTATTGATCGCATCTTTATTTCCCTGACTTCCACCCTTGGTAATGATATGTACACCTTCAAACTCTCCTTTTAAGAATTGTCCGTAAGCTGCAAGTGGAAGTACTTCATCCAACAGACTTAAGCCTGCGGTATCGAACTTTTTACAGACAGCAACTGTGATATCCCCGCCACTTGTATACAGTCCTTTGAATGTATCTTCTGCCTTGAAGATACGATACGTGATCTCCGCGAATCCACTATTGATCATTTCTGTCACTTCATCCAGTGAACACTGATATCGCTCCATATACGGTGTAAAATCAATTCTGTTCTCCGGATAGATTCCGTCTCCGGTTACGGTTGATATATTATTCCTGTCGCATTCACCCAGAATGGAATTGACCACCCTTCTGATCTCCAGTTCTCTGCGTTTTTCACCTTCCAGAAGTTCTCTTGTATGAACGAATTCATTATGCGTTCTCTGTGAAAGCCACAATTCTTCCATCTGGGCCGTGGTATTGGCATTCACGCTTCCTACCACTGCAAGGATCTTGGTCTTCTGTTTTTTCTTATTCGGCGTGATCAGCTTTCTGGATAACGTTGCGGTAAATACTCCCGGATCTACGGCAATCACTTTTAATCCGCTGGTGATCACTGCATCGGCGATCAAGTCCAGATCTTCCTGTGTAATACAGTCTAAAGTGATGATCCGGCTTCCTTCCTCCACACATTTTTTCATCAGATCAGCAAGATAATGCTTTCCATGCATCAGATCTTTCATATAGATCGTGGATACCTGATATTTACTCTGCTGCTTAAAAAGTTCTCCTACTTCTGATATCTTCACCGGTGTCTTCGGATCAACTGCAATATTCGTCTTATGTAACGGCAGTCCGTCCACCAGCATATATCCGCCACAGATAATTCTTCCCGAAGCCGGAAAACACGGTGCCACAATTGCTATATAATCCTCTCCCAGGCTGTCCAGCATCGCATCGGTCTCACTTCCGAGATTTCCGCGAAGTGTACTGTCAATCCGGTTGGCATATACTTTGACATCGTCATCCTTAAGCAGATTGCAGACATTGTATACCCGGTTATATGCGATTTTTGCATCTACTCCTCTGCTGTCTGTCGGGTATAATACACAGTCACAGTCCGACAAAGTAGACAGTTCGATCCGTTCTGTGTTCATAACTGTGTATGCTTTATAATTCATCTTTTTCAGTAATACTCCTGTTGCATTGGCCCCTGTCAGGTCATCTGCGATTACAACACACTGCGGCATAATCGTTCTCCTTTTTTCACATTTTTAAACGTTTTATACTGTTTGTTTATGTTTATATGTTATCTCTAATGTTTATTTATGTCAATATAATCTATTTTTTATCAATCTTTTTGTTTATTTTCACAATATATCATGTTTATTTTTGTTTATTTTTATTTAGCCAGCCACCAATACATTTCCTTACATACTTTGATATAAAAAAGCCGGTCGGAAATTATGGGGGCACTACTCATTCCACACTTTCCGGCCAGCTCATTTTTGTATATCAAAGTATACAAGAATTTCTGATATTCTTTACATAAATATATTAAGTATCAACACTTCAACTACACCGACAGCCCATGCTACCGTTGATGTTACAGACCAGATCGTTAACTGATCTTTCGCCTCGCTGACACCTAAGGTTCTGTTTACTACCCAGAAATAACTGTCGTTGAAGTATCCGAAGAATAAAGATCCTACGCAGCATGCCACTGCTCCAAGGATCGGGCTTACGCCTGATGCTGCGATGATCGGTGCTGTGATACTTGCTGCTGTCGTCATTGCTACAGTTCCTGATCCCTGAATGAATCTCATTGCTGTCGCGATCAGAAGCGGCAGGATAATGATCGGGATTGCTGTCTTTGCAAGCCCTTCTGCCATAAATGTTCCAAGTCCGGAGTCTTTGATGATCTGGCCGAGTGCTCCGCCGCCACCTGTTACTAACATGATGATTCCGGCTGATGCCATTCCTCTTTCCATCTCTGCAAGGGCTTCATGTCTGTCAAGGCTTCTTCCCAGTGTCAGGATTGCCACAATCAGTCCGAGTCCGACTGCTACGATCGGCTGTCCAAGGAATACAAGGATATTCATGAATCCTTCTGTCTTGCCCATTGCTGTTGCTACTGTGTTGATCAGGATCAGGATGATCGGGATGATCAGCGGCATGAAGGATTCCAGTGCTCCCGGAACTCCTGTCATATCCATTGCAAATGCTGCCTCGTAGTTAGGCTCCTGATAAGGCATCTCTACGATCTCGCCTTCGTCGTTCGGGATTCTGTAATATTTCTTAGAAAGGAATAATCTTGAGTATGCGATACATGCAATTGCCATCGGAAGTGCAAGTACCAGTGTCAGTAATATGAATTTTCCTACGTCTACTCCGAAGATTCCGCAGACACCTAACGGTCCCGGTGTCGGTGGTACTAAGGAGTGGGTGATTACAAGTCCTGCTGCCAGGGCTGTTCCAAGTCCGATCACGGATTTCTTCGTTGCTTTGGAGATTGCCTTTGCGATCGGTGCCAGTACAACGAATCCGGAATCACAGAAGATCGGGATAGATACCAGGAATCCTGTCAGTGCAAGAGCTTCCTCTTCTCTCTTCTTACCGAACAGTTTTAAGAATGTATGTGCCATTCTCTTGGCTGCACCTGTTACTTCAAAGATCTGGCCCATCATAACACCAAATCCGATAATGATTCCGATACTTCCTAAGGTTCCGCCAAACCCGGAAGTGATCGAATTTACAATACCAAATGTCTTCTCAACACCGTCTACTTCGATTGTAATGTTTGTAAGTGGCATGCCGCCAATCACGCCAACTACAACTGTACTGATGATCAGGGCAAGAAATGCCTGGATTTTTGTCTTTAACACAAGGACTATCAGGACTGCGATACCTATCACCAGACCAATCAACATCCTTTCCCCACTAAGTCCGTTTACCATAATACAGACCTCCTATGTTCTCTCTTTTTTACTGAGGCAGAGTTCTTTTCCTCTGCCTCAATTCCTTTTTTTGCGTTTTGTCTATTTCGTCTTGTCTGTTTTTGACATGTTTTGTTATTTATTTTGCTGTCAGCACTTCCACAGCTTCTCTTAATGTTGTGACCTCACCTACATTTCCAGGGAAGATAACGTATGGTGTCAGAGGGAATTTACTTTCTTCTCCTGTCTGCCATACCGGGATTCCAGGCTTGATCTGACCAAGAACATTCGCTTTCTTTACTGCCAGAGCTTTTGTTCCTACATCACTGGATGTAATTCCGCCTTTTGCGATTACAAAGCTTGGTGTTACACTTAAACGTCCAACCAGTGACTGTACTGCATCGGAGATCTTTACAGATAATCTTAATTCATCCTCTTTATCACCTGTATCAGCAGTAATCAGTGCTCTTGTTGTATAACAGCAGACTGTCTTTCCGGCTTTAATGCAAGTCTCTTCCAGATTCAGACATCTCTTTACTTCTTTTTCAAATGCTTCGTCATCTTTTACAAGTGTTGCATCCAGTTCGATGAATTCAATGTCTGTCAGTTTCTTCAGTTCTTCCACCTGTTTTGTAGTCTTATCTGTATGAGAACCTACAACGATGATTCCTCCGTTGTCTGTCTCTTTTACCACCATCTGTTCTCTGCTAAGAAGCGGCTGATCGGTTACTCCGCCCATAACCTTTACGATAGCTGCCGCCGTACGGAACATGAATACTTTTCCCTTTGCCATTGCTCTGTACAATGCTACACAGAATACTTTTACATCTGCATAATCCACAGCATTTACAATGATCTTATTGAAGTCTTTCACTTCCATCAGCGCTTCTTCGATCTTGTCGATGTTCATATCGTGGATATCTTCCAGTGAAATGCAGGTAACATCGGAAGCTTTGTATGCCCCTTTTGTCTTCTCTTCTACATACTCCGGCATTGTCGCTGCACTGTAGCCAAATGTCTTATCTTTGGCAAACTCTGTCTCATTCGCAGGAATCAACTCTTCACCGTATTTTACATAATGTACATTATCAATCGTATATCTTCCGCCTTCTTTGAAGAATGGGCAGAGGATCTCACCGTCGATCGTCTTTCCTGTATTGGCTTCATAGTTCTTCTTCAGAAGCTCTGTCTCCAGTGGATAATGTCCACGAAGAGTAGAATCACTTCTGCTGATGAATATGTATTCTTTTCCGGTCTCTTTTGCGACTTCGTCAACCACTGCAGCGATCTCATTGTGTGCCTTGGTTGTCTGTTCCGCTGTAAATCCTCTGGAGTTGGTCAGAACATAGAATAAGTTATTCTCCTCATCAAATCCCTGACGGATTGTATCTTTTTCCCAGTTTGTGTATACGGAAATGTCATGTACCGTCTGAACTCCTGTCGGGTCATCGTCTAAGACAACGATCTTTTTATTATTCTTTTCAATTTCTTTCTTTAACAGTTCATCGATATAAGCTTCGTCAATCTTCTTATATGAAGTTAATACTTCTGCATTCAATGCCATGTCCATTCTCCTTTACTCTTCTGTCTTTTTTACTTCTACGTCAGCAAGTTTTTCGAAATACTGAACAATTCCGCCATGATCATCATTCATATGTCCGTGGATCTTCAGTGTCTGAAGGATTTCATAAAGCTGTGCTGTATATGGAATCGGTACATCGATCGAATGTGCTGTATTTACTACGTTCTTGATATCTTTATGGTTGATTCTGATCGGTCCGCCTGGTTTGAAGTTACGCTCGATGATCATCGGGATCTTGGCATCAAGTACTGCGCTTCCTGCAAGTCCTCCGCGGATCGCATGATATACTTTTTCCGGATCTGCTCCTGCTTTTGTAGCAAGTACAAATGCTTCAGATACCACTGCAATTGTGTTATTAACGATTACCTGGTTTGCAAGCTTTGTAACACTTCCGCTTCCGCTTCCACCGATCAGTAACGCAGAAGATCCAAGAATGTCAAAATACTCTTTCATTGCATCGAAGTCTTCCTGATCTCCTCCGGCCATGATTGCAAGTGTTCCTGCAACAGCTCCAGGCTCTCCTCCGGATACCGGTGCATCTACGAATCCTACACCTTTATCTTTCAGTCCTTCGTAGCATTCCTTTGATTCTACCGGTGTTACAGAACTCATATCACATACAACGGTTCCTTCTTTGATGGTAGATGCAACACCGTCTTCATCAAATAAGATAGATTTGGAAATTGCTCCGCTTGGAACCATGATGATAATTCTTCCACACTGCTCACCAATCTCTGCGTATGTTGCTTCTTTTGCTCCTGCTGCTACAACATCTGCAACTGCTTCTTTATTTAAATCAGATACCAGCAGCTCTACACCTGCATTCAATAAGTTCTTTGCCATCGGTCTTCCCATGATACCAAGTCCAATAAATCCTACTTTCATTTTCATACATCCTTTCTCTTTTTCACTCCACATGATCGTTTACTTTCACAACATAGTTTACACTTGTTCATTTCCGTTCGGCTCAGTGAAATGTGTCGTTCTTTTTTGTTTCTGACTACACTTTACTACATACCGGTATACCGGTCAAGACGTTATTTTTCTTTCTCTTATTTCACCAGTTTTCCGCCTCTATTTTTGTCTATTTTCAACATATGCATCGCTTTTCTTTCGTTATTTTCTTAACATTATAGACAACTTTTTTCACCCTTGTTTTCCTTTTCACTTGACCGATTTCAGCCCGTATTGTATGATATTTATAGCGAAAAACGCATGAATTTTGTTAAATAAATAATTATCGTGAAATATAAGGAGTTACTATGACACCACTCAATGAACAAGCTTATAATTATCTCCAGAAATTGATCATGGAGAATCATTTTTCCTATCAGGAAGTCTATTCCGAGACAAAATTATCAAAAGAACTTGGAATTTCGCGCACCCCGCTAAGAGATGCCGTGCACAGACTTGCACAGGAAGGTTATATTGATATTATTCCCAGCAAAGGATTTATGCTGCATCAGATGAACCGGAAGGATGTAAATGAAACATTTCAGGTACGTTCTGCACTGGAAACATACTGCACCGTTCAGATCAGTAAAGCTTCTTCTACCCGCAAAGCGAAAAAGCTTTTTAAAGAGCTAGACTGGATCATGGAGTGCATGAACGATATTATGGAAACTACACATTCTATCAAAGAATTTTCCGAATATGATTTTCAGTTTCACACAAAAATCATAGATTATCTGGAAAATGAACAGTTTTCAAATGTATTCGCCATGTTCATGTACCGCATGAAACGGCTGGCTGAACTCTCCCTTGCACATAAAGGCCGTATGGAACAGACTTACGAAGAACATATGGCAATTTTGGATTGTATGAAGAATGGCGATACTTCCCACATCTATGAGATTACATTGAAACATATGGAAACGCCCCGCGATATTAACCTGGAAGATCTATAGATATCAGAAAATCCTGAATACTTTAGCCTTTTCCTTTTGAACCAAAAACCGTGTAGCTATTTTTAGCCACACGGTTTTTCCATATATATTTCTTCTGTTTTCTTTGTATTTCCTATTTCCCGGAACCCATATCTTTCATAAAATGCTTTTGCAGTTTGTGTATGAAGCATACCATACAGATGCCCGTTTTCCTTCATGATCTGATTCATCATGATTGTTCCAAACCCCTGCCCGCGATACGCTTCTTCTATGACCAGATCCATCAGGTAAAATGTCGTCACACCATCCGTCAGAACTCTCGCAAATCCGATCTGCCTGTCTTTTCCGCCTTCACTGATGCAGTCACTCAGAAATAATCCATACGGACAGGCATTCTCCATACTTTTTCTGATCAGCTCTTCCGTTCTGTCTTTTGCCCAGTCCGTACTGTGCAGAAGTGCTGCCACTTCTTCCAGATGCATATTCTCCACACCTTTTCTTATATAGTAAGACTGTCCCCTTTCTTCTCCCTCTGAGGCAATCTTATCTGCCGATATCTGTCGGATCACTTCACGCAGCTTCGCAAGATACGGATCCGCCTTACATTCTTTTTCTCCATAAGTCATCTGAAGATCATATTCTAGCGGAAGCCACGTTGCAATATCTGCCTCATTATGTTGGATCAATGCTTCCATCTTATCCAGTGCATGTACGATTTTTGCTTCCATCGTCTCTGCTTTTTCCAGTTCATCAAACAGCGCATCCAGTTCTTTTCGTTCCCTTTCCGGGAGCATCGCTGTCACATTGCTGATTGCACTTTCTTCTACTTCCCGGTCAGAATCTGTCTTCACAAATGCCGGAATATCTCCGGTCACTGCTTCTCCCAGATCATGGAACAGGCTCATCCTCATCACCTTATCCATATCACAATCCGGGAATTCTTCTTTTACCAGCCATGTAAACACGCACAGACGGTAGGTATGTTCTGCTACACTTTCCCGTCTGTTCTCTGCCGTTCTGGAATGGCGCATATTACATTTCAGGCGTTCTGCCACGCCCATAAAATCTAGTAATGTTCTTGGTTCCATTCTCTGTCTCATCCTGTTTTTATTTTTCTTACTCTGTTTATTTCCATAAACATTATAATCTGCTTTTATATTTATTCGTTCAGATACTCCAGCAGTCCCTGATATTCTTTCTTCATCAGTCTGTTTCCATGCATATAGAAATGCTGCAACTTGTCATAATCCTTTTCCATACGGGACACAGTCGGGATCAGCGGACGGATCACGAATATCTTTCCTTCTTCTTCCAGCTTTTCGATCAATTTCATCTGCTTGTTGTATACAGCATTTCTTGTCATGATCGTACGTACCAGATTCGGATATTTCTTATAAGCTCTTTTATAAAGCTGTTCCGTTGCTTTTACCGCTCTCTTCTTGCGGTAGCCCGGATTTCTCGTCAATACTACAACAATCTTGTCATTTCCTTTTTCCAGTGCATATTCGATTGGAATGGAATCAGCAAGGCCGCCGTCCATATACGGGATTCCGTCTACATTTGCAATCGGTGCCGCAAGCGGCATACTGCTCGATGCACGGCAGATCTTCATCAGACGTTCCGGATCTTTATCTTCCGACAGATATTCCGCATCTCCCGTGATACAGTTCGTAACCACCAGCTCACATTCCATCTCAGATGCAAAATAAGTCTCAAAATCAAATGGATAAATTTCATTCGGAAATTTATCAAACAGCATATCCATATCCATCAGGGCTTTTTCTTTCAGGGTCTTCTTTAAACCATATACATAATCGTATTCTTTCTCACGATGGATCACACATTCCCGGCTCCGCCCAGCCTGTTTCGACACATAATCAACCGCATTACACGCACCTGCCGATACGCCGATCACATTGGACATATACATGTCCTTTTCCATCAGATAATCAAGAACTCCAGATGTAAATACTCCGCGGTTTGCCCCGCCTTCCAGCACTAATGTTGCTTTTACCATAAGTCTTACCTCTCTTTAGCTTTATAATCTTCGTAAATTTGTCTGCGCATTTTTATCGTTTATCTACAGAACCTGCCACCGACAGCTCTGCGCATGATACTTCTATCATTATATACCCTTTTTCATAGAAGGAAAAGAGGAACTTCCCTTGCTATTTTCCTTTATCTCTGGTACTATATGCTAGTCAGCGTCTGCAAATCCGGGCGCAGTCACTATCAACGAAGATTCAAACGACAAGGAGAATACAAACCAATATGATTAGTACAAGTAATGTAACATTACGGGTTGGTAAAAAAGCCCTGTTCGAAGATGTTAATATTAAATTTACAGAAGGAAACTGCTACGGTCTGATCGGAGCAAACGGTGCGGGTAAATCTACATTTCTTAAGATTCTGTCCGGACAGCTTGAGCCGACGAACGGAGAGGTCATCATCACACCGGGTGAACGTCTTTCTTTCCTGCAGCAGGATCATTTCAAATACGACGAATATCCGGTTCTGGATACCGTTATGATGGGAAATGCAAGACTGTATGAGATCATGAAAGAAAAAGAAGCCATCTATGCAAAAGAAGATTTCACCGATGAAGACGGTATGAAAGCCAGCGAACTGGAAGGTGAATTCGCAGCCATGAACGGATGGGAAGCGGAATCTGATGCTGCCACATTATTAAATGGTCTTGGAATTCCGGTTGAAATGCATTATGAAATGATGAAGAACTTAAATGGTCCGGAGAAGGTTAAGGTCCTGCTTGCACAGGCACTGTTCGGTAATCCGGACATTCTGCTCCTTGACGAGCCTACTAACCACTTAGACCTCGATGCGATCGCATGGTTGGAAGAATTCTTGATTAACTTTGACAATACCGTCATCGTTGTATCCCATGACCGTTACTTCCTGAATAAGGTCTGCACACAGATCGCCGATATCGATTATGGTAAGATCAAGCTCTATGCCGGTAACTATGACTTCTGGTATGAGTCAAGCCAGCTTCTGATCCGTCAGATGAAAGAAGCCAATAAGAAAAAAGAAGAAAAGATCAAAGAGTTACAGGAATTCATCTCACGTTTCAGTGCCAATGCTTCAAAGTCTAAACAGGCTACTTCCAGAAAACGTGCCCTGGAGAAGATTCAGCTTGATGACATCCAGCCATCCAGCCGTAAATATCCTTACATCGACTTCCGTCCGAACCGCGAGATTGGTAACGAAGTACTGACGGTAGAAGGATTAAGCAAAACAATTGACGGCGAAAAGGTTCTGGATAACATTTCCTTTACTCTGAACCACGATGACAAGGTTGCATTCGTCGGAAGCAATGAGCTTGCCAAGACAACGCTCTTCCAGATCCTTGCAGGAGAGATGGAACCGGACGAAGGTACTTATAAATGGGGAATCACTACAACTCAGGCTTACTTCCCACTCGACAGCGGGAGTGAATTCGACAACGATTACAGCATCGTAGACTGGCTGACACAGTATTCGGAAGAAAAAGATGCCACTTATGTACGTGGATTCCTTGGACGTATGCTGTTCTCCGGTGATGACGGTGTGAAGAAGGTACGTGTTCTTTCCGGAGGAGAGAAGGTACGCTGTCTGTTATCCAAGATGATGATCAGCGGTGCCAATGTACTGATCCTCGACGAGCCTACCAACCACCTGGATATGGAAAGCATCACCGCACTCAACAACGGAATGACAAAATTCCCTGGTGTACTGCTCTTCTCTTCCAGAGACCACCAGATCGTGCAGACCACAGCCAACCGTATCATGGAGATCGTACCGGGCGGTAAACTGATTGATAAGATTACGACTTATGATGAATATCTTGAAAGTGATGAGATGGCTCGTAAGAGACAGACTTATACGGTTCAGGAGGAAGATAATTAGATTGCTGTTAAATGCATAAAGCGGTCGTTACCCTGACCTCCATAAAACTTCCCAGCTACACACAAGGGTTATAATTCCGCTATTGAATTCATTATCATTGGCCTATCACGACATGAGAAAGACTTGGTATTCTGGTTCTGGCGTATATGGAGCGATGTTAGAACCAGAATACCAAGTCTTTCTCATGGACCGGGGTAAGCCACGATGATGAACTAAACAGCAAGCCGATCATGTAATCTATAATACACCTGATCAAACGCTTCCTGTCTTCTATCCCCCTTAGTTGTCGACAAAATGGCATGTCTTTTTCCATTTGGTTCTGTCAGGAACAGGGTTTTCTTCACATTTCCTTGTTTTCCCACTTCTACTTTTTCCATATGATGCAGATCGTATATCCATACATCCGCATCAACTACAATGACATAATCTTTTGCAACCAGAAGCTGTTCTTCTTTCAATTCAAGTACTTCTGGTGCCACAATCTGGCGGTAGAATTCATTTTTATCTTCTATCTTATCCAGTTTACTGTTGAATGCTTTTCTTCCCTTTGTATTGACCACTGCATAGACTACCGCTACAATTCCCACAATGATTGCAAGCAGATTATTAGAGAAAGAACAAATCAGTGCCAGACAAAAAAGGCTGATCCAGATTATCATCCCCGTCTGCAACGACTTAATTCTTTTTGCAGTCAAATCTGCATACTTCTGTTGTCCCGCTGTTTCAATTGCCATATTCATTCTCCTTTTGCTCTTATGATATCATGATTTTTATAACTATTTTTATTTATCAGCCCATGGTCTTACTGTTTCCTCGTAATATGTAACATTTTCAGAAAGAATCGTCGCCTCTTCATTCTTCACTTCTACTTCTGTTACTCCGCAGTTACTGTGTACCCCGATTCCCCAGTACTTCTCTAACGGCTCTTTTCGGATATTATTCAGCATTCCGGCCAGTGCCGCACCATGTGTGGTGATCAGAATATTTTCATATACACCCTCAGCCTTTTTATACAGACTCTTCAGAAATTCTCCGGTTCTCTTCTTCACATCAGCAAATGATTCTCCGCCTTTCCCAGGTACGAATCCTGCCGGATCATTAAAAAATTTGTGAAAATCCTCCGGGAGTTCCCAGTTATCTCTTGCACAGCATTTTCCTTCATATTCACCAAATGCCATTTCCTCAATTCTGGCATCTTTGATGATCGGGATATCTTTCCCATACAATATAATTCTCGCCGTCTCATGTGCTCTTGACAACGGACTTGAAATACACAGATCAAACGGGATATCCCGCAGTCCTTCCGCTGTTTCTTCTGCCAAACGCTTACCAAATTGATTCAGCGGGATATCTACCTGCCCCTGAATCTTTTTTACTTTATTCCAATCAGTTTCTCCATGTCTTACCAGATAAAGCTTCATTCTCCTAATTTTTCCTCCTAAAATACCCTTTTCCATCCATGAATACACTCCACAGACACTGTTAACCGCATTGACCTCTAATGCCAATATAAAACTCAGTATATCACACCTTTTCATCTTTTTATAGTCAAATTCTGCTGAAAATGCTATAATATTTCTGCATAATATTTTGAAAAATTGTGAAAAAAAAGAGGTGTATCAATTATGGAAAAAATTGCAAGTTTTACAGTAGATCACCTGAGACTTGTTCCGGGTGTATATGTTTCCCGTGTCGACCAGGTAGCCGGTAATCCGATCACAACTTTTGATCTGCGCATGACCCGTCCCAACAAAGAACCAGTGATGAACACAGCTGAGGTTCACACCATCGAACATCTTGCCGCAACATTCTTACGCAATCATGCAGAATATGCCGACAAAACGATCTACTTCGGACCAATGGGATGCCGTACCGGATTCTATCTGATCCTCGCCGGAAGTTATGAATCCAAAGATATCGTGCCGTTATTAAAAGAAATGTATACATTTATGGCAGAATTCGAAGGTGAAGTTCCCGGAGCCGCTGCCAAAGACTGTGGCAACTATCTGGATATGAACCTTCCGATGGCGAAATATCTGTCTAAGAAATATCTTACCGAGGTTCTTGAGAATATTACTGATGAACAGTTAAATTACCCGGCATAGTATTCTTTGGTATAAAAAAACACGCAGGATTTTCCTGCGTGTTAAAATTCTCTATTAAAATTAAGCTAAAGCAGCTTTTGCAGCTTCTGCAAGTGTTGCAAATCCTTCTGCATCATTTACAGCCATCTCTGCAAGCATCTTTCTGTTCATCTCGATGTTAGCTACTTTTAAGCCGTGCATGAACTTGCTGTATGACAGACCGTTCATTCTTGCTGCAGCGTTGATACGAGCGATCCAGAGCTGACGCATCTGACGTTTGCGCTGTTTTCTTCCTGCGTATGAAGATGTAAGAGCTCTCATTACAGACTGTTTTGCAACTCTGTACTGTTTAGAACGTGCTCCTCTGTATCCTTTTGCTAACTTTAATGTTCTGTTATGTCTTTTTTTAGCGTTTAATCCGCCTTTAATTCTTGCCATGTCTTATTCTTCCTCCTTCACAAATTGAACCTTATCTTAGAGATATGGTAATACTTTCTTCATGTTCTTTACATTAGTAGCATCAGCGATTGTTGCTTTTCTAAGATTTCTTTTTCTCTTTGTAGATTTCTTAGTTAAGATATGGCTCTTGTAAGCTTTATTTCTTTTTAATTTTCCTGTACCTGTCTTTTTGAAGCGCTTTGCAGCTGCTCTATTAGTTTTAATTTTTGGCATGATATGCTCCTCCTTCAACTTGTATTGTATTTTTAACGTTTTTCAGTTAAAACCATGCTCATGCTTCTGCCTTCCATCTTAGCCGGTTTTTCAATGACTGCGATGTCACCAAGCATCTGAGCGAAATCGTCCAGAATGTGTTTGCTCTGCTGAACATGTGCCATCTCACGACCTCTGAAACGCAGTGTAACCTTTACCTTGTTACCTTTGCTGATGAACTTCTTAGCATTATTCACTTTGGTATTAAGATCGTTTGTCTCAATATTTGGTGAAAGACGCACTTCTTTTACTTCAACGGTCTTCTGTTTCTTTTTAGCCTCTTTTTCCTTTCTTGCAAGTTCATATCTGTACTTACCGTAATCAATAATCTTACAAACAGGTGGCTGAGCCTTTGGAGCAATCTTCACAAGATCCAGATCTGCTTCCTGAGCAAGCTTCATAGCTTCTCTTGGACTCATGATACCTAACTGATCTCCATTCTCTCCAATCACTCGAATTTCTTTGTCTCTAATCTGCCCGTTAATCATTAAATCGCTAATTGTCGTGCACCTCCATCATAAAATAAAATAAGTGAATAGTTCGAGACTATCCACTTGCATATCTGTATCATCAGATCTATAATCAAATCTGTATTATACTCAATATCAAACCATTAGTCACCCGATTGTGCTAAGGTGAGAGTGGATACTCTACTTTCTTTTTTTGCCTTACGCAACATATAATTTACCATATGTATCTGCATCTGTCAATATCTTTTTTCAAGTTTTTTATTATCTCAGTTTTTATATGCTGCATTCTGAAATTTTATTATCTGTGCACTCCCATGCAGACTACCGCAACCATTCCCGGCCCCGTATGACCGCCGATCACAGTGCCGATATCATTCATCATGATATTCGTTACTCCCATTTTCTTACGCACCAGCTCCGCTACATACTCTGCATCCTTCGGACAATTGCCGTGCGGAATCATCACCATGTCCGGCATCTTTCCTTCGCATGCATCGATTGCCATATCCACGATCTTATTCATTGCTTTCTTTCTGCCACGTTCTTTCTTGATGATCTGAAGTTTTCCTTCATTATCCAGATAAATGATCGGCTTGATCTGCACCATCGTTCCAAGAACTGCTGCCGTCTTCGAGATACGTCCGCCTTTCTGTAAATGATTCAGATCTTCTACCATAAAGAAATGGCAGATTTTTAATTTATTCTCTTCCACCCACTGTGCAACTTCTTCCAGACTCTTTCCTTCTTTCTGAAGTTCCAGTGCTTTATAATCAATCAGTCCTTCCCCCAGACTTGCACAGAGCGTATCGATCACAACGATCTTTCTTTCCGGATATTTTTCCTGCAGTTCCTCTGCTGCTATACACATGCTGTTATATGTACCGCTAAGTCCTGATGAAAAACTAAGATGCAGGATATCTTTTCCTTCTTTCAGGATTGGTTCCAGCATATCGATTGCTGCCTGCGGACTTGGCTGTGATGTCACTGCCATCTCCCCTGCCCTTAACATGCCGTAGAATTCATCTGCGGACAGATCATACATATCACGGTAAGTATTCCCGCCGATCGTACAGTTCAGAGGAACTACCGGGATTTTTCTTTCCCACACCCACTCTTTTGGCAGATCGGATGTACTGTTGATGGTTATTACATATTCACTCATATTGAAAACCTCCTCATCCTCAAGTCTCTTTCATCTTACCACTGTCTTACATATTACGCAAAACTTTTTTCATCGTATAGATAAATACAACACTTGTCGTCACAACAGAGATTACATCTGCGATTGGCTCCGCACGGTAGATTCCCATCACCCCCATGAATTTTGGCAAAATAATGGCAAGCGGAATCAGCAGAATAATCTTTCTGAGAAGCGCAATGAACAGCGACACCTTTGCCTGTCCCAGTGAAATGAACGATGTCTGGCACGCACACTGGATTCCAAAAATAGAGATTCCCAGAAAATAAACCGGCATAACCTGGCATGTCAGTTTCAACAGTTCCTGATTACTCGTAAATAATCCGGTATAAATCTGCGGTGCAAGGATTGCAACGCCTGCAAGTAAAAGTGTTCCTGTCAGACATACCAGGATCATCCGTTTCATCGTATCCTTCACACGTTCCTTATTTCCTGCGCCGTAATTATAACTGATGATCGGCTGGATTCCCTGTGTAATCCCCTGCACCGGAATTGTGATCAACTGCATGATACTCATCAGGATCGACATCGAACCAACATACAGGTCTCCACCGTATCTCTGAAGTCCTGTATTCAACGTGATCGTCACAAGACTTTCCGTACTCTGCATGATGAACGGCGAGATTCCAAGTCCGGCGATCATCTTGATCACATCCGCTCTCAGGCGCATATTCTTTAGCGACAGGTGCATCACAGTCTTTTCTGAAGTCAGGAAATGTACCACCCATGCCGCGCTGACCGCCTGCGACAAAATGGTTGCGATTGCCGCCCCTCGCACACCCAGATGCAGCACGAAGATAAACACCGGATCCAGACAGATATTCAAGACCGCTCCGATCAGTACCGACAACATCGCCGTCTTCGCTTCTCCCTGTCCACTGATGTAGGCATTCAACCCAAGTGCCAGCTGTACAAAGATCGTTCCGATCAGATAGATAGATATGTAATCTCTTGCATAGACAATCGTTGCATCACTTGCTCCGAATGCATAAAGGATTGGTGTCTTACATATCAAAAAGAACGCCGTCAGAATCACAGAAAAAAGGATCAGCAGTCCTGCCGAATTGCCAAGGATCTGCTCCGCTCCCTGTTTATTCTTTTTTCCAAGCTGGATTGACGCAAGCGGTGCGCCTCCCATTCCGGCAAATGCACTGAATGCCGAGATCATCGTAAGGATGGGAAATGTTACCCCAACGCCGGTCAGTGCCACATCTCCATATCCCGGAATATGACCGATGTAAATTCTGTCTACTATATTATAAAGCACATTGATAAGCTGTGCCGCCACAGAAGGAACCGCCAGAGAAAACATCAGTTTCCCCAGCGGTGCACTTCCGAGTCTTTCGTCTCTGTGATTCATTTGTATCGCTGCCTTTCTCTTGCATATTCTTTTGTATACTTGTTCTCTTATATACTCACTTTAGTATAAAAATTATTATATCATTTTCTTATTTTTGTGTACACATTCATTGCCTCTTTTCACATTACATTATTTCAGGCTCACATGCAGATAACTTCTTCCGGAAAGCGTCTTATTAAAGCAGATGCTGCACACCACCAGAATACAGCCCAGTGCGAATCCCCACCAATTAAATAATGCGGTCAATACCAGTAATGCCAGACGCATGAATTTTAACGCATAACCAAGTTCAAAATTCGGCTGTGTATAATTGGCTACTGCCACAAAGGCCATGTATAACATGACTTCGCTGTTAAACCACCCCGATGCTACCGAAAATTCTCCCATAACCAGACCTGCGATCACACTGAGCGGAGTGCTTAACATACTTGGCGTATTCAGTGCCGCAAGCCTCAGACCGTCGATCGCTACTTCCAGCATCAAAAGCTGATAGATCAACGGTATATTCACTGTATCCTTCACCGCCACAAAGGCAAATACTTTCGGCAGCCAGTTCAGGTTCTGCATAAAAAGCAGGAAGACCGGCGTCAGAAATATCGTCATCAGATTGATCAGTGTTCTGGATATTTTCAGATAGACACTGGTCAGTGTCGGAAAATAATAATCATTGGCCTCTTCGATCATGTCGAAGATTGATGTCGGAAGTATCATCGCAGATGGTGAATTGTCTACCAGAATTACGACTTTTCCCTCCAGAAGACATGCCGATGCCGTGTCCGGACGCTCGGTGAACTTGAACTTCGGGAATGGATTGTACCATTTCCGTCTGAACAGACATTCCGCCAGACTCTGCTGATTCATCCGCAGATCATCCGTATCCACACTCCGGATCTTGTCACGTACATTTTTCAACAGTTCCTTGTCTACCCTGTCTCCCATGTAGCAGAGTGCCACATCCGTTCTGGAACTGTCCCCGACTTCCATCATCTCCATGATCAGCGCCGGATGACGGATTCTTCTTCTCATCATTGCCGTATTATATACGAGTGTCTCTACGAAACCGTCTCTGGAACCTCGGAGGGACTTATCTTTATCCGGTTCTTCCACACTTCTTACCGGATATGTCCTGCAGTCGATCACAATACACGCCCGGTATCCATCAATGAACACACACGTTTCACCAGACAGCAGGCTTTTCAGTATCTGATCAAAATCAAACAACACTTCAACCTCAACGTATGGAATGCATGCGTTGGCAAACTCCCACACATCCTCTGGCATCTCTTCTTCCTTCACCTTCAGAAGTGCATCCATGATCTTCAACATCGTCTCTTCGCTCGTAAAACCATTTACAAAATAAAAAGAAGAACCCCTTCCTCCGATCAGCAGATCTCTTTGAATGAGGTCAAAGCTTTCCTGGATTGGAAGTGTTTCATTCATATATGCTACATTTTCTTCTCTTGTCTTAAAAACCGGGATTTCCTGGCGCGTCATGTCCTTCTCACCTCTTATATACATAGACTATACTTTCCAGTATGCCCCGGTTCTTAATATTTCATGCAGAATCCGTCATTTCCGGCTATTTTGTCGTGCTGCCGAATCCACCGTTCCTTATCTCTTCCACTTCATCATCTACCGTAATTCCATATTCCATGAAGATTCCCTGCATAAATCCCGTTCCTGCCGGAATTTCCACTGTTTTCCCTTCATTTGTATCATTGGTGATCTTTGCGAAAATATGCCCCTCATTATCTGAATAATAATAATCGCTGTCGATGATTCCTACTGTATTATTCAACTGCAGGCGGAATTTGAATCCCAGACCGCTTCTTGGATAGCACTGAAGCACCCAGTTATCTTCCATCTTCGCACGGATTCCGGTTGGAATCTTCGCCGTCTCTCCCGGTTTTAAAGTGATGGCTGCCGGCGCATAAAAATCATATCCTGCGGATCCTTTTGTTGCGCGTTTTGGAAGTTTTAAGGAATCATAGACTTCCCTGATCTGCTCATCGGAAGCTTCTCCGATCGCATCTGTGTATCCTCCTTTAAACTGTTCAAAACTTACCTTTTCAAATTTCGCAATTCTTTTTGCCATGTGTATGTCCTCTTTCTTATATTCTTTGTATTTTTATACATTTCTTTTTTATCACCGGATCCTTCTCTTTTATATCCGGCAGCCGCAAAAGAAAGCACAGCCTTTAAAGCTGTGCTTTTTACTGGCATATTCAGTATAACATCTTTTAGTTGCCACACTCAATACTGATTTCATTAAATAACGCCAGGATATCATCTACCGACATCTTGGCTTTTTCTTCTCCTTTTTTATCCAGGATCGCATTTCCCTGATGCATCATCACAAGACGGTTGCCATATTCGATCGCATATCTTAAGTTATGTGTAACCATGATCGTTGTAAGATTCTTTTCTTTTACGATCTTATCGGTCAGCTCCATGATCAGTTCAGCGGTCTTCGGATCCAGTGCTGCCGTATGTTCATCCAGGATCAGGAACTCGATCGGTGTCATGGTAGACATCAGAAGTGCCATTGCCTGACGCTGTCCGCCGGATAATGCACCGACTTTGACGTCCATCTTATCTTCCAGACCGAGTCCGAGCTGGCTTAACTGTTCTCTGTAATACTCAATTCTTGCCTTGTTCGTTCCTCTGGAAAGGCCGAATACCTTTCCTTTATTGTCTGCCAGCGACATATTTTCCAGAATGGTCATGCTCGGGCAGGTTCCCATTGCGGGATTCTGATAGACACGACCGATTCTCTGGTTCCTTTTAAATTCTTTCTGCTTTGTAATATCCGATCCGTTGATCAGGATCTGTCCGCCTTCTACCGGAATACTTCCACAGATAATATTTAACATCGATGTCTTTCCGGAACCGTTACTTCCCACAACAGATACGAACTCCCCTTTGTCGATCGTCAGGTTGAAATTCTGGAACAGACACATCTCATTTACGGTTCCCGGATTGTAATATTTATGAATTCCTTTTAACTCAAGCATTGGTGTTCACCTTCTTCTTTCTCTCCATACTAATGATAAGTACAATCAGAAACAGGACTGCTGTTACCAGTTTCATTGCCTGCGGATCAAAATTACGGAGTGCAATTGCCACACAGGCTTTATAAATGATTGAACCGATCAGTACCGCTGTTGTCGTACGCAGCAGCGTCAGTTTACGGAAAATGCTGGTTCCAATGATCACACTTGCAAGACCGATAACCATTGCTCCGGTTCCCATTGAAATTTCAAATACTCGCTCCTCCTGTGCAAACACACATCCGGCCAACGCTACCAGGCCGTTTGAGATTGCAAGTCCAAGGATCTTGATATTGCCTTTATCTTTTGCAAGAGACACTACCAGTACGTCATTGTCACCAACGGCTCTTAACAGAAATCCGGACTTTGTATTCAGATAAAGGTCCAGCAATACTTTACAGATCACTGCCAGCACCAGGATAATGATCAATGTTGAATACGGTACAAGTGCATCCGGGATGATCTTATCCATCAGGTCATTTTTGAAAATAGTCTTCTGTGAAAACAACGGCACATTGGCCGTTCCCGCTATGTAAAGATTGATCGTCCACAGTGCTGTCATCATAATGATTCCCGAAAGAAGATCTCTGACCTTACATTTCACATGGATCAGTCCGGTGCAGATTCCTGCGACTGCCCCTGCAAGAAACGAAAGGATCAGTGTGATGTATGGATTCATTCCTCTTGTAAGAAGGGCAGCCGTGATTGCTGCCCCCAGAGGGAAACTTCCATCCACCGTAAGATCCGGAAAGTCCAATATTTTGTATGTGATATAAATTCCCAGTGCCAGGATCCCATAGATCAGACCCTGTTCTAATATCGATGTGATGAAATTCATGAAAAAATGCCTCCCAATTTTTGTCTGTCTCAGACGTTTCTCTTTTTGTACTTTGCCCTTTCCGGCTTATTCTGCTGTAATCTCGTCAAAACTTTCTACTGCATTATTTGCAAGATTATCCGGAACCGTAATTCCAAGATTCTCTGCTACTTTGTTATTTACATAGAATCCAGGCTCTGTGATTGTCTCAAAGTTCTGTTCAGAAGCCTTTGTTTCGCCTTTTAATACTTTTGCTGCCATCTTACCTGTCTGTTTTCCAAGAGCGATATAATCAATTCCTTCTGCTGCAAGACATCCGATCTTTACCTGTTCAATTTCACTTCCGAATACCGGGATTTTCTTTTCATTTGCCTTATCCAGGATAGTCGGAAGAGATGCAACTACGGTGTTGTCTGTCAGGTTGGTGATGCAGTCTACTTTGCTTAACAGATCATCTGCCGCAAGGGATACATCTGCCGTTGTTGTGATTCCTTTTTCTACAAGTTCGAAATCATATTTCTTAACCAGACTCTTATATTCTTCAATTGCTGATACAGAGTTTGCTTCGCTTGTTGTGTACATGATACCAATCTTCTTTGCATCCGGAAGCATCTTGCGGATCATCTTAAGCTGTTCTTCTACCGGAAGTTTGTCAGATGTTCCGGTTACTTCTCCTACCGGCTTTCCATCTTTATCTGCAAGTTCTGCTGCTACAGGATCTGTAACTGCAGTGTAGATAACCGGGATATCTGCTTTCATTGCTGCATTGTATGCACTCTGTGCACTTGGTGTTGCGATCGCACATACCAGATCTACTTTATCAGATACCAGACTGTCGGAAATCTGTTTTGCAGTTCCCATATCTGCCGCTGCATTTTTATATTTTACTGTCAGGTTGTCGCCTTCTTTGATTCCTTCGTCCTCCAGACCTTTTAAGAAACCTTCTCTGCAGTTATCAAGAGAACCATGCTCTGCAAACTGCTCAATTCCGATGGTATAAGACTCTTTCTTGTCACTTCCGGAATCGGATGATTTGCCACATCCTGCTGCCATTGCTGTTACCATTGCTGCTGTTAATAATACTGTTACCATTTTCTTTTTCATAATCTTTTTTCTCCTTTTCCTGTATGAAATATTGTTGTTGTCTACAGATTGCAATTGCCAGCCCTCTGTAACTGTTAGGAGAGAAAAGCTTTCATCGATAACGTCCGTCATACCTTTTTTTGATAAAAAGAAAACCGCCCCAAACCAAAAGGTTTGAGGCGGTAATAAAATCTATTATTATCGCGGTACCACTCAAATTGACGAATCGTCCACTTTCTCATGTACTAACATACACTCCTGATTGATAACGGGTTCGGTTCCCGACAAGCCATACTCTCTTGAATTACATATATTCATAAATTCTTGATTTCAGACTGCCCTCGAAAGTCCATTCACTTATCAACTTCATACAGCAATCACACCACCTGCTGCTCTCTTGGATGTCATTGTATAAGCTACTCCTCTTTCTCAACGGTTTTGCTTTGTTATGGTTATACTTTACTGTATCAAAGTTGTTTTGTCAAGAAGTTTTTTACTTGTTTATCATTTCACTACCGGTACCGGTGTGTCATCTTTTGCATCCAGATTATGAATATATTTCTTCGTATCTTTTTCCACAGACAGTCTGATTCCTTTTGTAATGGTAAAACGCTGGATAAATCCTGTCTTGGCTGTCATATAAATATGTGTACCAAGCAGCAAAATGATCATTGACCATCCCCAGACGACTCCATTTACGGTTGTGACGATTGCATTCAATAACTCCATACCCTCTTTTCCTCCTTATTCCTTTATATGCAAAAAGACTCCGGGGATATTCCATCCTCGGAGTCTTTTGCCTACAATATTTTTTTGATATTATAACACTCTGTGTAATGAACTTCAAGTTAATCTTGGTTCCTGCCTTGGTATTTTCTACTTTCTAGCTAATCCTTATTTAATACCGTCTGCTTTTCCTGCTGTCATTTCATTTCTTCAACCTGACTCACAATTCCCTGAAAACGCCCTATTTCCAAGTAAAATCCGGTGTCCCTTCCAGGTCATATGGCGTAGCCTGATACACGTAATAATTTAACCAATTAGTATATAAATTATTAGCTGTTGCTCTCCATGTAAGTAATGGCCCATTCTCCGGATCATCGTCCTGATAATAATTCTTCGGAAGTTCAATCGGCAGTCCCTTGCTCTTATCGCGCTTATACTCTCCATCCAGTGTCACACGATCATATTCCGGATGTCCCATCACGAATATCTGGCGTCCATTCTGTGCCATCGCAAGGAAGAGACCCACTTCATCCGATTCTGCCAGAATCGTGATTCTCTTATCTGCGCGCACTTTATCCAGTGGAGTCTCTGTGTGACGGGAATGTGGTGCCAGGAATACATCATCAAACCCACGTACCAATGGAATCTTACGGTTTAGCACTTTGTGCCAGAACAGACCGAACGCCTTCTTATCCAGCTGGACTTTATCGATTCCATAATGATAATACATTCCTGCCTGAGCTCCCCAGCAAAGATGCAATGTTGATACGACATTTGTCTTTGTCCAGTCCATAATGCGTGTCAGTTCGTCCCAGTAATCCACTTCTTCGAACGGCATCTGTTCTACCGGTGCCCCGGTGATGATGAATCCATCGAATTTCCGGTCTTTGATTTCATCAAACGTCTGATAGAATTTGTTCAAATGACTCTTTGACGTATTCTTTGACTGATGTGAAGCTACTGCAACAAATGTCACATCTACCTGAAGTGGTGTATTAGACAGTGAACGTAATATCTGCAGTTCTGTCTCTTCTTTTAACGGCATCAGGTTCAAAAGTCCAATTTTGATCGGACGGATATCCTGATGTGTTGCACGGTGTTCATCCATTACAAATATATTTTCACTCTCTAAAATCTCCTTGACCGGGAGATCATTCTGCACTCTGATCGGCATAATCTTATTCCCCTTTTTCTTCTTTATTTTTTTCTATTTTCTGTTCTTCTGTTTCTGCCCCGTCATCTCTTTTTTGAAAATATGTACCGTCATTGTCTACATAACTGTCCCCGTTATAGCAGTCCGAATCTGTCGGCAGTTTCTTTTTCTCCAGCTGGTTATCCAGAAGGAGTTTTATAATATAATAGACAACCGCAAACGTCGGCACTCCAAATAACATACCAAGAATTCCGAACAATCCGCCCCCAAGAAGGATTGATACGATTACCCAGAATGCAGACAGTCCCGTAGAATTGCCAAGGATCTTTGGTCCCAGGATATTTCCGTCAAACTGCTGTAACAACAGTATAAATATCAGGAAATATATCCCTTTCATCGGATCTGCCAGCGCAATCAGGACAGCACTCGGGATTGCTCCAATATACGGTCCGAAGAACGGAATCACATTGGTCACCCCTACAATTACACTGACAAGCATTGCATACGGCATCTTTAAGATCGATGTACCAATAAAGCATAAAATTCCGATAATGATCGAATCTATCATCTTTCCAATGATAAATCCACCGAATATCTCATTCGTCTTTACAGCGATATGAATCAACAGGTTTGCACGTTCTGCAGGAAAAATCGCATAAGCTGCTTTTTTACTCTGATTAATGAACGTCTCTTTTCCAAATAAAATGTACACCGATACGATCACTCCGATCACCGCATGGAACATTTCCATAATCAATGTATACAGACCAACCGTCAGATGCGTCATCACTTCATTCACCTTATCCAACAGATCCGTACGCATCCACTTCTGAAGACTTGCCGAAGCTTCGTTCATTGCATTTTTCAATACTGCTGTCGTGGTCGAATCATCCAACTGTATATTATTGATCTCTTTTACCAGCTGATTGATCTGCGCCGGCAGTGTAAATATCAGATTACGGATACTTGTGATCAGTTCCGGTATCAGCATATTGATCAATGTCGATACAACCGTAATCAATACAACCAGCGCCACGATCACTCCTATACTTCTGGAAACCTTCTTCGCTTTTTCTTTCTTCATGTGCTTTTCCAGCACTGGCACCAGATATGCATCTACGCTCTTCACGATTGGATTCAGAAGATACGCAATCCCGCATCCATACAATACAGGCTTTAAAATCGACAGGATCTTTGACAGTGTATTTGAAATCGCTTCTACCCTCAGCATGGCAAAATAAACCAGAATACAGGCAACAATTACCAGGAAATAGGTCATTCCACGGTTAAATTGCTGTCTTAATTTGGACGGTCCTTTTCTGCCAAACTTGGGACTGTTTTTATAGTATGTATTCTCTTCTTTGTTCATGAAATCCTCTTCTTCCCTGCCAGTTTTGGCATATAAAGCTATTATACCCTCACTGTAAATCTACGTCAACATACTTTGATACGACAAAAACCGGAGTAAAAACTTATTCTTAAGCTTTATTCCGGTTTTTCATACTTTTTTCTTTATCTGTACCTTTTATTCACTGATCGTATACATATGACCTGCGCATCTTTTCTTCCAAAGATTACGCACATCCACATTTGAACGTCGCGCATTCCGTCTCTTGACAGTGACAGGCATTCCCGCCTTCTACACTGATCTTTCCTGCATGACACTGACATTCTTTGTTATACATACAGTCTGTTGCCTTACAATCCACGTCACTCTTGGCAGATGCTTCTTTTCCCGCCATGTCCGAGTATGCATTCGAATAGGAGCTTCCACCTTTTCGCTCTTCAAAACTGTCACAGCTTGTCTCATCTGCTTTTTTTGCGGAATTTCCTCCTACTACGATACTGTCAAGATTACAGTAATAATTCTGGTTGTGTGTACAAGTCTGTACGGTACATCTTAAATCTGGCATAATATATCCTCCTTTCAAACTTCAAGATATATTATGCCAGTTCTCTTTATTTTTTATACATTTGTAAAACTAAATTAGTTTTCTTCTTTTACGACTTCACGTCTTGCTCTTGTTGCAATCTCTTCTGTAACAGATGCTACGAACTCATCCAGGTTCTTCTGTCCTTCGTCTCCTGCGAATCTGCTTCTTACAGATACCAGATTTTCTTCCTCTTCTTTTGCTCCTACTACAAGCATATAAGGAATCTTCTGCATCTGAGCCTCACGGATCTTATATCCTATCTTCTCTGCACGTGTATCGATTTCTGCACGGATACCTGCCGCATTCAATGTATCCAGTACTTTCTGTCCATATTCCAGATGTTTATCTGAGATTGGAAGTACCTTAACCTGTACCGGTGCAAGCCATGTAGGGAATGCTCCTGCGAAATGCTCGATCAGGATTCCGATAAATCTCTCGATAGATCCAAATGCTACACGGTGGATCATGATCGGACGGTGTTTCTCACCATCTGCTCCTGTGTATTCCAGTTCGAATCTCTGTGGAAGCTGCATATCCAGCTGGATAGTTCCGCACTGCCATGTTCTTCCGATAGAGTCTGTCAGATGGAAGTCGATCTTCGGTCCGTAGAATGCTCCGTCTCCTTCATTTACCACATAGTCAAGACCAAGGTCATTAAGCGCACCACGAAGACCTTCTGTTGCAAGTTCCCAGTCTTCATCACTTCCCATACTGTCTTCCGGACGTGTGGAAAGTTCTACGTGATATTTGAATCCGAACAGCTGATATACCTCATCGATCAGAGCTACAACACCTTTGATCTCGTCACGGATCTGTTCCGGCATCATGAAGATATGTGCATCATCCTGTGTGAAACAGCGTACACGCATCAGACCATGTAACTGTCCTGATTTTTCATGACGGTGAACCAATCCGAGTTCTCCGACACGAAGCGGAAGATCTTTATATGAACGCGGTTCTGCTTTGTATACAAGCATTCCACCCGGACAGTTCATTGGCTTAATTGCAAAGTCCTCTCCATCGATCTGTGTTGTGTACATATTCTCTTTATAGTGATCCCAGTGTCCGGATGTCTCCCAGAGGTGTCTGCTTAAGATAATTGGTGTAGATACTTCTACATAACCTGCTTTTTTGTGAAGTTCTCTCCAGTAGTCAAGCAGTGTATTCTTAAGAACCATTCCCTTTGGAAGGAAGAACGGGAATCCAGGACCTTCTTCGCACATCATGAAAAGTCCAAGTTCTTTACCAAGTTTTCTGTGGTCACGTCTTTTTGCTTCTTCAAGCATGGTCAGATATTCGTCTAACAGTGCTTTCTTCGGATAAGAGATACCGTAGATTCTTGTAAGCATCTTGTTCTTTTCGCTGCCTCTCCAGTAAGCACCTGCAAGGCTTGTAAGCTTGAATGCTTTTACAGGCTTTGTTGTCATCAGGTGTGGTCCTGCACATAAATCAACAAATTCTCCCTGCTGATAAAAGCTGATCTCTTCTCCTTCCGGGAGATCTTCGATCAACTCTACTTTATATGGTTCGTCTTTTTCTTTGAAATATGCGATTGCTTCTTCTCTTGTCTTTGTAAATCTTTCGATCGGAAGAGCCTCTTTGACGATCTTCTTCATCTCTTTTTCAATCTTTTCCAGATCTTCTGCTACAAATGGTGTCTCGCGGTCTACATCATAGTAGAATCCATTCTCGATTGATGGTCCGATTGCAAGCTTTGTATCTGGATACAGACGTTTGATCGCCTGTGCCATGATGTGAGATGTTGTATGCCAGAATGCACCCTTTCCTTCTTCATTATCAAATGTAAGAATCTCCAGTTCACAATCTTCGCTTACAACGTGTCTGAGATCTACTACTTCACCATTAACTCTTGCAGAAGTCGCCACTCTTGCCAGACCTTCGCTGATATCTTTTGTGATATCCAGTACTGACATACTTCCTTCGTACTCTTTGAAAGATCCATCTTTTAATGTAATTTTCATAATTATCATGTCCTCTCTTTTTATTTTTATATCCTATCCTCGGGCATGTATCTTCTTTCCTGCCCGTTCAGCAATCATCCGTAATCTGCTGCTTTTTTCTAAACGCATGGCATCTACAGGACCTGCCACTGGCCACTCCTTACGAACGCGTGGCGAAAAAAAAGCCCCTTACAGATAATCACTGTAAGGGACGAGTTATCTCGCGGTTCCACCCTGTTTGAACTGACACTTCACAGTCTCTATATTATTCACCAAAGACTTTTATGCCAGAACCTCTTAATTATGACGATAACGGAATCACCGGACTGTTTTGCAGCCACTCAGAGGTAGTTTTCAGAAGGTTCCAAAATAAGAAGCTTTCAGCCCGTGGCTTCTCTCTCTGGCATTTCTTTCCCAGCCTACTCTTCTCTTCAACGTGTTTTCTCATACATTTTCATTATAACACGGCATTTTGCTTTGTCAATATTTTTTCAGCCACAGTTTCCAGACCGCAAAACATTCCCGCACAAAATAATTTGGGAATAATAATGGATGGCAGCTTGCCGGTATCGGAAACGGCTCCTTAAATCCTGCACGTTTTGCATATACACACCCTCGATATACATGGAAATTATTCGAGACAATTCCTACCGGTGTATCTACATCTGCAATAAGGTTTCTGGAAAACTTCAGATTTTCCAGTGTGTTTACCGACACATCCTCCTGCACAATACGCCTGCGGTCAAGCCCTTCACACTCCAGATAACGTGCCATTGCATACGCTTCTGTTACTTCTTCATCTTTTCCCTGTCCTCCGGAGACGATCACATGCACATCCGGATGCTCTTTCAGATACTCTGACGCACAGTCCAGTCTTCGTTTCAGTGAATCGGTAATCTTCCGGCCTCTTACCTGCGCTCCCAGTACAATGATCCATCTTGTAGCGGATCCTGTTTTTGTGTCTTCTTCAAAGTGTTCTTTTCTTTTTCCCAAAGGGTTTCTGTGCATTCCTTTTATGATCTTTATCTCTGCGATCAGAAGAAAACATACCGAAATACCAATCATTGCTTCTACGATACACGGCATTCCATATAAACGGATCAGCGCACTCCCTGCAATTCCCACTATTCCGGTCGCCAGCCAGAATCTGGAAAAAGTAGAGTCCCATTTTTTCAGTGCGATACAGACCGCACTGTAATAAATGAGACTCAGGATACCTGTAACCAGAAATATTATCTGCCACAGCATTTTTTATATTTTTTTCCTGATCCGCACGGGCATGGATCATTTCTTCCGATCTTTTTAGGTTTGCGGATTGTTGTAGATTCCTTCTGTTCTTTGTAGAATTTCTTCAGTTCTTCTTCTGAGAAAATCTCTTTCCACTGTGGAAGTTCATACAGCCAGTCAGCTTTTGCCGCTACCATATTCTTATACAGTCTTTCCTTGTCAAATGCAAGACTTACTACTGTATCTTCTTCTACTGTATCAAGATCGATCTCGATCAGAAGACTTTCATTGATACCATCCAGGAACCCGATCATTGTCAGAACTTCCTGTCCGAATTTCTCAGCCAATTCTTTTACTGTTCCTTTTACAACTTCATCCGGATTAGAAAGAAGCTTTTCATAAATTTCTTTCTCAATCTGGAAATAAGTTCCCCAGAATTTTTCTAACTGACTTCTGTCTGCAGTTTCATCATAAGCGAGGTCCTGCCACTGCTGATATAATGTACTCATATTTCTATACTCCTTTGTACGATATTCATTTGCAATTTTTCACTGCTCTCTATATAATATACTAAAGTCTTGATTCATTGTAAAGGATGATTATTATGAAAAATGCAAAACGTATTCTGGCACTTGTTGCCGCCATTTTATTATTTGGTATGTATCTCAGTACATTAATATTTGCCCTGATCGGGAGTCCGCATTCCATCGACCTTCTCTGGGCCTCTATTGCATGTACGATTGTGCTTCCGGTACTTCTCTATGGTTATATGCTGGTATTCAAGCTTACCCGGCATAATACTCCATCTGATGATTCAGCTGACAGCTTTCACAGCCACAGCTCAGATGATGTATCTAAGTTGTCACAGTCTCATGACCAGGCAAGCGATGATACCATATAAAACTCAAAGGGCATCAGACTTTCTTCGCGATCGTCTGATCCTTTTTTCTTATGTTTTCTTTCATCTTCTCTGATCTTCTTTCTCTTAGCAAGGTATTCTTCCATTGAAATCACTTCTGCTTCCTCTTTTGTCCAGTCTCTCGTATTCATAGTGCATACCTCCATCTTGATTATTTTTATCCCCTCTTACGTCTCTGGTGTCTGATTACACCGACGTTATTATTATATTTACGATGGTTTCATTATATGCATAGAATGTGTCAACATTATGGAAAAAATCTGAATAAAGCATAAGAAATTTCTTAAGGAAAACATAACAATCTACAGAACTTGCCACCGGCAACTTCTCTTTCATACTCTGGTATTAAAAAACAGAGATAGAGCAGCTCTCCTGTCTTCAAAAGACACATGGCCTGCTTTATCCCTGTTTTTCATCTCATGATTCGAAATATTTTATCTTATTTGGAAAGTTTTGACTCTCTGTAAATGATATCATGTCTTTCCGGACCATTCGATACCATTGTAATTGGGTATCCGATCTGCTCTTCTACAAACTCAATGTAGTTTCTGCAGTTTTCCGGAAGATCTTCGTATTTCTTAATTCCACGGATATCACTCTTCCATCCCGGAAGTTTCTTAAGAACCGGTTTTGCCTTCTCTAACAGATGTGTGGTCGGGAAGTCTGTTGTTACTTCTCCATCGATATCGTATCCTACACATACCGGGATCTCGTCCAGGTATCCAAGTACATCTAATACTGTAAATGCAACATCTGTGCTTCCCTGCATTCTGCATCCATACTTAGAAGCTACACAGTCAAACCATCCCATTCTTCTCGGACGTCCTGTTGTTGCTCCGAATTCTCCACCGTCACCACCACGGCGTCTTAATTCATCTGCTTCATCACCGAAGATCTCGCTTACGAACGCTCCTGCTCCTACTGCGCTTGAGTATGCTTTACATACAGTTACGATCTTCTTGATCTCATATGGAGGGATTCCTGCTCCGATTGCTCCATATCCTGCTAATGTAGAAGATGAAGTAACCATCGGATAGATTCCGTGATCCGGATCTTTCAGTGATCCAAGCTGACCTTCTAATAATACTTCTTTTCCTTCTTTGATTGCATTGTTCAGGAAAAGAGATGTATCACATACGAATGGTTCGATCATCTTTTTATATTCTTGAAGTTCATTATATAAATCATCAGGATTGATCAATGGTTTATGATAAAGGTGCTCCAGTAATACATTCTTCTGTTCTGCCACACGGACAACTTTCTCTTTTAACAGTTCATCATCAAATAATTCACTGACCTGGAATCCAATCTTTGCATATTTGTCTGAATAAAATGGTGCAATACCAGATTTTGTAGAACCGAAAGATTTTCCTCCCAGTCTCTCTTCTTCGTATGCATCAAAATTCTTATGATAAGACATTACCATCTGAGCACGGTCAGATACCAGAATCTTCGGCATCGGAACTCCCTGATCGATAATAGACTGCACTTCCTTGAATAACACCGGTACATCCAGTGCTACACCATTTCCGATAATACTGGTTGTATGACCGTAAAATACTCCTGATGGAAGTGTGTGTAATGCAAATTTTCCATAATCATTGATAATTGTATGACCTGCATTCGCGCCTCCCTGGAATCTTACGATGATATCTGCCTGCTCAGCCAGCATATCTGTAATCTTACCTTTTCCTTCGTCGCCCCAGTTGGCACCGACTACTGCTTTAACCATATCCATTCCTCCTGCGTTATTAACATGACTTATCAGTCTACTTTAGCGAGTCTAATCAAACCGCCTTAAGCATTATACTATACATTTTATCTTGGTTCAATAATATTTTTACAGAAAATACATATGATTTCCTGTATTCTTTACATTAAAGGCGCAACCAGTCTTAACACCTGCCCGGCTACCTTCATAAAAACTCCTCTGTTTCTCACCTCAGTCACTGTCACTTTGTGACATTTTGCCAGGGTATTCTGGAAGTCTTCTTCCACTTTCTGAACCTCCGGATTATCATAAATAAATACTCCGTTTTCAAAATGCAGATAGAGACTCCGGAAATCCAGATTGATACTGCCTACTGTTGCCGTATCATCATCAGATACAAATACTTTCGCATGTACAAATCCAGGTGCATACTCATAGATCTGCACTCCGCCTTCAATCAATTCTTTATAATATGTCTTTGCTACCGCGAATGCATACCATTTATCCGGAATATGCGGCATGATGATGATCACTTCAATACCACTTTTGGCTGCACGTATAAGTGTTGTCAGCATCTCATTATCCAGTATCAGATACGGAGTCATGATATGCACATACTTCTTCGCATGATTCAGGATATGGAAATACACCTCTTCTCCCACGTTCTCATGGTCAAACGGACTGTCCGCATATGGGATCACGTATCCCAGTCTGTCATTCAGTGATTCCGCTTTTTTTGTAAGATATTTTCCATAAGGCTCAACACCACGCATATCTACATCCCACATCTGCAGGAATATCATTGTCAGGCTCTGGACCGCATCTCCTCTTAACAGAACAGCTGTATCTTTCCAGTGACCGAATCGTTCTTTTTCATTGATATATTCATCAGCCAGATTCACACCACCTACATACCCTGTCTGCCCATCGATCACACAGATTTTTCTATGATCGCGGTTATTCTGAATTGTAGACACAAAAGGCCGGATCTTATTGGACATTTTGCACTTGATCCCGAATTTCTGAAGTTTCTTAGGGTAACTGTACGGCAGCAGATCAAATGCACACATTCCATCATACATGAACCTGACTTCTACACCTTCGTTCACTTTCCGTTTCAGGATCTCCAGGATTGTATCCCACATAATTCCTTCCTCTACAATGAAATATTCCATAAAAATGAACTTCTCTGCTTTTTCCAGCTCTTTAATCATAGAAGCAAATTTATCCTCTCCCACCGGGAAATATTCGACTTCCGTATTGCGGTAGGTCGGAAATCCAAGTTGATGTGACAGATAATAAGACAGCTGTGCATTTGCCGATTTGCTTGCCCAGAGTGCCTCTGTAACCTTCTCATCCTGATCCATATAAGGTTCTGTCTCCATACGAAGTGCCGCAAGTCTGTTCTGTACAAATCTCGTCTCCAGCTGCAGATGTACATAGATATAAAATACCGTTCCTATAACCGGAAGTGCCATCACACACAGCATCCAGGTCATTTTAAATGCCGGGTTCCCTTCTGTATTAATGATATATACAAGAACAACGATTTCCATCACGCTCATCGCACTGTATATAAAGGTTGCATACTCTTTCAGATAGTATGGAATTCCTAAGAATACCAGTAACTGTATCAGAATCAATATGACAAAAATCCCGGCACGGCTGAACACCATTTTAAAAAATTTCTTCTTTGCCACCGTCTTTTTGCTCTGTTCTTTCATACTTTTTCTCTCCTTTATCCAGGACCATACAATTCTCACCGGGTTTTGCCGTCCCAGGCTCCCTTCTGGTACTGATACAGCCAGGATATGATACAGTGTATCATATTTTTATTTTCTTCTCAACTTGCAATAATTTATTTTAATTTAATGGAAAAAAGCATATAATATGTGCTATGATAAGGGAAAGAACGGAAAGGAGTCAGATTATCATGGCAAAATGGAGCAAAAAATTATTAGGTCTTGCAGCAATCGGCAGTGCCGCAGCAGGTCTGGTTTATTATTTAAAGAAGTCAAAGAAAAATGAGGACGATGATTTCAACGATGATTTTGAAGACGAAGACTTCGATCTGGATAATGACCTCCAACCAGTTGACCGTGGATATGTCGATCTGAATGCAGCCAAAACAACTACCGAAGAGGACAATGCAGCAGATGACAGTACAGAAGATACCTCTGCGGACAACACAGAAGATACTTCCGAAGATGCTGATGCTAAGGACACTCCGGATACTTCCGAAGACACTGACGAAGACGACGGGGATGACGAGGATTAATCGGTATTTATTACCTTTACTGCAGAAGACATTTCTGTATCCAATAGTCTTTTTGCATACACAAGTATAAAAGAGCAGTATATGATATCAACAGGGTAATCTTTTTATTCTCCCTGTTTGATATTATATACCGCTCTTTTTTCTTTCTAAAATGTTGGAAACACTTTCTATTTTCTCCAGCATTGATTCAGAATTGCCACAGCTTCTTTGATATCTTCTTCTCTCATATTCGCATATCCCAGAAGGATGGTTGCTTTTTCCTTTTCATCTTTGCGAATCCGGTAATCAGAAAGCCCATATACCCGGATATCTGCTTTTTTCGCCTTCTCGATCAGATTTCTTTCTTTTTGTCCGTTTTTAAATGTTAACAGGATATGAACCCCTGCATGTTCCCCCGATATCTCACAGATATCTCCCAGTGGTTTCAAAGCTTCGATCAACACATCATGCCTGTTTTTATATAACGCCCTGGTCTTATTCAGATGGCGTTCATAATATCCTTCTTCAATAAAGTGCTGCACGATCGTCTGATCCACTTTTGATACCGTAGAATTCACAAAGCTTCCCTTCTTCCGATATGCTTTCAGAATATCTTTTGGCAATACCATATAACTCAGACGTATTGCGGGTGCGATGGATTTGGAGAATGTTCCAAGGTAAATGACTTTATCTTCCGCATCATATCCCTGTAATGCCGGAATCGGTTTCCCTTTATAGCGGAATTCACTGTCATAATCATCCTCTATAATATATCTTCCGTCTTTTTCATATGCCCATTTCAAAAGCTCCATTCTTCTTCCTATCGGCATAACAATCCCGGTCGGATACTGATGGGATGGCGTTACATAAGCAATATCAGCTCCCGTACTTTCAAGATCCTGTATTTTCATACCATGTCTGTCCATCGCCACAGGAACCGTCTCATACCCAAGTGTATGGATCACTCTGTATGCCTGTTTATAAGTCGGATCTTCAAATGCGATCATATGTTCTGTTCCGAGGATCATACCAAGCAACATCAGAATATAATCACTCCCCGCGCCGATCAGAACCTGATCCGGTGTACAGTCCACTCCCCGCGCCTGATACAGATAATTACTGATAGCACTCCGGAAACCATATTCGCCCTGCGGATCCCCTGTACGGAATAATTCTGTCCTGTCATCCATCAGGATATCTTTTGACAGTTTTCGCCACACATTATACGGAAAGCTGTTCAGATCAACTCCATTCGGCGTGAAATCATATTGATACACTTTTTTCTTTTCTATTTTCCGTTCGGACTTCTTTTCTTCTTTTTTCAGTTGATATAATTCATCAATCTGAGCCACGAAAAAACCGCGGTATGGGGCAGATTCAATATATCCTTCTGATAATAATTGTTCATATGCCAGTTCAACCGTGCTGCGGCTGACTTCCAGATGCTTTGCCAAAGCCCTGGTAGACGGGAGTTTTTCCCCGTAAGGAATCCTCCCGTTCTGGATATCAGACTTGATATAATCATAAATCTGCTCATACAGCGGCTTCTTCGAACGACTGTCTAGATTTATCGTTAATTCATTCATTTTATTTTTCCATCTTAATCACAGTATCTTTATTAATGTATTCTACTGTTCATTATTTCTTATTTTTTAGGCAGCTTAAATGAACTCTTCAGCGATACGATACGGTTAAATACCAGATTCTCCGGTGTAGAATCTTTCGAATCGATACAGAAATATCCGTTTCTTACAAACTGGAAGCTGTCGCACGGACCTGCTTCGTTAAAGCTGTCTTCTACATAGCACTCCTTTAAAATCTGCAGTGAATTCGGATTCAGATTCAGGGAACCGTCTTCTTTATTATATACACCCTTCTCTTCATCGATCAGATTCTCATATAATCTTACTTCTGCTTTCTTTGCCTGTGGAGCACTTACCCAGTGGATTGTTCCCTTCACTTTACGTCCGGTAAATCCTGTTCCACATTTTGTCTCCGGATCATAAGTACAGTGAACAACCGTTACATTTCCTTCGGCATCCGTCTCGTAACTTACACATTTTACAAAATATGCATGCATCAGACGTACTTCATTGCCAGGGAAAAGACGGAAATACTTCTTCGGCGGCTCGATCATAAAATCATTACGCTCAATATAAAGCTCACGACTAAATGGCACTTTTCTCATACCAAGTTCCGGATTCTCCAGGTTATTCTCTACATCCAGATACTCAACTTCTCCCTCCGGATAGTTATCAATTACCAGTTTGATCGGATCAAGAACTGCCATCATACGAGGCTTCTTCATCTTCAGATCCTCACGGATACAGTACTCAAGCATTGCATAGTCTACAGAGCTCTGGCTCTTGGATACTCCACACATCTCAACAAACATCTTGATAGATTCCGGTGTGAATCCTCTTCTTCTGAGGGCTGCTATTGATACCAGTCGCGGATCATCCCATCCGTCTACGATACCATCCATAACCAGTTTCTTAATGTATCTCTTACCTGTAACGACATTTGTCAGATACAGCTTTGAAAATTCAATCTGTCTCGGTGCCGGATCAAATTCACATTCTTTCACAACCCAGTCATATAATGGTCTGTGGTCTTCAAATTCCAGCGTACAGATAGAATGTGTGATATGTTCGATCGCATCTTCGATTGGATGAGCAAAATCATACATTGGATAGATGCACCATTTATCTCCGGTGTTATGGTGTGTCATATGAGCCACACGGTAGATGATCGGATCACGCATGTTAATATTCGGCGATGCCATATCGATCTTTGCACGTAAGACTTTCTCTCCGTCCTGATACTTGCCGTCTTTCATCTCTTCGAAAAGTCTTAAGTTCTCTTCTACCGAACGGTCACGGTACGGACTGTTCTTTCCAGGCTCTGTCAGCGTTCCACGATATTCACGCATCTCTTCTGCCGTCAGATCACAGACAAATGCTTTTCCCTTCTTAATCAGTTTTACGGCACACTCATACATCTGATCAAAATAGTTAGATGCAAAATAGAGATGATCTCCCCAGTCAGCGCCTAACCATTTTACATCTTCTTTAATAGACTCTACGAATTCCATATCTTCTTTCATCGGATTCGTATCGTCAAATCTCAGATGAAATGTTCCATTATACTTCTTTGCAAGTCCTGAGTTCAAAAGAATAGACTTTGCATGTCCGATATGCAGATATCCGTTTGGTTCCGGTGGGAATCTTGTACATACTTCACTGTACACTCCTTCTGCAAGATCTTTATCTATTTCCTGTTCAATAAAATTTTTGGAAACTGTTGTTTCTTCTCCCATTGTATCCTCCTTAGGTTTTAACTATACATTATGCTCATTATCTTATCATAAAAAATATGATGAAACAAGGGAAGATACTTTATTTTATCCCAATTACTTTTAGCGCAAATGTACGGATTTTAGAACAGACGGATTTTGCCCGGCCTTACAGATCCATCCATTTTCCTTTCCATACATACAAAAGCATCAGTAGCATTCCCAGAAGCCAGGACGTCGGATAACACATCATCACATGTCCGAGACTTCTTGTCCATGCCATTGTTCCCGCGATCCACATCACACGGAATCCACACAAAGATACCAGAAATACGACCATTGCCTGCATCGTCTTGCCTGTTCCTCGTATCGTTCCTCCCAGCACATGCAGAATTCCAAGCATCCAGTAAAACGGACAGAAATACCTCATAATATATACACCATACTCCACAACCTTCTGGTTCGTCGTAAAGACACCTATCACCTGTGGAGCAAATATCAGCAACATAATCCCGGTTAACACCGAATAGCCAGCCCCCATCACAGTAGATATATACATTCCTTTTCTGACTCTGTCCGGCTTTCTGGCGCCAATATTCTGTCCCGCAAATGTAGTTGCGGCCATACTGATGCTCAATACCGGAAGGATGTTAAATCCATCAATCTTTATATATGCCGCAAATCCGGCCATAACCGTTGCCCCGAAACTATTCACGCTCGTCTGTACGATCAGATTCGAAAGTGAAATTACAATATTCTGGATTCCCGTCGGGATTCCGATACGGATGATTTTGGAAAGCAGATGGTCATAGCAGCGGATTTCCTTAATCTTCAACTTATATACATCTTCACTTCTGATCAGAAATCCCCATATAAAAATGCATGATATCAACTGACTGATATCCGTAGCCAGTGCCGCGCCAACGATTCCAAGCTTCAGTCCGACAACCATGATCAGATCCAGGAATATATTTGAAATCGCCGCGATCATCAGGTATACCAGGGAACGTCTGGAATTGCCCACGGCATTCAGAACACCCGCCGACATATTGTAAACTACCGAAAATAAACTTCCGCCAAAATATACCTGCAGATAGATTACCGACTGTTCAAATACCTTGTCCGGTGTTCCCATCAGGCGCAGCATCGATGGTGTCACTGTAATTCCGATTACAGTCAGAAGCACTCCTGCTACCAGCGCGATCGCCATCGTAGTATGTACGGCCTTCCTCACGCCTTCTGTATTTTTGGCCCCATAAAACTGCGAGATCACAACACCTGCACCAGTCGATGCTCCTATGCAGAAACCGATCAGCAGGTTAATAATCGCACCGCTGGATCCGACTGCTGCCAGTGCGTTACTTCCCACATAGTTGCCGACAATAATCGAATCCACCGTATTATATAACTGTTGAAACAAATTCCCCAGAATCAGCGGGATTGCAAAAAAAAGTATTTCTTTCCAGATCACGCCCTCTGTCATTGTCTTCATCTTTTTCATGTTTCTCTCCCTCTTCTGTCTACCATGTTCTAAATTACTATTCTATTCCTATTTTCATTTTCCGGCAATATGTTTTCTTTATATTTCTTTTGATTTTCTCCCGGTATCACAAAAAAATGTATTGACAAAATCACCTGATTCATTGTATAGTATCAATGTTGCATATCACTTATGCATGCTGCCTTGGCTCAGTCGGTAGAGCGTCGCCTTGGTAAGGCGGAGGTCGGCGGTTCGATTCCGCTAGGCAGCTTAAAAGAAAAGCTCTGTAAATCATGATTGATTTACAGAGTTTTTTATTTTTTAGTTCTTCTTTTCTTTTGCTTTCATTCTGTTCCTTCCGCTTTAACGATTGCCTTCGGCGTACTATACCACACTTTCTGATATGATCCTGTATCCTTTTTCAAAATTGCCTGCATCAGCCGGCATATTTCCATTACCTGATCTTCCATCTTATTGTCAATCGTTCCATACATTTCGCCCGACATAATCTTCTGGTGCATTTCTTCACTGTTATTAATCCCGATGATCACTGGAAGTTTCAGATTTTTTTCTTTATAATAATCATACACCCCAAGTGCCATATCATCGTTATTGCAGATAACAGCCTCTACGTTCTGTACTGCCTCGTCATCTAATGCCGCAAACTTTTCATAAGCCAGCTCTCTCTTCCATTCAGCCAGGATATTTCCCTTCTGATTCAACGGAAGTTCTGCACCCGTTTCCAGGAATCCGCTTGTTCTGCGGATTGCATCAAAATGTGATTCTTCTCCTTCTACCAGTACATAATCCAGCATTCCATTTCCATTCCAGTCGAGTATTCTGCTTTGTTTTTTCCAGAGATTTTTCAACAGTTCCCCCTGCATCACACCGGCCGCTCTGGCATCCGTTCCTACATACCAGACATTTTTCGATATTTTCAAGTCCTTTTCATCAATCTCCCTGTTAAATAAGATGACTGGTATGTCTGCATCTTTGGCGTCAGTCAGTACACTTGCCGCCGATGCCGGTTCTACAAGATTTACAAGCATCACATCGTAATCCTGAGCATACATCTCCTGCAGCTGTTTTTCCTGACGGCTGCCGATCCCTTCTGCATCATAGATTTCATAAGATACTTTTTTCCCAAGTATTCTCGTCTGTCCTATCTTATCTTCCAGTTCTCTGATATAACTTTCCATAAATGTATCGCTACGGTCATATACTGCAATTCCGACATGTATATACCGGTCTTCTTTTTGCGGCAGTTTCCATGCGATCACAAGTCCGGTCAGAAGAAGGAGCAAAACGATCAGTATGAGGGTGTATTTATCTATCTTGCATTTTTTACCGTGTTTCATCTTCCGATCACCTTGAAAGCAGCGCATCATATTCACCGCTTTCCATCCTTTCTTTATCCAGTCTTACCGGCTTCAGACAAATATTCTTCATATCTTTTGTCTTTCCTTTCTTTTCTAACATCTGCATGCTTTCATAGCCAAGTCTGTATGTATTTTCTACATAAATGAATGGTTTTTCCCCATTTTTCACCTGCTCCAGCACTGCATCTTCTACCGGCAGACGATATTGTTCTTTCTTACTTTTTAAAGTAGCTGCATAATACTTAAACTCACTCTGCATCGTATCTGTCACTGCCAGAAGATTATTTTTCTTATAACCGCCTTCCTTTTTCTCCAGATACATTTCCGGATATACAAGAAGGATCCCTTCAGAGCCATTCTCCATTTCTTCTTTCACAAGTTCATCAAACGCTTTTTCCTTCAGTCTGCTTTTATACCATACATCCAATTTCACATGGTCATCATAAGCCTGGTCCCGTATTCCATCTAACAGGCCATACAGCTCATTCTGACTGTCTTTCGGTAAGATCACCGTAATCCTCGTCTTTTCCTCTGTGTAATTCTGGCCTGCCATCATCTGCATGGATACAAATGCGATCAAAAGAAGTAAAAGGATCAGCAATATATGTTTTTTTCTACCTTGCATCATCGGTTTCCTCCATCTTTGGAATTGTAATGGTCGCTGTCGTTCCTTCATCCAGTTCGCTCGTGATGGTTACGCCATAATCCTCTCCGTAGATCAGCTGGATCCGTTCGTTTACATTCCGCACACCAATCCCCGATCCGCGTTTGCTCGAAATTACTTTGTTGTGCATGATATGATCTATGGTTTCCTGTGTCATTCCAGGTCCGTTATCTGCTACATCAATTCCAATATCTCCATCCCTATCATAGATCCGGATGGTAATCTCTCCGTCCTCATACATTCCCTCCATGCCATGATAAATCGCATTTTCAAGCAGCGGCTGAATGGACAACTTCGGACACAAGTATTTTAACAATGCCGGATCTGCCTCTATCTGAAATTCAAATTTATCCTTAAATCGGATATTCTGAATTGCGAGATAACTGGATGCATGTTCCAATTCTTTCTCCAACGGAATCATATCTTTTCCCTGACTTAGAGAGATACGGAAAAACTTTGCAAGCAGAGATACCATCTTTCCTGCCCCTTCATATTCCTCACTTCGTATCATCCAGATGATCGAGTCCAATGTGTTATACAGAAAATGTGGATTAATCTGAGACTGCAGCAACTTCTTCTCCATCTGCTGACGCTCGCGTTCGTTCCTTCGGATTTCTTCCATCTGTTCCTGCAGCTTATCTGCCATGATATTAAAATGTGCGCTGAGATTTTTCAGTTCTCCGATTCCCTCTTCTTTTGCCTTAATATCATAATTGCCTTTTCCAAATTCCTGCATCGTCTGAAGCAGACGATAAACCGGATCCGTAAAGCTTCTAAAAAGTAAAATATCCAGGAAAATTAATATCACGCCAACCAGCAGCAGAGTAAACCATGCAACATAGTGCAGATTATAACTTTCAAAATCCAGACTGGACATCGAGTTTACGAGTACCACATTCCATCCGGTATATCCAATCTGCTGGCGCTCAATCAGCCATTTTCCTCCGCTTTGCTCTTCTATTTTATAATTCTTGCAGGCCATTGCCTCTTTCACCGTTTTTTCCTGATACATTTCCGAAGCGATCTCTTTTTCAAATGGATGATACAGTAATCGCCGGTTTGTATCCAGAAGGTAACAGTATGCCGATTTTTGACTCTTATAATGCAGCAATACCTCATCTATCGAATCCGTATAATACTCCAGAAGCAGTACTCCGGACTTCATATTGCCATTTTCCACATATTCTATGTAACGGCTGATTTCATAAACGTATCTTGCCTTGTCCGGTTGTACCAGTTTCTTCTCTCCGTAATGAATCGTCTCTATATTCTTTTGTGCATTTTGAAACCAGGCTTCCTGTTTTACCTCTGCTTTATTCCTGTCCGGTAATTTTTCCGAATGCCACAGACTGCTTCCATCTGCATCGTAAATTGCAGCGCTATAAAGCGCCTCTGATTCCCGCACCATACGTTGTTCCATTTCTCTTTGAAACATTTCTGTTGCCGTATCATAGGTCCGGATATCCTGATAATAAATCGAGTTGATCAGTTCATTGATATTCTCTATCTCCGCTTCTAAATCCTGGGCCAGCGTTTTTTTCTGTTTTGATACTTTCTCAATAGTATCTCTTTGAAAATATCCCGAAAAATAATGCGAAAATAAAAACATACAGCTTATAATACAGACCGCAATGGAAACAGACATCACGAACGGGAACACAATGCGGATACTTACTTTTTTATCCTTCATCCGCATCTCCCCCCTGTTTTCTGTATTTTACCGGAGACATTCCACAATTTTTCTTAAATACATAGCTGAAATAATTCGGCTCCGGATATCCCACCATATTTCCGATCACCTGACTCTTATAATCTGTCTGTAAAAGCAGTTTTTTCGCCTCTTCCATCCGACGTCCGGTCAGATAGTTCACAAATGTTCCACCTGTTTCCTGTTTGAAGATTTTCGAAAAATACGATGAACTGACATGAAGCTTTCCACACACGGTCTCTACACTTAAGTCAGGATCCGGAAACCTCTCTTCTACGATCTTGCGCGCATGTTCTGCCAGGATGACATTATTATCAATCTGTTTTTTCTGAATCAGCGACCGGATCAGTTCACAGTAATTGACCAGCCAGTGATCCAGCTCTTCCCCTGTACTTAACGAGAGAATCTTCACTGCCATTTTCTTCGTTCCTGCAAATTCCATATCCGATGTGATCTGATATTTTTTGTAAAATCTAGAGAATGAAAATGAAATTTCCAGGATCAGAACCTGATATTCGTTTAACGAATACTGTCTCCTATGAAGCCATGCAAGCAGACTTTCCACCTGACTTTTTAACTCTTCTTCCGTATAATGTGTGATATTTTTCCCTATATTCTCTACTTTTGTATTCCAGTCTTCTTTGACATCCTGCACCGGCATGATGTCATTATAATACGTATAACTTTCTTCTACCGTTACCAGATTGTAATCCAGTGCCTCAAGTGCCTGTTCATACAATGACGGCATATCCTCAATTTTCTCCCTGCTGACACTGATTCCGCAGGAAATCCTGCTTTGGAAAATACGTTCGATCAAAACAACTGCTTCATCAATCGTCCTTGTGATTCTTCCGACATCATGTTTTTTATTACTGCCCAGAATGAATATCTCATTATCACTCATACCAAATTCGTATACACGTGCGATCTTTTCCAATGCCTCTTTTATGGTCTGCTTCACTGCCAGTTCGCTCAGTACATCCTTTTCATCCCCTCTGCCCACTTTCATGGCAACAACCGAATATACTGCATCTGTAAATTCCAGCTTCAGATTATCAATCTGACTTTGCAACTCATTTTTATTCATTTTTTCTGTTACCAGGCGAGTAAAAAACTGTTGCCGCAAAAGCGGAAGGCTCTCCATATAGGCATGTTCCAACCGGGCACGGTTCATTTTTTCATTGTATTCTTTATCGAGTTCTTCGTGCATCTTCATAAGAAGATTCTGCATCTCCTCATAGTTGATGGGTTTCATAATATATTCCGATACCCCATAACTGATTGCGAGTCTTGCATATTCAAAATCATCCCATCCGGAGAATAAGATTACTTTCGTGTTCATATAATCCTCATGGATATGCTTTGCCAGTTCCAGTCCATCCATAAATGGCATCTTAATATCACTGATCACCAGATCCGGATGCACCTCTTCCATCAGTTCCAATGCTTCTTTCCCATTCTGTGCCACTCCGGCCACACGAAATCCAAGTTTTTCCCATTCAATTCCTTTTTTCATTCCATACAGGATCTGCTGTTCATCGTCTGCCAGAATAATACTAAATATCCTCACGGTTCCTCTCCATTTTCCAACTTATTTTTCATGTCTTTCTTCTGTTTCTTCTCAATCAATGTATTTATTTACTGTTGCTTTTGTAACCTGTTAAGTATTCTTAGATTATATAATGTACCTGCGTATACAGCAATAAGGCAAGCCGATTTTAATTTAAAATCCAGCTTGCCTTATGATTATGTATTTCGCCTTTTATGCTTCCTCTCCAGAGCCATTAATCTTAGCCACTACTTTTTTCATAAATTCATCGCTTAATTTATATTTGTTCTTATATACGATGTATGCCAGAATGACTCCGATTGTCGGTACGATACACATCAGTACACGGATAGAATTCTGTGTTGCCAGCGACTGTACTGCATTCGGTACATATCCGGTAAGTTCCAGTACAAATCCGATTGCCAGTGAAGTAAATGCTGCGGTCAGTTTTACGATCAGTGTCTGTAAAGAGAATACCACTCCTTCATTTCTCGTTCCAAGAACATACTCACCATAATCAACAACATCTGCAAGGAATACAGTCGCACATCCAAGTTCCAGACCAGTTCCTGTCTTAACGATCACACCTGCAACTGCTGTCAGCGCAATGTTATTCGGGCATGCAATACCAACGATCAGTAATAAGATCAACCCGATTGGCGGGAGTACACATGCCATCAGGAACGCTTTCTTTCTGGATAACACCTTTGTTACCTTCGGAAAGATCAGAAGTCCGACTACTTCTGCAACCGATGCACTGATCATAAATGCAGATAACATTCCCGCATTATTACATACATAACTGAAGTAATAAGTTGCAACTCCCATGATTGCCTGAATTGCCACGTTATATAAAAGAATCAGTAATACTGCCCATCTTAACTGATCATTCTTCTTAATGACAGTAAAGAGGTCTTTGAATTTCATCTTGTCCTTTTCCTCAACATCATGCTGGATCTTCGGCAGATTGATCACACATACAGCCATTGTAAAAATAAATGTTGCTGCAATGATCAGTGCAAATCTGTGATATCCTGTGTAATCACCACCAAGTCCTTTAATAATCTGCACACCGAAGCCTGCAATGATCAGTGACTGTCCGATACTTGCAAAAATTCTTGGCAATACCGATACTTTTTCACGTTCCTGTGGATCAGAAGTCAGATTCGGAATCACTGACCAGTATGGAATATCCATGATGGTATAAGTCATTCCCCATAAAATATATACAACCGTCGCAAAGACGCAAAGCTTCACACCTGTCAGATGAAAATCTGTAAATACAGTTACAAATACGAACGCATTGATCAGCGTTCCGATTACAAGCCACGGAACAAACTTTCCAAAACGGCTTCTCGTATTATCCACGATCATTCCCATGAACAGATCATTGAACGCATCCCAGATCTTCGCCACGAAGAACATCGTTCCAATAAACGCCGGTGCAACTTTAATGATATCTGTAAAATAGATCATCGAAAATGTTGCGATCATTCCATAAATCAAATCCTTACCCAATGCCCCAAATGCAAATGTATACTTTACTCTTCCGGGAATCTTTCCCTGGTATACTACACTGCTCTTACTGTTATTTCCCATTCCTCTTTACTCCTTCTTACATTTTTCTGCACAGCTCTTTAGCATGAATAAAGTTTAACATTTGGGAATGCATATGAACATTTGATATTCTATTCAAAAAATATGAATTTCTATTTGGTATCTACCGAACCTGCCACCGGCTACTTCTCTTGCATACTTTGATATCTACAGGACCTGCCACTGGCAGCTCCTTACGAATACATGGCAATAAAAACAGGGCAGCCTGCGAAAAGACTGCCCTGCATATAAATTGTATTTCCAACTTATTAAAAATTTCTATTTTTCATATCCGTTTGGATTCTGTGACTGCCATCTCCATGTATCGGCACACATCTCA
>ERZ894226.47-NODE-47-length-102728-cov-9.305358_pt1 | contig 102728 bp, 96 predicted proteins | sample MGYA00380294_ERZ894226 | MGnify/ENA primary metagenome ERZ894226 (study PRJEB32331, sample SAMN06328434) | human gut metagenome | biome: human gut microbiome; feature: stool | host: Homo sapiens | collected 2014-10-29 ... | reverse complement strand
TCCTGAAATGATGTTCGAACGTGATAAGACACATTTGCGCGTCTTCCAAGACTTTGTTGATTATGTGAATGCACAAAAGTGACGAATAGTTAGTGATTCGCTATAATGAAATCATTACAAAAATGAGGCGGTGACAATCATGTCATTATCACTAACAGATTTGCAACGCGAACAACCCCGTCAAGTGCCATTGGCCAACTGGCAGGATGTATTGCAAGCAGAACTTAATGCATTCGATACGGCTAGTTCAACAGTCGCTGGTATCGGTGACATTGCCAAGACAATTACCTTTGCGGTTGAGCGTTTCCACATTGCGTTTAATACGGACAATGTATTGACGTTCCGCACACTAAATGACACATACATTCTAGATGTTATCGGTGGATTGGTGTTATCACAATTATTGGCACAACACTATATGGGAACAGTTTTGCCTACGGGTATTACAGAAAGTGACAACGGCGTCTTTGAGACGATGTCAGCCTGGTTAGCTGACATTGCAGCTGTTGTGAAGTAAATATGAGGTGAAAAACGGCCCCAACATGCAGTGATGACTGCGTGTTGGGGCCGTTTTTTAGACTAATAAATTATTGTGAGTGTCGTGCTAGTGCACGAACATTGTAATAAAAATGAACGTTAAATCCAAGGGAAATCAGGCTTAGTTGCCCCGTAAACGGCAAAGTCACGCTTTGATACCGTGGCCCAGTTTTGGTTGCCGTAGTCAAAATGCCACCACTCTTCGATATAGTTCGTGAACCCGGCTTGTGTCATCACGTGATAGAGTAGGCGCCGATTTTCGCGGTACGTGATGGTGTCGTCGCTGTCAGGTGCTTTTTCATAATAATCCGTCCGGGCTCGTTCACTGATGTCGTCAAACGGACTGCCCATTGGCAAGAGCCGGCCTTTCTCGTCAACAATTGATAAATCAATTGATCCACCGGTATTATGTGGTGACGGTTTGGCCGGGTTAGTTGATGGTAATGCGACAATCCGCAAGGCGGCTTGGGTCACTTGTTGGTCATCAAAATCAGGATGATCACGTTTCACAAACGCTCGCATTTGATCAAAGAGGGCTTGTTGGGTGGCCATGTCGCGCCAGGCATCGAAAATGACAAATTTATAACCATAGGGGAGCAAATCGGCCGCTTCGTTGAGCTTGCGTTGTACCGTTTCACGGGCGAATAAGTCTGCTTTCGCACCAGGCAACTGCTGAATGAAATATTGGGGACTGATGACCATCTTTTCTGGCAAATAACTGAGCGAGACAAGCGGTTCAGCAACCGCTTTAATCGGGGTCGCCTGAATGTCATCCCAGCGCCATGTTTGCAGTGGGGTTTCGATTGCAATACCGGTAAATTCTAGCATGTGTATTTCCTCCGTATTGATAGGGCATGTTATGTTCACATTTTATTCAAAAATCGCAACTGGCATTCCACCCAATTACTGCTATAATATAAGTTACTTTGGGAAGAATGTGAGAATAATTAGTATGATTAAAAAAGATTTCATCCAACCGCTTAATCCAATTGTAACTAATTTGGCACCAGATGGCTTGTTGGATTTCCAACTTGCTGTCCGCGATATTCCAGATTTGGTGCGATTAACGTTTGGAGAGCCTGGCTTTAATGTTGATGACGCCATCAAGGCCCGCATCATTCAGTCAGTTCAAGAAGATAACTCACATTACGCCGACTCACAGGGTGAACGTGATTTGCGAAATGCCGCTGTTGCGTACTTCAACAAGAAGTACGATTTAAACTATAGCGGTGAAGACAATATCATTGTAACAATTGGTGTGTCAGAAGCAATTAATGTGGTTTTCTTAACACTATTAAACGATAACGAAGGGGTTATCGTACCAGAACCTGCGTACCCACCATACTTTGCCTCGCTCGATTTGGCACATGGTAAGAAGGTATCAATCAATACGCGACCAACTGATTTCAAGTTGACACCGGATCAGGTTGACGAAGCGATGGAAAAAGCTAAGGTGCCGGTTAAGGCAATCCTGTTTAACTATCCGTCAAATCCAACTGGCGTAACGTATTCAGAGGATGAATTGCGGGCCTTGGCAGCGGTCTTTAAGAAGCACCGCCTGTGGGTGATTTCGGATGAAATTTACTCACAATTGACGTACGATCAAGCGCACGTCTCATTAGCCAGCTTGATTCCTGATCAAACAGTATTGATTACAGGGCTCTCTAAGTCACACGCCATGACAGGGTATCGCATTGGCTTCATCTTGGGTGAAAAGGCCTTTATCGATGAAGCCCAAAAGGTGCACGGTGCATTGACATTCTCATTGCCAAAGGTGCTCCAAGATGGTGCCCTGGTGGCGGTGACCGATGCGGCTGAAGTGGCTGATGAAATGCGGGATGTTTACAAGCGTCGTCGTGATTGGTTGACGCCACAACTACAAGCACTAGGTTTTGAAGTGGTGAATCCGGAAGGGGCATTCTATATTTTCGCTAAAATTCCAGCGGATATGGGGTTGAGTGGTTTTGACTTTGCAGTCGACTTGGCTGAAAAGGCAAAGGTTGCGATTATTCCAGGGGATGCTTTCTCAGAATACACGCCAGAGTACGTGCGAATTTCGTACGCAGCCTCAGATGAGGATTTGGCAGAAGCCATGAAGCGTATGACGGCATATTTTGCCGAACGTCGCGGTGAATAATAACCATTTAAGCAGAACACGATTCGTCGTGTTCTGCTTTTTAAAAGTGAGTGGTTAATGACATTACGTAAACGAACACTTATAATTTGTAGTAAGCAATTATTCCGTTACTTTCATATTTTATAGAGGACAAATTCATGAAGACACGTCAAACTTCGAGCCGTCATTTGGTATTGACGGCGTTGTTTATTGCCATTATCTTGTTGCAGTCGATTGTGCCTTGGCTAGGTACGCTCCCATTAGGGGCCTTTGCAATCGGGGCAGCCGTGACGATAATTACCTTTACGGTGGCCATTGGGGCAATGGTTTTGGGGCCTAAGACTGGGGCCTTGCTTGGTTTTATCTGGGGCGCTTATTCGTTGTGGCATGCCTGGACGTCAGTGCCTAGTATCGGGGCGCTAATCTTCCGTAATCCAATTACCGCCATTGCGCCTCGCATGCTAGTGGGGGTCATTGTTGGTTATCTTTACTGGCGTTTTGTGAAGGAACGTCCAATTGCGCAACAATCAGCCTGGTTGGTTGGCCTAGGTGCGCTATCGGCTTTCATTAATACCGCGTTAGTTTTGAGTCTGACCTGGATTGGGTTCAAAGTGATGAATACGTCATTTACTGGTATTCCTGACTCAGGCTTGGCAAATTGGTTAATTATTTCAATCGCTGGTTTTAATGGCATTTTTGAAATGATTGTCGGTGCTATCTTAGTACCGTTGATTGGGATTCCGGTGCTAACTGCGTTTAATCGGCGTACCCAACAGTAACCGTAAATACTGACTAGCTGTTTCATCCTTAAAAGCCGCCAATCTCCTGATCTAAAATCGGAGGATTGGCGGCTTTTAAACGTGTGCCGAAAGGCTACCCCCCTTAATATAACGCTAAGTGACCCACTCTTTTTTTCTTACTTTAAGTCATATAAACAAATTCTTCGCGTTGGTGTAAACTTATAAGTGACATTTTGAACAAGGGGAAGAGTAAATGACAGATAAACAAACATTGGCCCAACGAAACAATTTAATTCGTGCGGCCGTCATGGGAGCGAATGATGGTATTTTGTCTGTTTCAGGGATTGTCATCGGAGTGGCTGGGGCGACCACGAATTCGTTTGCCATTTTTATCGCTGGTTTTGCGGGGGCACTCGCGGGCACGGTGTCGATGGCGATGGGGGAATACGTGTCTGTCCACTCACAAAATGATGCTCAAGTGAAAGCCGAAGAGACGCAAACCGTAGCTTTAAAGACGGATTACGCGACCGAGTTTGCGTTTGTGCAACAAAAGTATATGAATCAAGGCATTTCAACTGATTTGGCCGCCCAGGCAACCCGCGAAATGATGGCGAAAGATGCCTTAGGAACAACGGTTCGCGAACGCTATGGCTTTACGCTTCATCATGAAGTGTCGGCGATTGGGGCGGCGGTGGCCTCAATGATCGCCTTTCCATTGGGCTCAGTCTTGCCAATGTTGGCGATTACGTTATTGCCACCACACGTCCGCGTACCAGCAACGGCGGGGGCCGTTTTAATTGCGTTGGCGTTCACAGGTTACGCGGCCGCGCACTTGTCTGGTGCGAATGAACGCCGGGCAACCGTCCGTAATGTGGTTGCTGGTATCTTTACAATGATTGTGACCTACTTGATTGGGTCATTAATTGGTCATTAAGGGGGCTAAGGTATGCAAGCAAAAGAACATCAAACGATGGAAGAACGACTGAATGCCATTCGTGCCGGCGTATTAGGGTCAAATGATGGGATTCTAACAGTAGTTGGCGTACTATTCTCAGTTGGGGCTGCCACTAACCATCAATTCACAATTTTAATTGCTGGCCTGGCCGATTTGTTTGCTTGTGCGCTATCGATGGCGTCAGGTGAGTACGCTTCGGTTAGCTCGCAGGCAGATGCGGAAAAGGTTGTTGTTGACCGGGAGACCCAACGACTACGTGTTAATCCGGCTGGTGTCGCGGCAGATATTCGCGAATTCTACCTGGACCGTGGTGTCACTGAAGCAACAGCGGATAAAATTGTGGCGGAGTTGATGGAAAAGGCGCCACTCAGGACGATCTTAGCAACGAAGTATGATGTCCAATTAGGGCACTATGTTGGACCGTGGTCGGCCGCTATTTCATCGTTGATTTGCGCGGCCATCGGTGGGGCGTTCCCGCTGTTGGCACTGTATTTTTCACCAGTTCAGTGGCAATTTGAAGCAACGATTGCCGCAACCGTTGTGGCAGTTGCTTTAACGGGTTTTCTAAGTGCGAAGATTGGCCATGGGTTCGCCAAAAAAGCCATCAAGCGTAATGTCGTGATTGGCCTGCTAACCATTGCCATCCACTATGGTATTGGTTTGTTCTTCTAAGACGAGTAGAATAGATTAAAGCAAAAGCTGAGTTTATCTCAGCTTTTTTATATAGGCGGATACGGTATTAAAGACTACTGAAATTTGGTAAGCTAGTACAAAAGGTCGGAGGCCAAGACAGTGACAGATCAATACGGACTACTGGGGTATCCGGCGCGCCATTCAAAGTCGCCGGCAATGCAAAATGCCGCTTTTCAAGCTGCAAATATTGATGCCAATTATCAAGCGTTTGAAGTGGCGCCAATGGCTTTGGCAGCGACATTTAAGAGTTTGGTTGCCTCAGGGGTGAAAGGCTTCAATGTAACTATGCCCTTTAAGCAACAAATCATGATGTATCTTGATGAAGTGACACCATTAGCAACCCGCTTAGAGTCAGTTAATACCATCACGGTCAAAGATGGTCGCACGATTGGTGATTCAACTGATGGGATGGGCTTTTGGCGGACACTACGCAATCCGGTCGACTCGGTCATTTTAATTGGGACCGGGGGTGCGGCACGCGCCATTATGGCGACGGCACCTAAATCAGTGACCTTACATGTGTTCAATCGTATGGGCGAACATTTTGCGGAAAAAGCCGCTAAGGTTCAAGATTTAGCGCAAGTTGAATTACATGATTTAGATGAAATTGATGTTTATCTACCTTATGCTGATTTGATTGTGAATGCGACGAATGTGGGGATGCGTGACAATCGGTCAGTGTTATCGACCGAGCAGTTTTATGACACGCAGCCCGATGTACAAGTGGTTGATATTATTTATAAGCCTGAACCAACGCCGTTTGTGGCAGCAGCTCGGGCCGCAAATCGCCAAGCTGATGATGGCTTAGCTATGCTAGTCGGTCAAGGTGCATTGAGCTTTGAGCAATGGCGGGGCGAACTCCCAAATGTGCAAGCGATGAAACGTGCGATTAATAAAGAAGATTAGAGAGGCAAGCAAAGATGATTCTTGTCATGAAAGATGTGGCGACGGCCCAAAAAACGTTAGCGTCAGCCACGGCAGCGGGACTGGAACATGTTTTTTTGAATGAAAACCGTGTGGGATTTGCGACTGTAAAGACATTGGCGGAAGTACCATTTGTTGATGAAACGGCGGTTGTTGAGACGATTACGAAACATCCGTCCGCCTTGAAGAGTTCCCGTTTGTTCCACCCAGCCGATACCATCATTACCACAGCGCATTCGCAAATTGGTGGTGATAATTTCGTCTTTATGGCCGGTCCAGATTCAATTGAGTCGGCTGAACATATTCAACGTATGGGTGAAGCGGTAAAAGCAGCTGGCGCAACATTACTCCGTGGTGGTTCATACAAGCCACGAACGAGTCCCTATAGTTTCCAGGGGCTGGGAGAAGCAGGGTTGCGTATGCATCGTGCGGCCGCGGATGCCCTCGGCATGGATATGATTACGGAAATTATGGATACACGAGATGTTGAAATCGTGGGCCAATATACGGATATTTTCCAGGTTGGTACCCGTAATATGCAGAATTTTAGTTTATTGAAGGCGCTAGGGGCTCAGAACAAACCAGTTGCTTTGAAGCGTGGCATGAGTGCAACCATTGATGAATTGTTGAGTGCTGCGGAATATATTGCGGCTGGTGGTAATGATCAGATTATGTTAATCGAGCGTGGTATCCGAACTTTCGATAACAAATATACGCGTAATACGATGGATGTGAGTGCGATTCCGGTGTTGCAAGAATTGACGCACTACCCTGTGTTGGCGGATCCATCCCACGCGGCTGGTGTTGCGCAACACGTTGCCGCTGTTGGTTTAGCCGCAGTGGCCGCAGGTGCGCAAGGGTTGATGGTTGAAATCCACGACAATCCGGCGGCCGCATTTGTTGATGGGGCCCAGGCGTTGACACCAACGCAGTTTGCGGAGCTAGCAAAAAAGGCGGTTGCCATTCGAGAGGTGGTTAAGTTCGGATGATTCATGTAAAACTGGCCTCAAAAGCCTATGATGTGGTCATTGCTAGTGGCGTTCGTCATCAAGTGGGTGAACGACTTGCCACAATTTGGCAACCGCGTCAGGTGATGATTGTGACAGACCAGAACGTGGGCCCCTTGTATTTAGCTGACGTCAGTGCTAGTCTGGCACAACATGGTTTTACAGTCCACACGACAACCGTACCGGCGGGTGAGACATCGAAGTCATTGCAGATGGTTGAACAAATCGTTGGTGAAATGGCAGCGTATGGCTTTACCCGGCAGGATGCCATTGTTGCCCTTGGTGGTGGTGTGGTGGGTGACTTAACCGGGGTTATCGCATCATTGTACATGCGTGGGATTGCCTTCGCCCAAATTGCGACATCATTGACCGCACAAGTTGATGCAAGTGTTGGTGGTAAAACGGCCGTTAATATGGCAACAGTTAAAAATATCATGGGGTCGTTCTATCAGCCGGATATGGTGTTGATTGACCCGGATTTTTTGCAAACGTTGTCTGATCGTGACTTAGTTGAGGGATACGCTGAAGTTGTTAAAACAAGCGTCTTAGCAGGTGGCGATTTTTGGCGTCTGACCGGTGATATTAAAACGGTGGCCGCGATTCGTGAACGGGCCGAGACGTTAATCACGAAGTCGGTGTTGTATAAACGCGACATTGTGGTGGCTGACGAAAAAGAAGGTGGCGTCCGGAAGTATTTGAACTTCGGTCATACGTTGGGCCATGCGATTGAGTTGATGGCGCATGGCGAGTTGCGCCACGGTGAAGCGGTTGCCATTGGCATGGTTGCCATTTCAGAACGGTTTGAAAAAGCTGGCATCACTGAATCAGGCATAACAGCGTTGCTACGCGACCGTTTGGTAGCCGTTGGTTTACCAGTAACATCACCTTTGATAGGGCAAGCGGCTTTTTATGACCACTTAAAAAATGATAAGAAAAACGCGGCCGGTACGCTTCAGCTAGTTGCCATTTCAGTTCCTGGTCAACCGACCATTGTTCAGAAGGCGCTAGTTGATATGCCAGCCTTTGTAGAAAGCAGGTAGCAATTATGCGGTATATGACAGCAGGTGAGAGTCATGGGCCAGAAGAAGTCGCCATTATTGAGGGGATTCCAGCTGGTTTAACGTTGACACAAGCCGATATTGATGAACAATTGGCCCGTCGTCAGCACGCCTATGGTCGTGGTCAACGTCAAGTGATTGAGACGGATAAAGTGACGATTATGGCGGGTGTTCGTCATCAGGTGACGTTAGGCTCACCAATTGCATTGAACGTCCATAATGATGACCACAACCACTGGACCAAAATTATGGACCCCAACGTGCCAGCTGATGCTGAAAACACAATGCGCAAGGTGATGCGACCACGTCCCGGGCACGCTGATTTGGTTGGTGGCATGAAATACCGTCACCAAGCTGATTTGCGGAATGTTTTGGAACGCTCATCAGCGCGTGAAACGGTCATGCGTGTTGCGGTGGGGGCTGTTGCCAAGAAGTTATTGGCTGAAATTGGCGTTGATGTGCACGGCTTTGTCTTGAACGTTGGACCAGCCCGGGCAGATACGAGTGTGTTAACAAACTATCGTACCCTGCAAGAGTTACGCGAAGTAACCGAAAGCTTCCCAACCCGTACTTTAGACGCTGAAACGGATGCAAAGATTCGCGAAGTGATTGATCAAACGAAGCGTGACGCGAATACGGTTGGTGGGACCGTGCAAGTGATGGCGACAGGTGTGCCAGTCGGACTTGGCTCATATGTGTCAGCTGACGAGAAACTTGATGCTAAGATTGCCCGCGCAATAGTTGGCATTAACGCATTCAAGGGAGTTGAATTTGGTGGTGGCTTTGAAAATGCCGAAAAGTACGGTAGCGAAGTCATGGACGAAATTTACTGGGATGCTGATCGTGGCTTTTACCGCGGCTCAAACAATTTGGGTGGTTTCGAAGGTGGTATGACCACTGGTGAGATGATTGTGGTGAAGGGGGTTGTGAAGCCAATTCCAACCTTGTACCGCGCGATGCAAAGTGTTGATATTGATACCCATGAGGATCACCGGGCGTCAATTGAACGTTCGGATACGACTGCCGTAACCGCGGCAGCCGTCATTGCTGAGGCAATGGTGGCGATTGAGCTAGCAAAGGCTGTTTTGGATAAGTTTGATGCCGATAATATGGATCGCTTGCAGGAACAACTAGCTGCTTATCGTGAAGAAATTAAGCGTTTTTAAGTTAACAAACACACAAAAGACAGAAAGCGAGACGAAAAATGACAGACCGAAAATTGCAAACTGCAGTCCAAGGCGTACGTGGTCGTCTCGAAGTGCCTGGTGATAAAAGTATTTCACACCGTGCGGTCATGCTGGGAAGCATTGCTGACGGTGATACATATATTAAAGGGATTTTAGATTCAGATGATGTGCGCAGTACTTTGGGGGCGATGGCTGATATGGGGGTCGAAGCGGAGTGGCATGATCAAGACGTCATTGTTCATGGACGCCCGCTGACAGCTTTAGAGGAGCCCAGTCATGCGTTGAATATGGGTAATTCGGGGACTTCGACGCGGTTGCTCATGGGCTTGTTGGCCAACCAACCGTTTCCAATTACGTATAGTGGGGATGCCAGTCTAAGTACTCGTCCACTGGGTCGCGTCATCGATCCGTTAGGGAAGATGGGGGCCCGTTATGTGGCCACAAACCAGCGCTTACCGGCAACAAAAGTGCCGACGCAAGGCTTACAGGGGATTCACTATCGATTGCCGGTTGCCTCGGCACAGGTAAAGAGTGCTTTGATTTTGGCGGGCCTGCAAGCTGAAGGGCAGACGGTGATTACAGAACCATTGGCGACCCGCGACCATACCGAGCGTATGTTGCAACAATTTGGCGTGACAATTACTCGCGATGGGCAAGATATTATTGTGAATCCCACGACAAAGCTTCATGCAACCACGATTCAGGTGCCTGGTGATATTTCATCAGCCGCCTTTTGGTTGATTGCTGGTTTAATTGTGCCAAATAGCCAATTGACTTTAACCAAAGTTGGTATCAACGACACCCGCACCGGCATTTTGCGATTATTGCAACGCATGGGGGCGGTGATTACGATGGCTAATGTGGTAGCTGATGGTGGTGAACCATATGCTGACTTAACAGTCACGACTCAGGGGCTTCAAGGGATCCATATTAACGGGGATGACGTGCCAACCGCGGTCGATGAAATTCCACTATTAGTCTTAGCGGCAACACAAGCGTTGGGTGACACGGTGATAACCGGCGCCCAAGAGTTGCACGTGAAAGAAACGGATCGGATTGCAACGGTGACCACGCAATTAAATAAATTAGGGGCGAACATTGAAGCTCGTGAAGATGGCTTTGTGGTACATGGTGGGACGCCATTGCGCGTTGCTGAGCCAACTACGGTTGATTCATGTGGCGATCACCGAATTGGGATGATGTTGGCAATTGCAGCCTTAATCACTGATGGCGAAGTCACTTTAGCGAAGGCGGAGGCAGTGAGTGTCTCGTATCCAAGCTTTTTTGCAGACCTAGAAAGAGTTGTGGCAGAATGAAAACAGCAGTTTTAATTGGGTTTATGGGGGCCGGTAAGACCACAGTTGGCCGTGAGCTGGCTGAATTGCTAGGGTTGCCCTTAATTGATACCGACAAAGAAATTATTCGCCGAACGGGTCAGACGCCTGGTGAAATTTTTGCGACGGCTGGCGAAGCAAGTTTTCGTGAATTAGAATACACCGTCTTGCAAGATGTCATTCACAAGGGTGGTGTGATTGCGACCGGTGGCGGGATTGTCGAAACACCTGGCAATATTCAGCTACTGTCCGAAGCTGGCGTGCCGGTTTACTATTTATCAGGTTCGTTTGGTCAGACATTAGAACGCCTGGCAGATGATGATACCCGGCCTATTTTGCGTACAAAGACGTTGCTAGAGGTGGCCGCATTATGGCGTAGTCGGTTGCCAAAGTATGATGCAGCCGCAACAACTACTGTGCAAACCGATGGGAAAACGCCGCGTGACATTGCCCGTCTGATTCAGGTTGCATTTGAGGGTTAACATATGACGACATTAACATTGGGTACGGCTACGGCTGGACAAAATCGCCCATTAATTGCGGTGCCGGTTACCGGAACAACCGTTTCGGCGGTGCTTGGACAAGTTGAACAAATCAACGAGTCACGAGCTGACGTGATTGAGTGGCGCGTAGATTACTTAACGGATTTAGTAAACTTGCGAGCCGCTGACGTACAAACAATTTTATTTAATGCGGACAAACCCGTTATTTTCACGTGGCGTACTGCGGCCGAGGGTGGCCAACGCCCATTCGACATTGCCTTGTATGAATTAGTCTACCGGTTAGCGATTAAAACCGGTGTCGCGGCAATTGATATCGAGCATCAATTATTTACCCAGGTAGCCGATTTGGTAGCCGATGCCCACATTGCCCAGGTACCAATTATCAACTCGCAACATTTTTTTGCTGATACACCGATAAATTTAGACCAGGTGTTTGGACAGGCACTTATGACCGCAGCGGACGTGATTAAAGTCGCGACGATGCCGCAAACTGATGCCGATGTTGATCGCCTACTTGCGACAACCCAACAGTTTGCCACGGAAGGCAAACCATTGATTACGATGGCAATGGGTGAACTCGGGCAACGTACCCGCACAATTGGTGGTCGTAATGGCTCACAATTAACATTTGCAACACTCGGGGCAGCTTCTGCACCGGGTCAACTGGATTTAGCGACATTATTGACATTGCTGGAGGATTAAAAATGGCCATTTATCATAGTCAATACTTTGAAGAAGCGCGGCAACAACTGGTGGATAGTGTACCTGGGACGATGGGCTATACGCCAATTCCGTTTCATGCGGTTGGGGATGACATTCGCTTGGACCGGGCATTTTTGCGCTTTGATTGGCGCGCACCGGAAATGTTTAAACAGGCATTAGCCACGGCAATGGCGGGTGATGCTCAGTTTGATCGCATTGGCTTTATGACGCGTTCGGAACTGTTACTGGGACAAGCTGCGTTAGATTACAATGGTCACTTTACGTTACCAACCACCGAGTTGCGGGCGGCCATTCAAAAATTAACAGGTGAGCCGGTTGTGCTAGCCGGTGTCGCTGCTGATTTGGTGCTGCCATTTGGATTGCAGGATTTACGTCATGTGGTGCATTTGACCAAGTGGACCTATGAAAACCATACCCTCTATCACTTGGTTGCCGGGTTGCCCGCGTTAGAAGTGAAGGTTGATGCGTTGCGCAATGCTGGTGTCTACCGGAATGAGGCAAAGGTGCTCCATAGTGAAACGGAGCTGGATGGTACAGCGTTAATGACGTTCATGCAAGATTTGATTCGCGATTATTTCGGAGTGGAAACGGCCAACCTGCGAACAATGCAAGCCGCATTTGGCGCGGCTAAACCAAATGATGATGCAGCAAGTAACCGCGTGTTAATTGCTGATTTCGAAAATTAACGCATAAAAAATGACCACAAGGCCGAGTGTGAATCGGCCTTGTGGTCATTTTTAGTTTAAGTTAACGTGGTTGAATCACCCAAGCACCAACGGCATAAGCTGCAATTACCAAGACTGCAACTAGCCATTGCCACTTTGGCAGGGGATCATTAATGGTATCCGTCCGCGGAAAACCCTCGGAAAAGCCGTGTGATGTCATTGCTAAGGCTAAGTCGTCCGACCATTGCAGGGCACTCAGCACAGCTTTGAAATACAAGTGCGGACTCCAAAGATGATATGTGACACCGCGTAAGCTGGCTGCGTACTGAATGGTTTTGACCTGTCGGCGCACACGCGGTAACAAATTAAAGGCCGCCAATAAGCCGTACGTAAAAGTACTCGATAAATGGGCGTGTCGGTGGAGACTAAACAATAAATCCTTCACCGCGACGGTTAGTGTTAATGCCCCGCCCAAGAAGAGGTAGGCATACAAACGAGTTGCATAGACCCAGGCCAGATGGGTGGTGTTCCCCGTCCCAAAGGCGATAAATGACACCCATGTCGCAAAGGCAAGGGGGAGTGAAATTGCAAACATCACCCCGAGATACCGCCATTTAACACCAGCTAATAGCAAATAAAGTAACGTCACACCCGCTACGATAAGATTCATCGTGATTGATTTAACGAAGGCTGTTTGGAAGCCAATCCCAATCATAATGACGAGTAAAACCGTTGGATTCAATTTAGGCATGCGTTGCACCTCCAACTAAACGAAGTTGCTGTTCAGCAAATACCAGTTCATAGTCAATGAAGTCTGCCAAACCTTGTCGTTGGTGTGAAATCATTAAAATGGCTTGCTGGGTCGCGTGCACGGTCGATTGTAACAGGGTCATGACTGCCTGGACAGAATCCTGATCGAGACCGGCTAAGGGTTCATCGAGGAGGAGCACTGGTTGTCCCATGATTAGCATGACCAAGGTTTGTAGTTTTTTCTGCTGGCCCCCTGATAGTTGATAGACAATGTGATCCATCACACCGGTTAGATTGAGTTGGGCAACCGCATCAGCCACGCGTTCAGCCGTCCAAAAATCAGGGTAGGCAGTTTGACGTTGTGACAAAGCCAACTCTTCCGCGACGGTCATGGTTACAAATTGGTCAGTGGCTGTTTGGAAAATCAAAGCGACCCGTTTTGCCCAGGCTTTTGCTTTGATTTTGCGCGCATCTTGCTCGGCCCAGGTAATTGTGCCGGTCGCTGCAATTTGTTTGGTCAGTGCCTTAAATAGGGTGGACTTACCAATGCCGTTTGCCCCGGAAATCAAGCCGATTTGCTGACTGGGTACGGTGAATGTCGTGCCTGTTAGCAATGTTCGTTCACCAACGCTGACGTGTAATTGGCGCCAACCCAAGTCACCAGCCGGGTTAGGGTGCCCAGTGAAAGGGACAACTGGCGCCAAGTTTGTGAGGCGTGTTAATGACGCCGACTGCAGTGTGCCGGTTGAGGCCTCCAAGACGTAAAGATTGTCAACAAGCTCGGCGTAACCCGATAAATCGTGGTCTGAAATCACAATTGTCTTACCTTGCGTTTGCTGGAGTGCTTGTAAGTCATGGAGTAACGCTTGCCGAGCTTGTGGGTCAACATTTGCAAACGGCTCATCGAGTAGAATAATGTCACTATCCATGGCCAAAATGGTGGCTAAGGCAACGCGTTGCTTTTCGCCACCGGATAGGGTCATCAAATCTTGCTCAGCAAAGGCTGTCAAATTTAAGCGGGTCATCACATCGGCCACCCGGTCTTGAATTTGTTCAGCTGGTAATTGGATGTTTTCAAGTGCAAAAGCAATTTGTTCAGGAGCGGTCCGCATCGCGAATTGGCGATCCGGATTTTGAAATAGCATGGCCACTCGTTTGGCACGTTCAAAAGGTGCCACGGGTTGAATGTCTTGTCCGTCTAACAAAATTTGGCCACCGGTGACAATGCCACCAAATTTAGGCATCAGGCCCGCCATCGCTTTTAACAACGTTGACTTACCAGAACCAGAGGGGCCAATTAATAAATTAAAACTGCCGGCAACGGGTGAAAACGAAATATCGTTTAAAATATTTCGTTGGCCCGTATCGTAGGCAAAGCTAAAGTTTTTAACTGCTAATGTTGTCATATTAACGCTTTAATAAACCTGACTTTTCAACAAGGACTTTAATCAAGTAAACAAGGATACCGGCGAAAAAGCCGACTGAAATCAAACGAATGATGAACAAGGTGATCAATAGGCCAGGCTTATAGGCCAAGTAGCCACTGTTGAACAAGTCCCAAGCAAACGTAATCAGTGTGCTGGTAATCACGGACAACGTCAGCCCAATCTTATCCCAGTTCTTGTAGCCAGTTAAGGTGAAACCAAGCTCGGAACTGATTCCTTGGACGAAGCCGTAGAGTAATGTGGCAGCACCCCAACTTGAGAAGAGGAGCATCTCAACGACGGCCGCCAACACTTCAGCAATCAAGGTTGCACCAACTTTTCGAAGGAGTACCCCAGCTAATGGACCGGCCATCAACCACACCCCGATTGTCATATCGTTAGCGAATGGCTTGAGCGCTGGAATTGCGGCTAAGGCGTAATAAGACGCACCCCAAACCTGATAAATAACCCCGAAGAAAATCGCGATAATAGCTAGAAAAATAACATCACGTAGCGCCCATCCGCGCTTGTGTTCTTGTACTGTTTGCATAACGTGCAAACCCCCGTTCATATAATTCGAATCGCCCAAAGCTTCGGAAAATAAAAAGAACCCCAGTATCAACCGTCTCGGCAATACTGGGGTTCGCTTACTTTAAGTCGTAAACAAACCAAGCTCCCTAGCAGGCATTATCCTGCTCAGGTTCTATGGGTATCATCTCAGCCACTTGGCACCCCAGCTTGTTTGATTCGTTAAAGTAAGTATAGGGGCTTGGCAGGTACAATGCAACTAGCTGGTGAGTTAAGCAGAGAAATTATACTGAATATTTGATAGAATATAGATATTGAATGAAAAATGGAGGAATTCACCCGTGGAGGAGTGCCAAATTAAGTTGTTCGGTCTGTCAGCTAACCATGAGTTAGCTGAAGCAGTGGCAGATGAGTTGCATCAACCTTTAAGTCAAATTGATATCAAGCGTTTTGCTGATGGTGAAATCTACGAACGTGTGTTGGAAAGTGTTCGTGGTGATGACATTTATATTGTGGCACCAATTGCTGAAGAGGTGAATGATGCCTTCATGGAAATTATGATTGCCGTTGATGCGCTTCGACGTGCTTCAGCCGCCCACATTAACGTGGTGATTCCATACTTTGGATACGCACGTCAAGACCGTAAGGCTAAGTCGCGTGAGCCAATCACGGCCAAGATGGTGGCTTCATTACTTGAAATGGACGGCATCGATCGCGTTTTGGCTGTCGATTTGCACGCTGACCAATTGCAAGGATTCTTTGATATCCCGGTTGATCATTTGCAAGCGGCACCGTTGTTGTCCGATTACTTCTATCGTCGCAACATGTTGGAAAACTTGGTTGTCGTGTCACCGGATCACACCGGTGCGGGGCGTGCCCGCAAGTTTGCTGACTTGGTGAACGCCCCATGGGGTGTGGTAAATGACAACGTGGCGATGACGACGCCTGAATCGCCAGATGCGATTGTGGGTGAGGTTGCCGGTCGCCGGGCAATTATTGTCGATGATATTGTTGATACGGGGCGCCGTGTGCAAATGACAGCCCGCGCCTTGCGAGCAAACGGGGCAACCGATGTCTTCGTTGTGGCAACGCACGCCGTTTTATCGGGTGATTCAGCCCAACGCTTGGCAGCCGACGAGAATATTTCCCACTACATCTTCACGGATACATTGTTGATGCCAGAGGCAAAGCAGAGTGCGAAGTTTACGCGTCTGTCAGTCGCACCATTATTGGCTGACGCCATCGTCCGCATCCATGAAAATCGTCCGTTGGATATCTTGCTAAAGTCACGGAATAATCCAGATGCCAAATTATAATATGTTATGATGGTATTGAAATAACATGCAATAAAATGAACATTGAGGGGTATTTACAATGGTTTATGCAGCAGCTGATAATCGCTATGATGTGATGCCATACCGCCGTGTGGCTGATTCTGGCTTGATTTTGCCAGCGCTATCATTTGGTTTGTGGCGTAATTTGGGTGACCAAAAGCCACTTGCTAACTCACGTGAAGTGATGTTAAAAGCGTTTGATAATGGTATTTTTTCATTTGACAACGCCTCTAATTATGGGCCTTCCGATGGTTCAGCCGAAGAGACTTTCGGAGCTGTCTTCGAAAAGGATTTGAAGCCATACCGTAACGAATTGGTGATTACCACCAAGGCGGGTTACCACATGTGGCCAGGTCCTTTGGGTGAATTCTCTGGTAAGAAGACGTTGACGGCAGCGTTGGATATGTCATTGCAACGCATGCACCTGGACTATGTTGATATTTTCTACGCACACCGTTGGGATCCAAATACAAATTTGCGTGAAACGGCTGAGGCGTTAGATTTGATTGTCCGTCAAGGTAAGGCATTGTATGTTGGTGTTTCAAACTACACCACGGAACAAGTTGCTGAAATCGGTCAAATTTTTGATGAGTTGCACACGCCATTCATTGGTAACCAAATGTCATACAACATGTTCAATCGTGAAGCAGAAACGACGGATATGTTGGCCGAATTGGATAAGCACCATGCCGGTCTGATTGCGTATGGGCCTTTGGCTGAAGGCTTGTTGACGGATCGTTACTTGGATGGGTTCCCAGCTGATATGCCGTTGCACCGCACGAATGCTTTCATTAAGGAAGATCCTGAGGGAACGGTTGCGAAGTTGAACGCTTTGAATGCGGTCGCTGCTGACCGTGGTCAGACGTTGGCCCAATTGGCGATGGCATGGTTGCTGCGTGACAAGCGCGTGCCATCAATCGTGATTGGCGCATCTTCAGTTGATCACTTGTTGGACAACGTGAAGGTAGCGGACAACATGACCTTGTCTGCAGAAGAACTGGCTAAGATTGATGCCATTTTGAACAATAAGTAGTTGATAAGAAAGGTGGTCGCTTTTCCAAGTGGCCATCTTTTTTGATATACTAAATTGACTAGAAATAAGGGAGCACATTGGTGATGAAGAAGATTACTGTATTGGGTTCGTTGAATGCGGATACCATTTTGCACATTCCACACTTGCCACAACAAGGTGAAACGTTGGCAATGGATGATGCCTCAACGGCGCCTGGTGGTAAGGGTGCCAATCAAGCGGTCGCAGCAAAGCGGTTAGGTGCGGACGTAAATTTTATTGGCGCCGTCGGGGATGACCAGAACGGACAGCTATTACTAGATGCATTACAAGCGGATGGTATTGATACAGCCCATGTGGCTGAACTATCAGGTGTTGCAACAGGTGCTGCGTACATTATGCTTGAGGCCGACTCAAACAACACCATTTTGATTCTCGGTGGCGCGAACCGCCAAGTGAATGAATCAAATGTTGCAGCAGCCGATGCAACGATTAAAGCGTCAGACGTGTTGATTGCCCAATTTGAGACGCCAATGGTTGCGACACTGAGCGCATTTAAGGCGGCCAAGGCTGATGATGTCATGACGGTGCTGAATCCCGCGCCAGCAACCAAGGATATTCCAGCTGAATTGTTGGCACTCACTGATTTGGTGGTACCAAATGAGACCGAAGCTGAAATTATTACGGGTATTCCAGTAACTGATGACCTATCAATGGAAAGTGCCGCCAAGCGCTTACAAGAAATGGGTGCCAAAAATGTGATTATTACGGTTGGCGAACGCGGCTCGTACTTCCACATGGCTGATGGTGAAAATGGGTTTGTGCCGGCCTTGAAGGTTAAGGCAGTTGACACAACGGCGGCTGGTGATACGTTTATCGGTGCGCTAACAACGAAGCTTGACGCCGACATGCGTAATGTTGAAGATGCAGTGCGCTTTGCAAATGCAGCGGCAGCTATTACGGTCCAAGGTGCCGGTGCACAACCATCAATTCCAACGCTTGATCAAGTGAATGCCTCACGTGGTTAAGCTTGCAAAGGCTGGGTGAGTCCCAGCCTTTTTCAATCGAAACGAGAGATTTGTAATGAATAATAACGATATTGTGCGTCGCATCCGCTTTATTTTTAATATTAAGAATGCCGACATGATTAAAATTTTTGAACTGGGTGGTCTGAAAATGACTAAAGAACAGTATCAAGACATCATGACGAAGCAAGAACCGGATACACCACGTGATGAAAAGTTGAGTCGGCATGACTTAGAAGTCTTTATGAATGGGCTGATTATTTCGCAACGTGGTGTGAAGAAGGACGAAGACGGTAATCCAATCGAGCCTGATTACAGTATGCAACGCGATAATGATATTAATAACGTTGTGATCAAAAAGTTGAAGATTGCGATGACTTATTCAAACGAAGACTTGCTTGATTTTTGGACGGCCGATGGCTTTACAGTCACCAAGGGGGAAGTCGGTGCGATGCTACGTCGCAAAGGACATCCTAAATATTTGGTTGTTGGTGACCAATTTATGCGTAAATTATTAGCAGGAATGGCCATAACTTTCCGTGATAACGCTGAAGCGGGTAAAACAGAATAATTTGTGAAGCTGGGTGCCAATGGTATCCAGCTTTTTTCAAGGGTTCGGCACGGAAAATACTGCCCCAATTTGCTATACTGAGCCCATAACAATAGATATGGGGGATATCACTATGACAGAAGACTTGAACTTGAATATCGAACCAATGCATTTCCAAAAGATTTTGGTTGGTGTCGATGAGTCACAACAAGGACATGTGGCGTTGGCCAATGCGATTCACCAGGCAATTGAGGACGATGCGACGTTGTACATTGCATCAATTCTGGAATTGGGTGAATTGTCGGCGGTTGATGTGTTGAATTTGCCAGCGGTGCAAATGATGCAAGACAACTTGGCTGCTAATCTTGATCGTTACAAGGCATATGCGGAGTCACACGGCGTGAAGCAGGTTGAAGTGGTATATGATAGTGGCCAACGGGCTGGTGAAGTCTTAGTTGACGTCTTGGCGCCTAAGATTGGGGCGGATTTGATTATTATCGGGGCCCACTCAAAGAAGGGCTTCTGGGAATCACTTGGGTCACAAGCCGTTTATGTGGCTCGTCACGCCAAAGTGTCGTCAATGATTGCCCGCTGTGACACGGTCGTCGACGCAAAGTAAGTAACATAAATATGAAGAATTTGTAAGCGGAGCATGATTGCTCTGCTTATTTTTTATTAAGAAAACTAGAATAATTCACGTTATTGAATTATTTTTGACAGATGTGAAAAAATAGGGTTGCTTATGCATAATATGACCTGTATACTAGCAAATGCGGGTGAGGAGCCCCGGTTAAGCGAAAGTCATAAGCCTTCAACTAACATGGTTAGTTGGACGAAATCCTTTATGAAATTTGTTTAGCACTATTAACTAAAAAAGTGAATAGTACACTGGGGAACCCTCCTCACTACGACTTTTTCTCGTATATAGGAGGTTTGTCATGTCTAAGGAAGAAATGACAAAGAAGCACTTCGTCGGCGATGCAACTGCTGACGCAAGTCTAGGCGACGTGAATGGTTCAGTTGAAGTGCCAACGAACGGTTCATTTTGGCGCAAATTGTGGGCTTTTTCAGGGCCCGGTGCACTGGTTGCGGTCGGATACATGGATCCGGGTAACTGGGTGACATCAGTAGCGGGTGGTGCGAACTACCACTACACGCTTTTGTCAGTTGTGTTGGTCTCATCATTGATTGCAATGATGTTGCAATACATGGCTGGTAAGTTGGGAATGGTGAAGCGCGAAGATTTGGCGCAAGCTACGCGTGCCCGCACATCAAAGTCAGGTGGCTTTGTATTGTGGATTATGACTGAATTAGCGTTGATTGCAACGGATATTGCCGAAGTTATCGGTGGGGCCATTGCGTTGCACTTGCTATTTGGTTGGTCAATGATTGCCTCTGTTTTGACAACGGCATTTGATGTTATTTTGCTATTATTGTTGATGCGTTTTGGTTTCCGTAAAATCGAAGCAATTGTCATTACATTGATTTTGACCATCTTGTTTATTTTTGGTTATTTGGTGGTGTCATCAAATCCAGATATCGTGGCGATGCTAGGTGGTTATGTGCCACAGCTACAAGCCGTTAGCACACATGCACCTAAGGGTGTTGATTCACCATTGTTGATGACTCTGGGAATTGTCGGTGCAACGGTGATGCCACACAACTTGTACTTGCACTCATCAGTTGCACAAACACGTAAGATCAACCGTGAAAACAAGGCTGAATTGAAGGAAGCGGTGCGCTTCATGACCTGGGATTCAAACATCCAATTGACGTTGGCCTTTGTTGTTAACTCATTGTTGTTGATTTTGGGAGCATCATTGTTCTTCGGTCACGGTGATTCAGTTGGAACGTTCGGTCAAATGTACACGGCGTTGTCAGATAGTACGGTTGCTGGTGCGATTGCATCACCGGTTTTGTCAACGTTGTTTGCGGTCGCTTTGTTAGCATCAGGACAAAACTCAACGATTACGGGGACGCTAACTGGTGAAGTTGTCATGGCAGGATTCCTGCGCTTGAAGATTCCAATGTGGGCTCGTCGTATGATTACCCGTGGACTAGCCTTGGCACCAGTCATCGCCTTTACGTTGATGTATGGTGGGGATGAAGCAAAGTTGGATACGTTGTTGATCAACTCACAGGTGTTCCTATCAATCGCCTTGCCATTTGCTATGGCACCGTTGATTTTGTTTACATCATCTAAGAAGGTGATGGGGGAAGATTTCGTTAACCCGAAGTGGATGACAATTCTAGCCTGGTTGGTCTTTATCGTGCTAACAGGTTTGAACATTCAATTGGTCGTTCAAATCATTGCGAACTGGCTATAAACATTAGTAAGCACTTCAGTCTTCGGATTGAGGTGCTTTTTTGCGGAAATTTTATCGTTGTGAGCACCGAACGATAAATCTTCATAAAGGATTCCTATACTGAACGTACATTCAGATGGGAGGATTGAAATGATGAAATTACGTCAATTATTTTTAATCGTATTAGCTGTTGGTGCGGCAGTCTTTGGCATGATGACAGCAGTCAACGCGGCCGGCAAGACGACCGACTTGACTGCAGGTGATTATACAGTCGGAACAGATATCAAACCTGGTCGATACATTGTCACGCCAACTAATGGGACAAGTGGGAATTTTACAAGTTCGACAGGCGATATTAATGTCGTTCTAGGTGATCCTAATGCAGATATGGGTACTGACATGTATGTTTCGTCTTATACCCTGGATTTGAAGAAAAAGGTTAATATTTCTTTAAGTGGGGTTACGGCCCATTTTGAAGCGGTTACCAAGCGCAAGGCAATTAAGTCAGGTGACCTACATGCGGGTGTGTATAAGGTGGGTAAAGATATTAAACCTGGTAAGTATAAGATTACTGCTGTACAAGGTTCTGGTAATTTGGTAAGCACCAAAAAAGGCTTTATTAATGAAATGATGGGGACTGATTCGCAAGATGGCATGTATGTGCAGTCCTATAATACGAAGCTTCGGAAGGGGCAGGTCATCATGACAACGTTGGAACTGATTAAACTGGAGCGACGATAAGATAATTTGAAACCCGTGCCCTATTTAAACTAGATAACAGTAAAGCCGTCAGTAATAAGAATTTCTGACGGCTTTATTCTTGACATAACATTATATCTCATATAACATAATGCTATACGATAAATAGTGTTATATAAAACAAAGGAGATGCGGTGATGAACATTCAAGTACCAACCGCTTTGCTGGACGGATCTGTGTTAGCACTATTAGCTAAAGAAGATACGTACGGCTATATTATTACCAAAGCGATGCAGGATTTATTGGGTGTCAGCGAATCAACGATGTATCCGGTTCTACGACGCTTAAAGAAAGATGGTTATCTGGAGACATATGATCAGCCGTTTGAAGGCCGCATTCGACGTTATTATCGCTTGACTGAAACCGGGCAAGAACATTTAACAGAAATCAAGGCGGCTTGGGGCGATTTCCGCCAAGCTATTAATTCACTATTGGAGGAGAAGTAGGCAATATGGTTAATGAGTATTTAGCAGAAGTGAAAGCAAATATGTCAGGTATTCCGGCAGATGAACGCGATGAACTCTTGCAGTTTTATGAGGAGCAAATGATGGATGCGGGGCTGACAACCGATGAAATTGTGGCGAAGTATGGTTCACCTAAGCAATTTGCCCGGACGTTAAAAGTCGAATATTTTATCGAGTCAGATAATGATGCCGCGCAGGATGCGCCAGCAGGTAAGCGTACAAAGAATTTGACAATGATGATTTTGTTAATTGTTCTCGGTCTCTTTGCCTCACCAATTTTGATTCCACTAGCCATCGTCGTAGTGGTTGGTATTATGAGCGTGTTAGCTATTTTTCTGATGATTTTAGCTGGTATCTATATGGGAATCGTTGGGGCGTTAGCCGGTGGTTTGTTCATGTTTGTACTTGGTATTGGCGTACTCACGCAAGCCGTTGGGACTGGCATTTTCTACATGGGCTTGGGCATTGCTTTGACGGCAGCAGTTATTTTCTTCACGCCGCTAGTTTGGGCCGTGACGAAAGCGTTGTTTGAGATGTTTGTGACATTTTTGAAGTGGATTGGTCGACGTTTCTTGTCAAAGAAGCACACGCCAGTAACGGAGGGTTAAAGTGATGAAGTTAAAGCACGCGTTGATTATTGGTGGTGTTGGGATGGCAATTGGTGGCGTGATGATGGCTGGTAGCTACATGAGCGGTGCCAATCTGAATGTTGCTTGGCATGATGGCCCAAAGGTGGTCAATATTAAGCATATTAATAAAACTTTTGCCGGTCAGGATATTAAACAGCTTCGGGTGACGAATGATAATAATTACGTTGAAATCAAGCGCGGGACAGAATGGCGTGTCAAAATGACAACCATTAATGCACACATGAGCACGCAGTTACGCGATGGCGTGCTGACTGTCCATGCCACGGACCAGGATAATGTGATGACAACGATGAGTTATGATCCGGCTGTCACGATTACGGTACCCGATGGGGTGAAACTGGATAAATTGGATTTGACGAGTGAAAATGGCGGCATAGCAGTGAAAGGCTTGGCTGTGACGCAATCACTTTTGCGCAATGATAATGGTGGTATTCGTTTGGAGAACGTTACCGGCGACACAGTGAAAAGTGAAGCAGAAAACGGGGCAACGCGTCTGCAGAATGTGACCTTGAAGTCGGCGCATATCACAACTGATAATGGTCAGGTAAAGCTAAACAATACGACCTTAACGGAAACGAGCGATGTTACGGCGGAAAACGGCCAAGTTGTTTTGCAAGGGGTGACTGCACCTGGGATGGCAATTAAAACAGATAGTGGCTATTTGACGGCCCAAGGATTTGACTTGCCAGCTGGTGCTAAAGATTACCAAACAGGTGATCAAAATAAAGCGCTACACGTGCAGACAACTAATGGCATGATTCAATTAAAAAAATAAATTAGCAAAACACGGCGACTCAGAACGAGACGCCGTGTTTTTCACGTTAATGCTCTAATAATTTTTTAATCTTTGGTATAATCAGACTATTAAAGGGGTGACAGCAATGAAAATTAATCAATTTGCGGTGGTCGACACACCGTTTGAAACACAATTAAAAGAACTCGCGACAATTGGTTTTTATGATGAACCAGTTCAGGTAGCACACGCAAAAAATGCGACGGCGGTTTGGCGGGAGTTATTACGGATTGCCTTTCCAGAAGTGCAGGACGGTCGTGTGAAGTTCCGCGATATTGCCATTAACACTCGTGAGGATTTGGCTGGGTACTTAAATAGTGGTGCGCCAGTGACGGAAGAGGTGTTTAACGCCGTCGCTTTGCAATTGTTAGGTTTTGTTGAGGATGTTGATTATACGTTCGACAAAGTGGCTGAAGCCGTGGCGACCATTAATTTGCCACTCTATCACAAGGCGGGACGTTGGGATGCGGATGATGTTTTGACAGCTTGGTACCAATTATTGGTGACGCATACACGTAATGGGCTGCAATTCATTGACGACCTAGCTAGTCGTGGGTATTTTATGAAGAACAACGTGCCACTGTTTTTCAATGGTAAGGCAATGGCCACATTTGATACGAGCGCGTTAATTCGTGAAGTGGTGTACGTTGAGACGGACGTTGACACTGATGGCGATGGTGTCCGAGATTTGGTGCGCGCCGAGGTAATCCGACCAGATACTGGCGTTAAGGTGCCAACGCTCTTTACCGCGTCACCTTATTACCAAGGGCTAAATAATGAAGCGAATGATGCGTTGGTTCACAATGTTGACGTCGCACTGTTACGCAAAACACCCAACACGTTGACGTATGAAGAGATTAAATATGAGCCTGAACAAGAAGCCTTGCCCGAAGCCCACGAAATTGCAGGCGAGGTGACTGAAACGACAGAATCGTTTACTGGTACGTCACATGTTGATTTAAACAATTATTTCTTGGCCCGTGGCTTTGCGGTTGTCTATTCAGCTGGGGTCGGGACGCGTCATTCGGACGGGATGCAGGATACAGGGTCACCAGAACAGGTGGCTAGCATGCGGGCTGTTGTTGAGTGGTTGGCAGGTGACCGGCTGGCATTCATCGATAAGCACAGTGGTCAAACCATTAAAGCAAACTGGTCGAATGGTAAAGTGGCGATGACGGGTAAGTCTTACTTGGGGACACTGGCGACCGCGGTGGCAACAACCGGCGTACGCGGTCTGGAAACGGTGATTTCTGAAGCGGCGATCTCGGATTGGTATCAATACTACCGTGATAACGGTTTGGTCATTGCGCCCGGTGGTTTCCCTGGCGAGGATATGGATGTCTTGGCGGAATTAGTGTATTCGCGCATGTTGGATAGTGCGGATTGGCACCGGACCAAGATGCAATGGCATGGGTTCCAGCATGCAACGGCTGAGTATATGGATCGTACCACCGGTGATTACAATACGTACTGGGATGCGCGTAATTACCTAAATAATGTGCCAAATATTCAGGCTGATATTGTGATGGTCCATGGTTTGAATGATTGGAATGTTAAACCACGTCAGGTGTTCCGCTTATGGCAAAACTTACAAAAATTGCCAGTAGTTAAGAAACTGTATCTTCACCAAGGACAACATATTTACATTAACAATAACCGCTCCCTTGATTTTGCGGATCAAATGAATTTGTGGTTGAGCTATAAGCTCTACGGTGTCCAAAATCAAGCAGCTAGCCAGTTACCAGATGTTACTTGGCAAGCAAATGATCAAGCTGAGACTTGGGAGACCGGGTATGAGTGGGGGACGACGACGCCTACAACATTGCCATTAGTTGCTGAAACGGCGACAGTTCAGTATGAAGACTGGCAAATTGCGGACGATTTTGCCACGTATAAGCAAGATTTCAATGCTTGGCGTCAACAGATGTTGCAACGTGAGAATGACAAGTTGGATGTGAACCGGGTGGTTTTTGTGCAACCTGCTTTTGAACAGGATATGGTCATTGATGGTGAAGTGACGTTACAATTACGGATTAAGTCATCGGCAGATGTTGGCTTAGTGAGCGCCATGCTGGTTGATTATGGTGAAGCCCGGCGTCTAGCAGCGACACCACAACCGCAGGGCGTGCTAATTGATCGTGGTACTGGTTGGCAGCCGACGCCATTAGTGGAATTTCAATTGGCAAAACCAACGACTGAAAAGATGATTAGTATTGGTCACATCAATCTTCAGAATCGGACAGCACCATGGCGTGTGGATGACCTTGTGCCAGACGAATTTGTTGACGTGGCGCTCACCCTGCAACCAACCCGTTATCGATTGCCGGCTGGTCATCAGCTTGGTGTGATTATTTATGGTACTGACTTTGAAATGACGGTGCGCGGTAACCAAGATATTCGTTACACCATCGATGTCGAACAAAGCCAGTTAATTGTGCCATTACAGGACAACACACAAAAATAGGATTATTTTTCCGCGTCATTGCCACTTTATGCTACCATGGTAACAATTGAGTTTAGAACGAGGGGTGGCAAACGATGGATCGTAAGCTAATCGGCATTGATTTGGATAAAACAACACTAAATGACGCAGGCAAGGTATCTGACCGCACGCGTCGTACTTTACAAGCTGCGCAACGTGAAGGTCACATTGTTTCGATTGTGACTGGACGACCAGTGCGTTTGTCAATGGACATCTATGACACGTTGGGATTGCAATCACCGATGATTAATTTTAACGGGTCATTGGGGCACAAGCCTTATCAACACTGGGATCATGAGTATTCATTTAATATCGACCGTGAAATTGCGTTTGATTTATTGGAAAATGCGCAGATGATGGGGATTGATACGGTGGTAGCCGAAAGTAAGAATGATGTTTGGGCAAACGGTAATGGTCCGCAGCGTGGGACGGAAGATGCTATTTTCTTCCCACAAGATGAAACAGGCCGCAAAATGTTAGACCGCTTGAATCTACAGACGGATGTTAATGCCATTCTGATTCACGCCGAAAATGCCTTGCATCAATCACAAATTCAACATTTCGTGACGGACCGTTACGGGGCTGATCGTGTTAATGTCAAGACATGGGGTGGTGAGTCACCAGTGCTTGAAGTCGCACCAGCCGGGGTTTCAAAGGATACTGGCCTAGATGTCTTGCGCAAAGCCTATGATATTAAGCGCGATGATATTTATGCGTTCGGTGACGAAATGAATGATTTCGAGATGATCGGCTATGCCACACATGGCGTGGTGATGAAGAACGGGAATCCAGAATTAAAGGCCATCGCGGATGATATGACGGACTATACCAACGAAGAAGATGGGCTGGCACGTTACCTTGAAAAGTTACTAAAATTGTCCCTTTAAAAATCACTTAACAAATGTGAAAGCACTGTGCAAGAGCAGTGCTTTTTTTGCGCAGTAAAAACGTGTAAAATAGAGTTTGAATACATAATAAAAGGAGCGCTGTGATGGCGGAGTTACCAGAAGGATTTGAAGAAAAATACCGCCAACTATTAGGCGATGAGGCAGATGCATTTATCGAATCATTTGATAAGCCTGTCGTAAAGGCATTTCGCCAGAACCCCTTGAAGGCCAATATGGACTTATATGACACTGAGTCCGACGGCAAAGTACCATGGGGAAAATGGGGCAACTATGGGGCCGTGAAAGGCCACTCTGTTGACCACACAACGGGTGTCATTTACTCACAAGAACCGTCTGCACAGTTGGTTGGCGAATTAGCCCGGCCTAAGCCTGGTGAACGCGTGTTGGACTTAGCGGCTGCACCAGGTGGTAAAACAACCCACTTGGCGTCGTTTATGGAGCAAAAGGGTTTGTTAGTGTCTAACGAAATCTTCCGTAAGCGAGCAGCAATCTTGAGTGAAAATGTCGAACGTTTTGGGGTACAAAACGCGATTGTGACGAATCATTCACCACAGGAATTGTCACCGAAGTTCCCACAATACTTCGATAAAATTGTGTTGGATGCGCCATGTTCAGGTGAGGGGATGTTCCGTAAAGATCCCGCTGCGATTAAGTATTGGCACGAGCACTACCCAGAAGAGAACGCCACCCGTCAACGCGAGATTTTGGAAGAAGCAGTTAAGATGCTAAAGCCAGGTGGCCAATTGGTCTACTCAACTTGCACGTTCGCCCCTGAAGAAGATGAGCGCATTATTGCTTGGCTAATCAGTGAACGTCCTGACTTGGAAATTGTCGATGCAGATAAATATGAAGGCATGGATGATGGTAAGCCAGAATGGGCTGACGGGAACCCTGATTTGAAGAAGACGGCCCGTTTGTTCCCACACCACTCAGATGGTGAAGGACACTTCATGGCCAAGTTAGTTTCAAATCAAACCGAAGACGACTATGTTGCTAAGGAACCTAAGTTGGCGAAGTCAAACTTGACGAAGGACCAACGAGCACTTTGGCAAGATTTCCGAACTGATTTCTTACCGGATTACGACCCAGCGTTGTTGATTGCGTTCGGTGATCAAGTCTACGCGGCCCCAGAAGGAACGCCTGATTTGACCGGCCTACAAGTGATGCGGGTTGGGGTCCACTTAGGAACGCTGAAAAAGAAGCGTTTTGAGCCAAGTTTGGCATTGGCGTTAGCATTGCACCCGGATCAATTCACCCGTCGCTACGAAGTGACTGATGAAGAATGGGCCAAGTATGTTCACGGTGATACATTTATGATTCGTGACCGTGAGCAATACAAAAATGGTTGGTATTTGCTAGAAATTGGTGGAAACGGTACTGGCTTTGGTAAGTTGGTTGATGGTCAAATGAAAAACTTCTATCCAAAGGGGTTACGTTTCCAAGTTCGCGAAGAGAAAAACGAATTGTCTGACGATATGTACTAAACCGCGTTATTCTTTGGTAAGATAGAATTATTACAGCGTTGAAAGGAATGCACATGGCAAACGAGCAAATTACACGTGAAGAAGTTGAACACGTTGCCAACTTGGCAAAGTTGACTTTGACGGACGCAGAAGCTGACATGTTCACGGATCACTTGGAGAAGATTTTTGAAGTGGTCACGACATTGTCAGAAGTTGATACGGAAGGTGTTGCACCAACGTATTCAGTTACTGAAATGCGGACAGTGTTGCGTGAAGATGTGGCTGTAAACGCCCACCAGTCAGCAGAATTGTTGGCAAACGCACCAGAACACACGGATACCTTGATTAAGGTGCCAGCTATTCTTGATGAAGGAGCAGAGGGCTAATGGATTTCTTGCACACAGATTTGGAAACCTTGCACGAACAACTCGTGAACAAGGAAATCACAGCCGTTGAGTTGGCGGAAGCAACGTTGTCAAACATTGCTGCAACTGACGATACGTATGAAGCCTTTATCACAGTGATGAAGGATGAAGCTTTGGCAGAAGCTAAGGCAATTGATGAAGCCGGCATTGACCCAGACAACATCTTGTCAGGTATTCCATATGGTATCAAGGACAACTTGGTAACTAAGGGTGTCACAACAACCGCCGCTTCAAAGATTTTGCAAAACTTTAAGCCAATTTACGATGCAACGGTTATCGAAAAGTTGCGCGCTAACGGTGCTGTTGGCGTTGGTAAGTTGAACATGGACGAATTTGCCATGGGTTCAACCAGCGAAACGTCATATTACCGCAAGACGAAGAACGCTTGGGACCAAACCAAGGTGCCTGGTGGTTCATCTGGTGGATCTGCCGTTGCCGTTGCAGCTGGTCAAGTGCCATTTGCATTGGGAACTGACACGGGTGGTTCAATCCGTCAACCAGCGGCCTTTAACGGTATCGTTGGTATGAAGCCAACTTACGGTCGTGTATCACGTTGGGGTGTTATCGCCTTTGCGTCATCATTGGACCAAGTAGGGGTCTTCACCCGCACGGTTAAGGACAACGCTCGCGTTTTGGCAGCGATGGCTGGTCAAGATGAGAAGGATCAAACATCATCAGATGTTGCGGTGCCTGATTTCACAGCGAACTTGACGGGTGATATCAAGGGCTTGAAGATTGCGGTGCCAACGGAATACTTCGGGGCCGGTATCAATGCCGATGTTAAGGCCACAATCAAGGCTGGTATTGCTAAGTTGCAAGAGCTCGGCGCAGAAGTCGAAGAAGTGTCATTGCCACACACCAAGTACGGCGTGGCAGCTTACTACATTTTGGGTTCAGCGGAAGCATCATCAAACTTGCAACGTTTCGATGGTATTCGCTACGGCTTCCGTCCAGAAGGTGTGAAGAACTTGGATGACTTGTATGTCCAAACGCGTTCACAAGGTTTCGGTGACGAAGTGAAGCGCCGTATCATGTTGGGAACGTATTCATTGTCAGCTGGTACTTACGATGCCTTCTTTAAAAAGGCTGCGCAAGTGCGTACATTGATGAACGAAGACTTCCAAAATGTGTTTGCGAAGTACGATTTGATTATCGCACCAACGACGCCAAATGTTGCTTACAACTTTGGGGCCAATGAGGATGATCCTGAAGTCACTTACATGAATGACGTTTTGACAATTCCAGTTAACATGGCTGGTTTGCCAGGAATGTCAGTACCAGCTGGTTTTGTTAACGGTTTGCCAGTTGGCATGCAATTTATTGCAAACCGCTTCCAAGAAGAGACAATTTACCGTGCTGCCTACGCTTATGAGCAAGCAACACGTTTGTTCGAACAAGTACCGGGGGGTAACAAGTAATGGCTGTGCCGAATTTTGAAACGACGATTGGTCTTGAAGTCCACGTTGAGTTGAAGACAAACTCAAAGGCAATGTCACCATCACCTGTACAATATGGTGCTGAGCCTAACGCAAATACAAATGTCATTGATTGGGGTTACCCTGGTGTTTTGCCACAAGCAAATAAGGGTGCGTTGGAATACGGTATGATGGCCGCTTTGGCTTTGAATGCTGAGGTTACACGTGATTTGCACTGGGACCGTAAGAATTACTTCTACCCAGATAACCCTAAGGCATACCAAATCACACAACAACAAGAACCAATCGGCCGTAATGGTTGGTTGGAGATCGAGTTTGAGGGTGAGAAGAAGCGTGTGGGTATTACGGAACTGCACGTTGAAGAAGATGCGGGTAAGAACACCCACGGGACGGATGGCTACTCATATGTTGACTTGAACCGTCAAGGAACACCATTGATTGAAATCGTTGGGGCCCCTGATATTTCATCACCAGACGAGGCCTACGCCTACCTTGAAGCTTTGCGTCAAGCCATCCAATTTACGGGTATCTCAGACGTTAAGATGCAAGAAGGGTCAATGCGTGTCGACGCCAACATCTCAATTCGCCCAGTCGGTTCTAAGGAATACGGTACCAAGGTCGAGTTGAAGAACTTGAACTCATTCAACTATGTGCGTAAGGCATTGGCGTTCGAAGAAGATCGTCACGCTAAGATTTACATGGCTGGTGGCACAATCAAGCAACAAACACGTCGCTTTGATGAAGCAACTGGTGAGACAATCTTGATGCGTGAGAAGGAAACGGCTGATGATTATCGTTACTTCCCAGAACCTGATTTGACACCAGTCCACGTGACTGACGAATGGGTTGAAGAAGTCCGTGCGAAGTTGCCAGAATCAGCAACTGAACGTAAGGCGCGCTATGTTGATGAACTTGGTTTGGAAGTCTATGACTCAGAAGTTTTGACGCAAACATTGGCGATGGCAAACTTCTTCGACGCAACCGTTGCAGAAGGTGCCGATCCAAAGCGTTCAGCTAACTACTTGATGGGTGATGTCAACGCGTACTTGAACGAGAAGCAAGTTGATTTGGAAGAGACTGCTTTGACACCAGCACACTTGGCCGGCATGATTAAGTTGATTGATGACGGTACGATTTCAACGAAGATGGCTAAGAAGGTCTTTGCAGCGATTACGCAAGGTGAAGACCCTGTCGAATACGTTGAGGCCAATGGCTTGAAGCAATTGTCTGATCCAGCTGTTTTGACGCCAATTATTGACGGTATTTTGGATGACAATGAGCAATCAATCATTGACTTCCACAATGGTAAGGACCGTGCGGTTGGCTTCTTGGTTGGTAAGATCATGAAGGAAACTAAGGGTAATGCAAATCCAAATGTTGTTAACGAATTGTTGATGGCTGGTTTGCAAGCTCGTAAGCCCGAATAAGAAGCGCAAGCAACACTCTGTTGTAAAGCTAACTTTAGGCTCGGTGTAGGAAACTCTATACCGGGCAGTACATATAATTATTTCTAAGAGGAGAAACACAGCTATGAAGCGTGCACGTATCATTTATAACCCAACCTCTGGGCGTGAGGCGATTCGTCGTGATTTGGTTGATATTTTAAATGTTTATGAACAAGCTGGTTATGAAACCAGTGCGTTTGCTACAACGCCGGAGCCTAATTCGGCGTTAAATGAGGCGCGTCGAGCTGCGGAAGCTGGGTTTGATTTGCTGATTGCGGCCGGTGGTGACGGTACAATCAATGAAGTTGTTAACGGCATTGCGCCATTGGATAAGCGCCCAATGTTGGCGATTATTCCGGCTGGGACAACCAATGACTATGCACGTGCTTTGCGCATTCCACGTGAGGATCCGCTAGCGGCTGCTAAGGTCATCCTAAAGGGCAAGGCCGCTAAGATGGATGTTGGACGCGCCAATGACACGTATTTCATTAACATCGCAGCTGGTGGCTCATTGTCTGAATTGACGTATTCAGTCCCATCAAAGCTTAAGTCAATGTATGGGTACCTTGCTTATGTTGTGAAGGGTGCTGAAATGTTGACTCGTGTGGCACCAATGAATTTGCGCGTTAAGTATGACGATGGTGAATTTGAAGGTACTTCATCAATGTTTTTCCTGGCCTTAACTAATTCAGTCGGCGGTTTTGAACAAATCGTGCCAGATGCTAAGTTGGACGATGGTAAGTTTACGTTGTTGGTGGTTAAGACAACGAAGTTCGCTGAAATTCTGGGCTTAATTTCAGAAGTGCTAACTGGCAAGCACGTCGATGATCCAAACTTGTTGTATGTAAAATCAGAAAATGTTGAAATTACACCATTAGATGAAAATGCTAAGATTATGATTAACTTGGATGGCGAGTACGGTGGGGATGCACCGGTCGTCTTTAAGAATTATCACGCCCACATCGCAATGGTTGCGAATGTTGATGATATGCCAAGTGATAACTTGATTAAGGCCCCAATCTTATTGGATGAACACAAGTAAAAAAAGAGCCTGCCAGATGTTCTGGTAGGCTCTTTTGTGAGGAATGAACATGTTTGGAAAAAAGAAAACCAGTGTCGCGCAGCCTGCTAATACAAAGCACGCTTTCTACCAACAATTAGCCCATCATACTAAGCGAGCATGGGATATGGCAATTGCATTGGCACAATTAGATACCTTGCCAACTGATGCCACGCAGCGACAGAGTTTACATGTTGATGTGTCACAACCAGATGGTCGTCGCGGTGAGGGTCTGACATCAGTATCATTTTATGTTGATCCTGAAGAGATGCGACCTGTGTTTGTAGCGAAGCGCGATGAACAAGCCTCGATTGCAGCGGAATATCTTGAGTCGTTGATGCTTAGCCCAGATTTAACGACGCGTGACCGTGATTTGGTGGCGACGCTACGTGATATGCAGCAAAACCAGGCATATGATTTAATATTGAAAACATTATTAAATCATAATGTCATCACACGGCGTGATATAAACTGATGGCGGGGCATGGTTTCATCGCACGCAAATAGTTGTTTTTTCACGAATTTAGACTATTATAAAGGTACAGCGTAATCTTAGACGTCGTCCTGCACCAGGGACGGCGTTTTTTTATAGAGAGGTAAAAAGCACCCGTTTAGGCCTAAAACCTAAGCGGGTGCTTTTGTAATACTTTACTTTGACGTCAAACCATCATAGATTGTTTGTGCGTTGTGGTTCAACAAATCGTAGTACGTTGGGACAACGCCAGACTTCTTTGAAACAGAGTCCGTCCACAACTCACCAGCAATGTGTGAGTTGATTTGTGAGATAACTGTTTGCATTGGCTTGTCTGATTCACCTTGCTCAACAAAGGTTGCGCGAACCTTTTCGCCTTGCAAAGCTTCAACCAACGTGCGGATTTGTGAAGGGGTACCATTTGATTCAGTATCGATTTCCCAGATGAAGTATGGCTTCAAACCAAAGTCACGGGCGAAGTAAGCCATTGCACCTTCTTGCGTAACCAACTTCTTATCATCAGCAGGCAAAGCAGCGAACTTAGCGTGCCACTTGTCATACAACTTTTGCAACTTTGCTTCATAAGCCGTTGCACGCTTAGCATAATAAGCCTTGTGGGCAGGATCCTTCTTTTCAAGGACCTTGGCAATGTTAGCAGCGTAAGTCTTACCTTCTAGTACACCGTTCCAAGCGTGGGGGTTATCTTGACCAGCCACACCAGCTGTCGTTAGCTTAATTGTCTTAATGCCGTCCGTCACGTTGAAGATTTCCTTACCAGCGTGCTTATCGGTGGTCTTCATCAACTTATCAAACCAACCTGAACCACCCTTTTCCAAGTTCAAGCCGTTTGCAAAGACGATTGCGGCGTCTTGCGTACGCTTAACATCGGTTGGGGTAGGGTCATAATCGTGTTGGTCAGCCCCAATTGCGGTAATCGTGTGGGCATTAACGTACTTACCACCGATTTCTTCAGAAATTTGATTAATAATTGAAAATGATGAGACAACGTTCAAACGGCCGTCAGCTGCACGACCATCTGACTGATCGTTGCGGTGCATCAAACCAAATGCAACCGCAACAACCACAACAAGGGCAACAATAATCCCAATAATGCGCTTCATAAAACTAAACTCCTAATTGTTTAAAAAGACTAGGCGTGACGATTTTGCAATCGCAAACCTGTATGAGCAATAAACGATAAAATAAAAATAACCGCACCAGTTACAACGATGGCTGGACCAGATGGCCAGTCAAACGTGTAACTGAGAAACAAACCAACAAAAGCACTCAACACACCAAATGCCGCAGATAACCAAATCATTGGTTGGAAACGCTTAACTAATAATCGGGCGCTTGCTGCTGGGGTGATGAGCAGGGCCGTTACCAAAATGACCCCGACGGCGCGTAATGCCACAATGATAACCAATGTAATCATGACGACCAAGAGGTTTCGGAATAGATTTGCACGAATACCTTGCGCTTGCGCATATGATCGATCAAAAGTCGTGAGGTATAGCTCACGGTAGAAAATAGCAACAACTAAGATAACAATTAAGCCAATCACAAGGCTTGAAATGAGGTCACCACCAGAAACGGCGAGGATATTTCCAAATAAAATATCAGTTAACTTGGTGGTTGAGTGACCTGCTGTCATGATAATTGTGCCTAATGCAAAGAAGCTACTAAACGTGAGGCCAATCGCCGCATCAGTCTTTAACGGGGTATGTTCCGCGATGAAGTTAATGATGAGGGCGGCTAGCAAACCAAACACACCAGCGCCCCAGTAGTAGGGGATGCCGAGTAACGCCGCGATGGCGATACCTGGCAAAACCGCGTGCGACATGGCATCACCGATTAGTGCCGTCCCTTGCAAAATACTAAAAGCGCCAATCACGCCGGAAACCAAACCAATGATAACACCAGCGAGCAAAGCGTTCTGCAAAAAAGTGTACTGTCCGAAAGCGTGGAAAAAATTCAAAAGTGCTGCCATTTTAGCCTCCTTGCACAATGTGATTGTGACGATCCATGATGATCAAATGATCACCGTAGGCTTGCGACAAGCTCGTTGCATCCATGACTTGATCAGGCGTACCTTGATTTAGAATGCCATGATTGAGTAAGACAACCGAGTCGAAGTAGTTAGCGACTTTGCTTAAATCATGGTGCACAATAATGATGGTTTTACCCGCATCCCGGAGTTCACGTAAGGCATCCATAATTTGGGCTTCAGATGCCACGTCGATGCCGACGAATGGTTCGTCGAGGAGGTAAATATCCGCATCTTGCACTAATGCTCGCGCAACTAATGCGCGTTGCCGTTGTCCACCTGACAATTCATTTAAAGAACGATTTGCCAAATGGGCAATGTCCATCCGTTCAAGCGCCTGTTGCACCAGTGCTTCTTCAGTCTTACCAACACTATGCCAACGTGATATTTGGGACAAAACGCCCATCATCACTAAATCGAAGACATTTACTGGGAAGTCTAAGTCCAAATCGCTGCGTTGTGGTACATAAGCGAATTTGTCACGGCGCAGACGATTGGTGACCGGGACATTGTTCAATGTGATATCACCAGCACTTGGCTGAATAATGCCCAAAATTGATTTAATTAATGTTGATTTACCAGCCCCGTTTGGTCCGATAATTCCAATCAATTCGTTATCGTTAAATGAAATGGATAAATCTGTAAAAATCGGGCCATATTCGTACCCGACAGTCAGATTTGAGATGGTTAACATATGCAAATCCCTTCATATATACTTACTTTTCAAAAGTAAAAAAGAATGACGCTTAACAATCTACCAGTTTTTGTCCGGGTTGACAAACGAAAAAGTTAATATTTTATATATGAAAAAACCATCATATTTTATATAACCGAACAATACGGCTAAAATTAGTTAATTAGCTGGTAAATGATAAGTCCAAGCGTTCCGATACTGCCCATCTATGGTAAAATTAACCGTTAGAAAAACAGTTTTGTTGGCCATATTATATCGAATGCCAACACGGAACGGGTGAATGGTCACTCGATCACGACTTCTTCATTATTATAAGGACAGGTAAATCATGGGTGCGGCTGAAACTTATCGACAAATTACATCAAAAATGGGTGGTGCTTGGCGAGTAAGACCTGATGAACACGGTAATCGTGTCGGCATGTTGCAAGAAATTTTGCGCTGGATGGGTAATCCTGAGCGACAATTAAAAGTTATTCACATCGTCGGTACCAATGGTAAAGGATCAACCGGGGTGATGCTGGCTAGTATTTTGGAGACGGCTGGTTACCAGGTTGGTCACTTTTCGACACCGGCAATTTTGAATGATCGCGAAGTGATTACAACGAATGGTGAGATGATTAGTGAAGAAGCCTTCGTTAAAAGCTATCAACATGTCTTAGAAGAAATTAAAGCGCATGGTGGTGATGAGGATACGTTGACCAAGTTTGAATGGTGGACATTGATTGCCTTGGATCACTTCGCCCGCACTGAAATGGATTTTGTGATTTTAGAGGCTGGCGTGGGTGGCTTACGCGATGCCACGAATGTGGTTGATAACCCATTGGTTGTTGCATTTACGAAAATTTCATATGATCACATCGGTTTGTTGGGAAATGATTTACTTGAAATCGCGGCTGATAAAGCAGGCGCGATTAAAGCGGGTGCAACCATCGTGAATTATCCGGGTCAGGATATCGAAGTGTATCGCTTGCTGAAAGAAAAAGCGATTGCCGTTGGGGCGAAATGGAACACGCATCCTAAGCCGGCAATTACGATCGTTAAGTCATCGCCACGCGGTTTGGAGCTGAATGCCGATCAATTTGAAGGGTTGAAGCTGTCACTAACTGGTGCCTATCAGGCCAATAATTTGAGTACAGTTTTGCAAATTGTGACGGTCTTAAAGGAACGTGGTTATACGATTGAAGACGTCGCAGTTGCTGAAGCGTTAGCGCACGTCAAAATTAAAGGCCGGATGGAATTTGATGAAAAGCGTAATATTTTGTTCGACGGGGCCCACAACCCAGATGGCATTATCAGTTTGGTGGCAGCCATTCGTTCTTGGCATTTACCATTTAAGCCAGTTGTGGTCTTAGGGTTATTACAAGGTAAGCAATACCACGACATGCTGGAGGAATTGTTACCACACGTTGATACAGTCATTGCGGTGACGCCGGATTCAGATCGTGCGATGTCTGCGGACGAACTGGCCGCTAAGATTGTGATGATGAGCAACGTCGATGTGGAAATCGCGGATGACCCGAGTGCAGCGATTACTTTGGCTCGACGGGTGCGTGAATCATCAGAAGCGTTGATTGTTGTCACGGGGTCATTTTATACCTTGCGCGCGATTGAAACGGAGGAGATGTAATGCTGACACGACTCGTAATTGCATCGAATAATTCACATAAAACCGCTGAAATGGTAGATTACTTGCAAACGTTAGGGGTAACAGCTATCAATTATCGTGAGTTACACGATCAGATTGCTTTTCCAGCAGAAACCACGGATGACATGGCGGAAAATGCGCAAGTTAAAGCGGCAACCATTCATGCGTTGTTACCGGATGAATACATTTTGGCGGACGATTCAGCGATGTTTATCCCAGCCATTCCGGATCATTTTGGTGTCACAACCATGCGTGAATTCCAAGCCTATCAACTACGTGGGGATGCGGAAATTAATGCTTATGTGTTGGCACAACTACCAGACGGCGCGGATCGCACGGCGTATTTGCAAGCCGACTTTGTGGTAATTACACCAACTGGTCAGCGTTATTTCAGCCAGGCACGTGGCGGTGTTACGTTAGCACTGGAACCGCGTGGCGGGCGTAATGGGTTAGACGAGCTCATGGTCACGGAAAACGGGCAAACATTGGCTGAAATTGACATGCCGGACCGTGTCAATTACGCTCACCGGGGCCGCGCTGCCATTGATATGTTGGCGCAATTACGGTCAGCTGGCGAATTGGCAAATTAAGAACAAGTAGATATAGGAGAGTTAAATGATGGCACTCACAGCACAACAAATTACAGAAATTTTGGCTGATCAGGATTTATTGATTAGCACGCCAGAATTTAAAGGTGAGCTCAAGCATTTAGCTTATAATTCAAATGATGTAGCACCTGAAACGTTGTTGTTTATCAAAGGACGTTTCAAGGCTGAATATTTAACAGACGCGATTGCAAAAGGGGTTAAGGCCATCGTTGCACCTACGTCGTTCACGCACGACACTGGATTGCCAACTTGGGTAGTTGATGATGTACCAGCGGCGATGAGTGTTTTGAGTATGGCCTTCTATGATTACCCACAAAATAAATTGGCGTTGATTGGTATCACGGGTACCAAAGGCAAGACGTCAGCCACTTATATGGCATACGAAATGCTTCGGGTGGCTACTGACGACAAGGTGGCTTTGTCATCGACGTTACAAGTTATCACCGGGGCCGACCCAAAGTTCCATTACCGCGCACATTTGACGACACCAGAATCATTGGATTTGTTCCGCTGGATGGCAGAGGCTGTCGCAAATGGGATGACGCACATGGTGATGGAAGTCTCATCGCAGGCCTACAAGATGGAACGGGTTTACGGACTGCGCTTTAACGTCGGTATTTTCTTGAACATTAGTCCCGATCACGTTGGGGAAAATGAGCACCCAACGTTTGAAGATTATTTGGAACACAAAATGATGTTGTTTGATCACTCCGAGCAAATCATTCTGAATGCTGATTCAGATCATTTTAGTGAGTTGATTGAGCACGCGGAGCTAGCGGTACCACGTGATGGGATTTGGCTATATGGTCGCGAGGACGAAGATTCACCAAAGGCAGACGTCTATTACGATACTGTTGAAGCGGACTTGCAGGGTAGCACCTTCGCTGTACGTGAAGCTGGTCAGCAAGCGGCACGCCTTGGTATTGCAGGTGACTATCATCTGGATATGCCGGGTGACTTTAACCAAGGAAATGCCGTGGCAGCGATGATTGCGACGCGACTGGTTGGCGCTGACACAGATGCAATGCATGAAGGCCTCGAAGTGGTTAAAATCCCGGGTCGAATGCAAGTATTAACGACGCAAAACCACGGTACAATTTACGTTGACTATGCACACAACTATGCCTCAATCGCGGCTTTACTTAATTTTGTCCGCACGAATGAGACCGTCGAGAAGTTAACGATTGTGGTTGGTGCACCTGGCAACAAGGGCGTTTCGCGTCGACCAGGCATTGGGCAAGCGGTCAGCGAGGGTGCGGATGTTGTTTACTTAACGAGTGATGATCCACAATTTGAGGATCCAAACGCCATTGCTGATGAAATCCAAGCGGCGATTACCAATGATCATGTGGTGATTAACCGTGAAATGGACCGCACGATTGCGATTAGTGAGGCCATTAAGGCAGCTGGTCCCAACGATGTTGTCGTTTTGGCAGCGAAGGGATTGGATGAGTATCAAAAGATTGGCGGTGTTGATACACCGTATGAAAACGATTGGGCAGTTGCCCAACGTGTCGTTTCCGAATTGGAAGCCTAGTTTTTGAAGCAAATTTTTGCTATAATAAACAGAATTGCCGTTGTTACGGCGATTTTTTGTGTTACTAATAATAAATAAATGCATTAAATGTGCAGAGAATTAAAAGGGGATAGTGCCATGGCTAAGGAACCTGCAGAAAACACGTCAGAGTTCGACTTGGGCGACTTCGTTGAAGGTAAGAAGTTTGCTAACTTCGAACACGACTTTAAGGGTATCGTGGAAAAGATTTACGAGCACTCATTGTTGGTCTTGATTACGGAGAACGACCCAGAAGATACGGCAACGGTTAACGAATACAATCACCGTGCTGTTGTTCGCATGTCAGAAACTAAGATTTTGGTAAAGACTGACAACCCTGCGCCACGTAAGAGTGACGAAGAGGAAGAGGACGAAGAAGAAATTCCAGAAGACATCAAGTTGGAAGACGATGATGCCGAGGAAGAGGACGAAGAAGAGGAATAACAATGGACTACAAGAATCAAGTGGCCCAAGCCGTTGCGGCGGTTGTGCCAGAACTAGATGAAGCGACAATTTTGTCAAAGATTGAAGTGCCAAAGGATTCAACGATGGGTGATTTTGCCTTTCCAACTTTCTTGTTGGCTAAGGAACGTCACATGGCGCCCAACCAAATTGCTGCGACGGTCGCGGAAGCAATTGACGCAACCAATTTTAAGGCCGTTCAGGCTGCGGGCCCATACGTTAACTTCTTCTTGAACCAATTGACATTTGGAACGGATGTTTTGCAAACTGTTTTGATGAATCAAGACTTTGGTCACAACACGGACGGTGAAGCAGGTCATGTGACAATTGATATGTCATCACCTAACATTGCTAAGCCAATGTCAATGGGTCACTTGCGTTCAACGGTTATTGGAAATTCATTGGCTGAAATTTCAAAGGCCAATGGTTACCAACCAATCAAGATTAACCACTTGGGTGACTGGGGAACACAGTTTGGTAAGTTGATGTCAGCTTACAAGCGCTGGGGTTCAGAAGACGAAGTGAAAGCTGATCCAATCAACACGCTGGTTAAGTACTATGTCCGTTTCCACGAAGAAGCGAAGGAAAATCCAGCTTTGGACGATGAAGGTCGTGCTTGGTTTAAGAAGCTTGAAGATGGTGATGAAGAGGCCCGTCAATTGTGGTCATGGTTCCGTGAAGAGTCATTGAAGGAATTCATGGAGCTTTACGAGACGTTGGACATCGAGTTTGATTCATTCAACGGTGAAGCTTTCTACAACGATAAGATGGATGGCGTTATCGACACGTTGAAGGAAAAGGGCTTGTTGATTGAGTCGCAAGGTGCCCAAGTGGTTGACTTGGAAAAGTACAACTTGAACGTTGCAATGATTCAACGTACTGACGGTGCCACATTGTACATGACACGTGATTTGGCGGCAGCTATTTTCCGTAAGAAGAACTACAACTTCGTCAAGTCATTGTACGTGGTTGGTGGCGAACAACGTGAACACTTCATGCAATTGAAGGCCGTTTTGAAGGAAATGGGCTACGAGTGGTCAGATGATGTTGAACACATTCCATTTGGTTTGATTACGGTTGATGGTAAGAAGTTGTCAACGCGTTCAGGTCGTATCATCTTGTTGAAGGATGTGTTGAAGGACTCTGTCGATTTGGCTTTGCAACAAATCAACGAAAAGAACCCAACTTTGGGTAACAAGGAATTGGTTGCGCATGAAGTTGGAACGGGTGCCGTTGTCTTCCACGACTTGATGAACGAGCGTATTGGAAACTTCGACTTTAAGTTGGAAGAAGTGGTTCGTTTCGAAGGTGATACTGGTCCATACGTACAATATGCGAACGCCCGTGCGCAATCAATTTTGCGCAAGGCTGGTAACCCAGAGCTAGATATGTCTAACTTGGTTATCGATGATGAGAACGTTTGGGAAACTGAGAAGTTGTTGGCTGACTTTGGTGATGTTGTTCGTCGCGCATGGCGTGATCGCGAACCATCAGTTATTGCCAAGTACGCATTGAACTTGTCTCGCACGTTCAACAAGTACTATGCAAACTCAAAGATTTTGGCAGAAGACGAGCAATTGAACGCCCGTTTGGCATTGGTAACGGCCGTGTCACAAGTTTTGACAGAATCACTACGTTTGTTGGGTGTTAAGGCGCCTAAGGAAATGTAATTTAGAAATAATGACTAAGAGTCTGAGACAGATACTGCTGTCCCAGACTCTTTTTGTTTATATTTGGGAAAAATCTAAATGTCATTATGCCTTGCTTAAATAACACAAGGACAACAAAAAATTCTAATCATATTGGCAGATGTGTGGTTTAATAAGGCTTAACTATAACGAAAAAGAGGCCATAGCAAATGATACGGATTGGAAAAAAGTATCTCGAGCCAATCCCTGTTTTGTTAGCAGTTATATTCTTGATTGTCCAGGTGTCAGCAGATTTATCACTGCCGACGATTACCTCCGACATCATTAATAAGGGGATTGCAAAACAAAACATTGGATATATTTGGCAAATGGGTGGGGTAATGTTGGTTATCGCCATTCTTGGTTGGACGGGTGCCGTGTTAAATGTGTTTTTTGCGGCCACCCAAAGTCAGAAGTTAGGGTCGAAATTACGGAGTAGCTTGTTTAAAAAAGTGACTTATATGGACGCCAGCAATGTGTCAAAATTTGGGGATGCCACGCTGATTACGCGTACGACGAATGACGTGACGCAATTGCAGAATGTGTTTCAGACTGCGTTGCGCATGATGTTGATGTCGCCGTTCCTATTCGTCGGCGCTATGATTATGGCGTTGCGCTTGAATACGCGCCTAACAACAGTCTTCGCTTTTTCACTGCCAATCTTAGCAATCGCGGTCTTTGTGATTGTTAAAATTGCTGTACCGCGTTTTAAGACAATGCAAACAAAGGTTGATCGAATTAATTTGGTGTTCCAACAGGGATTGACTGGGGTGCGCGTCATTCGGGCGTTTGGTCGCGATGGGTTTGAACGTGAGAAATTTGATACGGCCAACCGTGATTTAACGCACACAGCCCGAGTTGTCTTTACGACGGTTGCAATGATGATGCCGGTAATGACAATTATCTTGTCATTTACGAACGTTGGTATTGTGTGGTTGGGTGCCAAGTTGATTGGTGCTAACTTGATGCCGATGGGGAATTTGGTGGCCTTCTTGACGTATGCCACCCAAATTCTGATGAGCTTTATGCAATTGTCAATGGTGATTGTGATGGTGCCGCGTGCGCAAGCCTCTGCTGATCGTATTAATGAGGTTTTGGATACTGAAGATACAATTGTGGATGTTGCCACACCACAAAAGTTGCCCGCAACAGCGCCTGAGTTGGCATTTGATAATGTCTTGTATTGTTTTCCAGGAGCTGAGAAGCCAGCGCTGTCTGGTTTGACGGCGAAAGTTTTCTCTGGCCAAACCATGGCAATTATTGGTGGCACGGGTTCAGGTAAGTCAACAATTCTGAATTTGATACCAAGATTGCTAGATGCGACATCTGGAACCATTACGTTGAATGGCGTGGACATTCGCCAGTTGTCTCAGACAGACTTACATGCTGCAGTTTCAATTACGCAGCAAAAGGCGGTTTTGTTTGCCGGCACCATTCGGTCAAATTTGCAGTTTGGGCTACCATTGGCAACGGACGATCAGATGTGGGAGGCCCTGCGAATTGCCCAAGCGACTGATTTTGTTGAAGCTGGTGGTGGTTTGGATATGGTTGTTCAACAAGACGGCGCCAACTTTTCAGGCGGTCAGCGTCAACGACTTGCAATCGCGTGAACTCTTATTAAAGCGGCGCAAGTGTATGTCTTTGATGATTCGTTTTCTGCTTTGGATTTTGAGACGGATAGTCGGGTGCGTGGGGCAATTAATGATTCGCCACGTTTGCAACCAGCTATTAAGATTATCGTCGCCCAACGTATTGCAACAGTCATGAATGCCGATGTGATTGTTGTGTTGGACAACGGTAAAATGGTTGGCGCTGGCCGACACGCAGAACTTGCGCAAACGTGCCCTGCCTACCAAGAAGTTATGCGAAGTCAGTTGTCGGATGCAGATTTGAAGGAGGTGGGCGTCGATGCGTAGTTTTCAAAGTGGCGGACGTGGCCGTAGTGTGGGCATGAATCAACCGGTTGAAAAGCCGGTTCATTTCTGGCAAACCATCGGCCGATTATTTGGCTATCTCGGTAATTATCGGGCTGGTGTCATTGTTTCGTTAGTTATCACGGCCATTTCCGTGGTCTTATCAGTACGAGCACCCAAGGTTTTAGGTGAAGCAACAACGGTCATTTTTGATGATGTCACAAAGTCGATGCGTCAGCACACAGCCTTGCATATTCAGATGGATAAAGTCGTGCAAATTTTAATGCTTGTTTCGGCCCTCTATCTAATTGCCGCCCTTTTCTCGGTAATCCAGCAGTACATCATGACACGGGTTGCCCAAGGAACGGTTTACCAGTTGCGTAAGGATTTCAAGGATAAAATGGCGCGCCTGCCAGTTTCTTATTATGATTCACATCAAAATGGGGATATCATGTCCCGCATGGTTAACGATATGGACAATATTCAAGGGACGTTGAACCAGTCGTTAATTCAATTGGTCAATTCCGCTCTGACGTTTGTTGGTGTTATCTATTTCATGCTAACAATTAGCTGGCAATTATCGTTGGTGGCCTTCTTGACGGTGCCATTGTCTTTGTTAATTGTCCGGATTATCGCGCCACGATCACAACGTTATTTTGCCCGGCAACAGGCGGCCTTGGGGTTGCTGAATGACCAGGTTGAGGAGACCTTTGCTGGTCACACCGTGGTGAAAACCTTTAACCAAGAGCAACCAATGATTATGAAGTTTGATGCGCAAAACGACGACTATTACAAGGCTGCTTGGAAAGCACAATTTGTGTCGACCGTTATTTTTCCATCGATGCGGTTTGTTAATAATTTGGATTATTTAGCTATGGCGGTGATTGGTGGGATTAAAGTGGCCAGTGGTACCGTTAGTTTGGGTGATGTGCAAGCTATGTTGCAATACACCAATCAATTTAGTCAGCCCATTACACAAATTGCTAATTTAACAAATACGATTCAAGCAACGGTTGCGTCAGCCGAACGTATTTTTCAGGTACTGGATGAACCAGAAATGACCGAATTAACCCCGGTTGGCCCAATTACGACTGATGACATCGTGACGTTTGAACACGTTGCCTTTAGTTATCAGCCTGACCAACCATTGATGACTGACTACAGTATGTCGGTTAAGCCGGGACAAATGATTGCGATTGTTGGTCCAACTGGCGCCGGTAAATCTACGATGATTAATTTGTTGGAACGTTTCTATGACACAACCAGTGGGGTGATTCGGTTACGTGGAGCCGATACACGCGGTATGACACGTGAAGACTTGCGCCAGCATTTCGCAATGGTGCTCCAAGAGACTTGGCTTTTTGAAGGTAGTATCATGGATAATTTGCGTTATGGACGCCTTGAAGCAACGGACGATGATGTCATCACAGCTGCAAAAATGGCTCATGCGGATGAATTTATTCGCACGTTACCAGAAGGGTATGACACGATCCTAAATCAGGACGCCACGAATATTTCGCAGGGACAACGACAATTGTTAACGATTGCGCGTGCGTTTATTGCAAATCCCGAAATCTTAATTTTGGATGAAGCCACGAGTTCGGTCGATACACGAACTGAGCGCATGATTCAAGATGCCATGGCTAAATTATTGGCGGGTCGAACAAGTTTTGTAGTGGCACACCGCTTATCAACGATTCGTTATGCGGACCAAATTTTGGTCATGGAAAATGGTAATATTGTGGAACGTGGCCGTCATGATGATCTTTTGGCGGCTGGCGGCGAGTATGCGAAACTGTATAACTCGCAATTCACGAAAGTCGGTTAACAGCTAAAACACTCATCAGCAGCGAGGTTGATGAGTGTTTTTTATTGCCAAAAATTAAGTTTTCTTCTGGTTTTTCAAGTGAGACGCTGAAGTGTGTTATATTTCGGACAGGGAAGGTGGTCATTAACGATGCAAACAATATTAGGCAGCAATGGTCAAATCGGTTACGAATTGGCTAATGAGTTGTATCAAAATTATACAAAGGAACTCCGATTGGTCGGCCGGCATCCGCAAAAAATTCATGACACTGATCAAGTCGTTGTCGCAGATTTAACAGATGCTGACCAAGCGTTCCAGGCGATTCAGGGCAGTGATGTGGTGTATTTCACAGTTGGCTTGCCGATGGATACACCTGTTTGGGAAGCGCAATTTTTACAAATAACAGAAAATGTCATTCAAGCGGCTATTAAAACAAATGCCAAGTTGGCATTCTTTGATAACACTTACATGTATCAAAAAGATGCCACACCACAGACAGAAACGAGTCCATTCTTACCGGTTGGTCGTAAATCGGTCATTAGGGCGAAAATGGCAACCCGGCTTTTAGAGGCGATGACGAACGAGGGATTGGAAGCGGTTATTGGCCGCGCACCGGAATTTTATGGACCCGATCGGACACAGGGCATTACCAACGGTATGGTCTTTGACCGAATCAAAGCGGGTGAACGTCCACAAATTCCGGTTAGTGATACGGCCTTGCGCACCTTTATTTGGACACCGGATGCGAGCCGGGCCTTGGCGTTACTCGGGAATACCCCAGACACCTATGGCCAAACTTGGCATTTGCCAGTGGCGCCAGGTATTAGTTACCAAGCATTACTGGCGTTAGCTGAAAAAATCGTCGGGCGGCCAATTCCGTATGATGTGATACCGTTGTCAGTATTTCAAAATGAAGCAACCACGAATCGTATGCGGGCTGAACAATTAGAAATTTTGGTTCGGTACCAGTTTGATAATGTGTTTATTACCGATAAATTTATGCGACGGTTTCCTGATTTTCACGTGACAAGTTTCGCCACAGGTATCCAGACAATTTTGAATTAAGCGCCGGTCTGTGTCGATTGCACAGACTTTTTGCTTGGTGTAATTTAAGGCAAATGGTCCAAAAGTCTGTATAATAAAATTATATATGCAAAAAAAGAGGACTAAAAACCATGGCTTTAAAAAAGCAAGAACGACAAGCGCTGATTTTAGATATTTTGGCGCGTGAGGTCGTTGATTCACAAGAAGGGCTGATGCACCACCTGCAAAACGCTGGTATTGATGTGACACAAGCAACTGTCTCGCGAGATATTAAAGAAATGCGCATTGTTCGGCGGGCTGACGCCACTGGACGACCACGTTATCAAGTGATGTCAGACGCGCCGGTTGTGGATACAGCGCATGTTCAGGAAGTATTTGCCGAAACAGCGGTCTCAATTACGCGCGTTGAATTTATGACAATTGTCAAGACGACGCAGGGAAATGGTAATCGACTGGCGGCAATTATTGATGACGCCAACATTCCTGAGGTCGTTGCGACGTTAGCGGGGCACAACACAATTTACGTGACAAGCCCGTCTGTCACAGCTGCCGAAAAATTAGCAGCAGATTTTGATAATTGGATGCAATAAATATGATGGAACGAATAAAAAGTGCGTTAGCCTGGATTAATCGGAAAATCGGCCCGTTTTGGACGCGGTTCCAGCTAACGAGATGGCTGATTGTGGCCTTTTTGGCATTAATTTTTGTGATTAGTGCAGTAGGGACATTTGAAGCTAAAACAACGGATGTCTCAGACTTAAAGGCGCGATTACAATCATCAACTGAAATTTATGATGTGGATGATAAAAAAGCGGGCTCAATTGCTGGTCAAAAGGGGACGTATGTGCAGTTTGATAATATTTCGTCAAACGTGGTGAATGCGGTCTTGGCTACGGAAGATCGTAATTTTTATCACGAGCCCGGCTTTTCAGTGACGGGTATGGCGCGTGGTGCGTTAACCACAATTTGGTACCGCATTCGAGGTATTAATGCCTCGGCTGGTGGTTCGACGTTGACCCAGCAGTTGGTTAAGAATGCTTTTTTGACGCAAAATCAAACGATTACCCGTAAAATCCGTGAATTATTTTTAGCAGTACAAGTTGAAAAAGAATACTCAAAGCATGATATTTTGGCGATGTACTTGAATAACGCCTACTTCGGCCACGGTGTATGGGGTGTGCAAGATGCGGCAGAAAAGTATTTCGGTGTTGATGCCTCACAGTTGTCTGTGAACCAAGGGGCGATGTTGGCCGGTATGCTGCAATCGCCAAACGGGTACGACCCGCTGACGTACCCCAAGAATGCAATCAACCGTCGTAATCAAGTGCTACAAAATTTGGTTAATGATAAAAAGTTGACCCAAGCGCAAGCGGATACGTATGCGTCTTATGAAATTGGTGCAGCGGATCACGATGTTAACAATTCAAACTATAATTATCCATACTTCTTTGATGCTGTGATTAATGAAGCCATTAGCAAGTATGACTTGAAGGAAGATGACATCCTGAATGATGGGTATAAAATTTATACCACGATGGATCAGACGGACCAAACCAACTTGCAAGATGATTATGAAGACGAGAGTTTGAATCCGGTTGGTGGTGACTCACAGGCAGCTTCAGTTGTCATGGATGCGAAAACTGGTGGCGTACGCGCGGTTGTCGGGGGACGTGGTGAGCACAATTTCCGTGATTTGAACCGTGCAACCCAGATGTATCGATCACCAGGATCGACGATTAAGCCGATTGTAGATTACGCACCATCGTTGTCACGTGGTTTCTCTTATGATTCGGAATTGAAGAATGAGCAGATGAGTTTTGGAACGAACGGCTACTCACCTTCGAATTACAACAACTACACCAGCGCGGATGTCCCAATGTACGTGGCGTTGGAAAATTCTTATAACATTCCTGCCGTTTGGTTGTTAGATCAATTGGGCGTATCGGTGGGGTATAATGCCGGTTTGAAGGCTGGGTTGCCATTGACCAAGTCAGATAAGAATCTGGCTTTGGCCATTGGTGGTGTGAAGAAGGGGGTTACCCCATTGCAAATGACTCAGGCCTATACCAGTTTCGCCAATGGTGGTGAAATGAGTCAGGCACACTTCATTACCAAGATTGTTGATGCTTCCGGTAAGGTAATTGTCCAAGCCAAGCAAAAGCATACCCGTCTCTGGTCGAAGAAAGTTGCTAATGAAATGACGTCGATGATGTTCGGTACGTACACGAATGGTACCGGTAAGTCAGCTGACCCATACGGTTACGATGTTGCTGGTAAGACGGGTACAACTGAGGTAACTGGTGACGGTTCAACAGCGATGAATGCGACTGATTCATGGGCGATTGCTTACACACCGGACGTTGTTGTAACGACCTGGACGGGATATGATTCGAATGCAAATGGGGAATCAATTCCGGCTTACTTATCGGCAACAGCTGGTCCATTGATGAAGACGACGCTGGAACAAGTCATTCCGAATACTGAGCAAACCCAATTTGATGTGAAGAGTGTGCGTCAAAAGATTTCGGCAGCCGATGACGGTGCTTCAAACAGTTCGGATGGGGTATCCAACACGATTAATAGTATCGGGGATGAAGTGAAGCAGGGTGCTGAAAAGGCTTGGAATAATGTAAAGGATGGGGCAAAGGCAGCTTGGTCAGGCATCCGGAACATTCTGGGCAATTAACGCACAGTATGCGATAATAGAACTAACAATAAAAGATTGGATATTTACTTAATATGATTAACATTTACGATAACGTAAACGCTGTTGCCGCTGACTTACGCGAAACAGCACAATACAAGACTTTGCGCGATGCGGTTGAAGCTTTGAACGGTAACGCCGAAGCAAAGGCGGTTTTCCAACGCTTCCAACAAGCACAAATGGAAATCAACCAATCAATGCAAGCAGGTCAAGAGCCTGCACCTGAGCAAGTTGCTGCCTGGCAAGAAATTGCTGGTGAGATGGACAAGCACGATGCGTTGAAGACGATGATGGAAGCAGAACAAGCCGTTAACCAATTGTTGATGGAAATTAACAACATCATCACGAAGCCAATCGCTGAATTGTACGGTCAAGACTAAATCTTTAAAAAGAGCAGTTGTTCACTTATGACAACTGCTCTTTTTTAGTTGCAATCGCTTTATTTTTTTCTACAAATCATGTTATTGTAATGACAATGTTGATGCATTTGTACGGAGGTGACAGTATGGCACAAGCAAGTGGTACATTTTCGATGAGAATAGATCCGGCTTTGAAACAGCAAGCTTCGCAACTTTTTAATGACTTGGGGATTGATTTGTCAGCGGCGATTAGCTTGTTTCTTAAGCAATCCGTCGCGGAACAAGGGCTGCCGTTTCAGCCGTCAAAGGAAACCCATCGAGAACGTGATATAGCACGTTTATTGCTGGAAATTGAACAAGGACATCAAGATAAATTACAAGGTGATACATTTACTGATCAAGAAGTACGAGAAAGATTTGGACTAGACTAACCATGTTGAAAGAACGACGATTAGAGTACACTCGCACAGCCGTGGAAAATTTAGATGACATTTCCAAACGGTGTTAAGTGTCTCATCTAGTGAAAAAATTGCTACTAATATCGTCAAAAGTATTGGTAATGATATTCGGAAATTACAATACAACGTTACATTAGGACGCCCGCTTTCGGCCGTATTGAATCTTGAAAGTGAGTTAACGTATTATTGGTTAGTAAGTGGTAAATACATCGTGATATATGAATTTGACGCCGAAGTTATAACAGTGGATTTAATTGTCTGGGGGAAAATGGATTATATTGCAACTTTGTTTAACGTTTAGTGGAAACGCTCGTCACGAATGACGAGCGTTTTTCTGTCCACAAACTACTGATAGATGCTTGTTAGGATATACCTAACATGGGATAATGGAAAGACATATAACGTGAAAAGGATCGTGGGACAATGAAGTTTATACATGCTGGTGATTTGCACCTTGGCAATCCATTTATGGGTTTAACACAGGTTCCAGCTTGGCTGAAGGGAACATTGCAGCAAGCAACTGAAACAGCATTGCAACGATTGGTTGACGATGCGATTGCTGAAATGGTTGATTTTGTACTATTGCCAGGTGATTTGTTTGATACAACGACACCTGATGCACGGGCCCAATTGACGTTGCGACAAGCATTCGAAACGTTGCAATCAGCAGGAATTCCAGTCTATCTAGGGTTTGGTAACCACGACTTTGTGGCTAATTGGCAAAATTTGCCTACCTGGCCAGAGAATGTGACGGTCTTTCCAGCTGAAACAACGACTGTAACTTTAGTCACGAAAGCGCAAGAACGTGTGGCCATCACCGGCTTTTCGTATACGCAACGGCATATTAATGACAACCGTGCCCGTCTTTACCCAGTTAAGCAGGCCGATGTGGATTATCACATTGGTCTGTATCACGGGGCGCTTGGCGAAGATGGCCAGGGTGATTATGCACCGTTTACGTTAAGTGACATGCAAGTTAAGCACTATGACTACTGGGCGCTTGGCCACATTCATGTGCGGCAAACACTGCAGGACAAACCATTCATCGGTTATTCCGGTAGTATTCAAGGCTTAAATAAAAATGAATCGGGTCCCAAAGGCTATTATTTGGTCACGTCGGAGCAAGGTGAATTGGTGCCGACGTTTACGCCAGTGGCCCCAGTGATTTGGCAAACAGCTCGTGTCCGTTTAGCATCAGATGCACCGACGGCAATCCAGCATATTCGACAAACATTGCAGAATGATGATGATTTTCAATTGGTTGAATTATCAGTGACAAGCGAGGACAGTGCGCTGTTGTCGTTGATCATGAATAATCAGTTGTTGGCCCAGTTAACCGCTGCATCAACGCCAACCGATAATTTCTTTGTCTATAACATTAAACTTGTGGCAGCTAACGAGGAAGTGTCATTACCAGCTGTGGACCAACAGTACTGGTCGCAGACGGCTGATGATGTATTTAACTATGATATGTTGCAACAGCTTGGTTTAAAACAAGTACAGGATGCGGCAGTATTGCAGGCATTTTTGACGCCAGCTATGTTGGCGGAACTAAAGCAAGCCGTTATCGAAAAATTACGTTTAACTGAAATGGGGGTTGCGACTGATGAAGATTAAGCAAGCACACATTGTCGGTTTCGGCCAGTGGCGCGATCAGACGTTTGATTTTGTGACACAGTTACAAATCATTCAGGGGTTAAACGAATCCGGTAAGACGACCTTACATCAGTTCTTATTGGGGATGCTGTTTGGTTTCCCGCAAGCTAAGGGTCGCCGCATTAATACGTACGAGCCACTTGAACAGGGCCCTTATGGTGGTACTATTACGTTCGACGTAGCGGGAACGGATTACGAATTGACACGATTGGGACGTACGCAGACGACAGTTACGTTACGAACGGTTGCGACGGGGCAACAATTTGCGGATGCAGAACAGACGTTAGCAGAATTGCTGGGACCTGTTGATCGTGACTTATACTTAGCGGTCTTTAGTTTTGATCAGGAAGCATTGGCACAAATTTTTGCCTTACGTCCAGACGAGTTTGCGGAACACCTGCGTACGCTAGCAACGCCTGGGTCAGAACAATGGCTCGCGTTGGCTAATCGTTGGGATAAAGAGGCTACGAATGAATTTGGGGCAACTAAGACGGCGCACCGACCTATCAATGAAGCGTTAACGGCGCTGGCTAACCAGAGAATGGATTTGCAAGCAACAATTGCGAATCGTCCGTCCGTCAACAAATTAGAATCCGCCTATGAAGCCACTCGTCAACAAGTTGCCACCTTAACCGAGCGACAAAGTCGGTTGACGGCTGATGCCTCTGAACAGGCTGCGCGTCAGCAGCTAGTGCCGGTGTATCAACGGTGGCAGCAATTACAACAACAATTAGCACATGCTGACGAACCGTTGGATACGGCGTTGGCGGATGAGGCTGACCGTCTCGAAGCGCAATTGCGGGTTATGCCGGATGTGCCAACGACCACAACAGTTACCCAAGAGCAACTTAATCAGACCCGTGTCGCGCTTGATGAATTTGCAACGTTGCAACAACAGCAACGACAAGCAGCCACGCAACAAGCGCAATTCCAAGATGAACGTGATTCGCTGTTGCAGACACATCATTGGCAAGCTGTGCCAGCTGAATTAACACCGTTTCAAGTAAAAGCTTTGCAGACTGGTACGGGAACGGCTGTTGCGGCGCAATATCGGCGGGCGGGCATTGGGGCCTTAGCCTTCGGTGTTATTTTGCTGATTGGCTTGGCAATCGCTGGGCAACTATTAGCGGGAATCGTCTTGTTCATCCTATTGGCCGGAGCCGGCCACGTGCTTTACCGGGTGATGCCAAAGCGGGTGGCACCGGATGTTACCTTGCCAGCAGGCTACGAGGGCATGACTAATGAACAAATAATTACAGCGCAACCGGACGTTCAAAGACTCCATGGTTTGATTGCGCGTATTCAAGAATTGATGACGATGCAACAAACGGTGATGCCAGATATGCAACGGGCGGAAGAACGCTTGAATTGGTTAGGGTATCATTTGACGGAATCTGAATATCGCCAACGGTTAGCGGATGAACAAGCCCAAATGACAACAGCGGGTCAGCAGGCAGTTACTCGGGCACAGTACCAACAACGTCTATTAGAAATTTACCAAGCCCTTGATGTGGCTGGCGCTGCTGCCTTGCAAGCTCGTCGTCAGGAGCAACAGGCGATTCTTGCCAAGCAGCAAGAGGCCGATTTGTTGCGTGAACAACTGGGGGATGCTGATTTAACTGTTTTGGCAGCGGCGAGTGAATCGGTTGACGACGTTGCGCCATCGGCATTGGCGATGCGGCTGCAGACGGAATTAGCGGACGCGCAACAACAACTTGCGCGTTTAGACGTGCAACGCCAGCGATTGGCAACTGATACGACAATCGAAGCCCAACAACAAGCGTTAGCAAACCAAGAGGCCACTGTGATTACTGATTTGCAGACGTACTTCACGAATCGTTTAGCGAGTGCGTGGGTGAATCGAGTGTTTAACTTAGCAATTGGTGATCGACTACCACAGTTATTGTCGTCAGCAAGTGCGTTATTAGCACGCTTAACGCAAGGGAACTACACGCAAATTTCACAGACGAAGACTTTAATTAAAGTAACACGCCAAGATGGGGTGATGTTTACCGTGACGCAATTGTCAAAGGGAACAGCTGAACAAGTTTACGTCGCCATGCGCTTGGCATTCGTTAAGTTAGTTGCACCCACGTTAGCCTTGCCAATTATGATTGATGACGCATTTGTAGACTTTGATACACCGCGACAGGAAACCATGTTGCAGGTACTAGCTGAAATGGCAACAGATGAGCAACAAATTTTGTACTTTACGGCACGACGAACAACAGGACACCATATCTTGGATTTGAATGAGCTAAAGGGGGATAAGTAACATGGCAGAAGTGAAACAACTGCGCGATTATCAAGTTGATGAGCGCATGGACATCTTTGTCCTATTGAAGGAAGTTGATCCACGGGTCACACAACAAGGCAAACGGTATCTGGCTGTCTCTGTTGCGGATCGGTCGATGGAAATACGTGGCATGAAGTGGGATGCAACACAAGAAGAGGCGGATACATTGCAAGCCGGCATGGTTATTTTTATGACAGCTGTTCGGCAAGTGTATCAGGATAAGCCACAACTTAAAATTCTATCAATGCGCCCAACCCGAGTGGGCGAACCGCAAGATCCGAGTGATTTCATGAATGCAGCGCCAATGAAGGCAAGTGAGATGGAAGAAGAAGTCTCGGCGTTGATTTTCCAAATTACTAACGCGACGTGGCAACGGATTGTGCGCCACTTGTTATCGAAGTATCATGATGAGTTTTATAAGTACCCAGCAGCTAAGAGCAATCACCACGCCTTTGCTGGTGGACTTGGTTTCCACTCATTGTCGATTGCTCGTTTGGCCCAAGCGATTGTGAAGCAGTATCCAGGGGTCAATGCTAGCTTGTTATATGCGGGTGCTTTGTTGCACGATTTGGGTAAAGTGATTGAACTAACCGGCCCAATTGCAACACAGTATACGACGGCAGGTAACTTAATTGGCCACATTGTCCTAATCGATGAACAGATTGTTTTGGCAGCAAATGAACTCCATTTGGATTTGTATAGCGAAGATATGTTGGTGCTACGCCATACTGTGTTAGCTCACCATGGGTTGATGGAGTATGGGTCACCTGTCCGTCCGTTGATTAAGGAAGCAAATATTTTGCACCAGTTGGATGAATTAGATGCCAATATGCAAAGTTTTGATAACGCGTTAGCCGAAACAGAACCGGGCGAATTTTCACAACGCCAGTGGGCATTAGATAACCGAAATGTATACAAACCTGATCTAAAATAATGTGAAAAGCGTACCTCTTGTGAGACGGTGCGCTTTTTATTGTGCGTCAAATGTTCCGGCATTGGGATATATTAGAAAATTCTTTTCGTGGAAAACGTTTGCATTGTGAAAGGTTTTTACATAAAATAGATAAGTACTATTCATAAGTTTGTGGATTTTTTTGAGATACGAGAGGTTTAACAATGGAATACTTGATCGGAGTTGACTTGGGAACAACGTCAACTAAGGCAGTTTTGTTTGACACTGAAGGTCACGTGATTGCCAGTGCCAACAAGGGTTACAAGTTGTACCGTGATGAGCCAGACATGGCCGAAGAGGACCTAAACGAAATTTGGGAAGCCTTCGTCGACGCAATGACAGAAGTTGTGCGTGGCGCAAACGGTGGCAAGATTTTGGGTGTGTCATTCAGTTCAGCAATGCACTCATTGATCGCATTTGACGCTGATTGGCAGCCTTTGACACGTGTTATCACGTGGGCTGACACGCGAGCAGTTAAGTACACGGAAGAGTTGAAGTCAACTGGTTTGGGCCAAGAGATTTACAGCAAGACGGGTACACCAATTCACCCAATGGCGCCATTGTCAAAGATGTTGTGGTTGAAGAACGAAAAGCCTGACGTTTACAACAATGCGGCCCACTACTTGGGAATTAAGGAATACTTGTTCCACCGTTTGTTCGGTGCTAACAAGATGGACATCTCAATTGCTTCTGGAACAGGTATGTTCAACATCTTCAACTTGGATTGGGATGAGCAAGCACTTGAAGTGACTGGTATCAAGAAGGAACAAATGCCACAAGCAGTTGAACCTTACGAGATGGAAAAGGGCATGGTTGCCGAATACGCTGCTGTGATGGGCTTGGATATTGATACGCCATTCATTTACGGTGCCGGTGACGGTCCTTTGTCAAACTTGGGTGTTAACGCTGTGCAACCTGGTGTTGCCGCGGTAACGATTGGTACATCAGGTGCCATCCGTGTTGTGACTGACGCACCTAAGATTGATCCTAAGGGACGTACATTTACGTATGCTTTGGACAAGGATCACTGGGTTGTCGGTGGACCGGTTAACAACGGTGGGGATGTCTTCCGTTGGGCCCGCGACAAGATGTTTGACGCTGAGAAGTCAACGGCTGCCTTGATGGGTGTCGATACGTACGATTTGTTGACGGAAATCGCGTCAAAGATCCCAGCTGGTGCTGATGGTTTGCTATTCCACCCATACTTGGGTGGTGAGCGTGCCCCAATCTGGGATGCCAACGCCAAGGGTTCATTCTTTGGTTTGACACACAATCACACGCGTGCTCACATGGTTCGTGCCGTACTTGAAGGGATTATCTTCAACATCTACATGGTTGCTTTGGCCTTGGAAGAAGTTGTTGGTGACTTGAAGTCAGTGCAAGCAACTGGTGGTTTTGCCCGTTCAGCTTTGTGGCGTCAAATGACGGCCGATATCTTTGAGCAACCTGTTACGGTGCCAACGGCCTTTGAGTCAGGTGCTTTGGCTGCGACGGTTATGGCACAAAAGGCTTTGGGAATGGTTGATAGTTTGGATGTTATCGCCGACATGGTTGGTGATTCAAACACGTACGCACCAAACCCAGAAAACTACGAAGTTTACCGTGAGTTGACGCCAATCTTTATTCGTTTGGCACGTCAATTGCAAACGGAGTACGCAAACATTGCGAACTTCCAACGTAAGCACGTCAAGAAGGAAGACAAGTAAACTTGTTTTCGACTAAACAGATAAACAATTAAAACGTTGCTCACAGCACGTGACTTTATGCCCGTGCTGTGAGCGTTTGTTTTGAATGGCATAATTTTACCTATTTTAAGGAGTAGTTTAAACGATGGAATTCGTTATGTTGGCAATTGCAATTTTGATATTGCTTGTCTTGATTGTTAAGTTCAAGTTGAACACGTTCGTATCATTGGTTGTGACGGCGTTTATCTTGGCTTTGTTGTTGGGTATGAACCCAATGGATGTCCCAAGCGCTGTCTTGGGTGACCAAGGTATGGGTAATATCTTGGGATCAAATGCCGTTATCTTCATCTTCGGTGGTATGATTGGGCGTTTGGTTGCGGATGCGGGCGGTTCATACCGTATCGCGAAGACGTTGATCAACTGGTTTGGTATCAAGCGTCTGCAATGGGCTGTTTTGATTGCCTCATTTATCATCGGAATTTCAATGATCTTTGGTGTCGGCATGGTCTTGTTGATTCCAATCGTCTTTGCGGTTGCGATTGAGGCTGGTGTGCCATTGCTATACCTTGGTATTTCAATGACGGCTGCCTTGTCATCAGCACAAGGTTTCTTGCCTCCACAGCCCGCACCAACAGCCGTTGCAACATCATTGGGTGCTAACATCGGTTTGACGTTGATTCTTGGGTTGATTGTATCAATCATTACGGCCGTGGTTGCCGGACCTTTGTTCACGAAGTTGGCGCAAAAGTATGCACCAGACGCATTCCAATTCAAGACAGAAATTAAGGCTGTCGGTGAAGTTAAGGAATATGATTTGGACAAGACGCCATCATTCTTCTTGTCAGTTATCACGTCAGTCTTCCCATTGATCTTTATGATCATTGCGACGGTTTACAAGATGATTTACACGGGTGGTGTGACGCCAAAGAACCCAAGTGGTTTTGACAAGGTTATTGAATTCATGGCAACACCAGCGGTGGCCATGACGATTGCTCTGTTGTTCGCCATCTTCTCAATGGGTGTTTGGCAAAAGAAGTCAGCCAAGGAAATTGGTGACTCATTGAATAATGGTATGTCAGCTGTTGCCGGTATCTTGTTGATTGTCGGTGGTGGTGGTGCCTGGCGTGGTGTCTTGGTTACTGGTGGTTTGTCAGATAAGGTTGCTAGTTTGTTCCAAGCTAACGGCCACATGTCAGCTATCACAGTGATTATTTTCGCTTGGGCGGTTGCTGCAGTGTTGCGTATTTCTGTTGGATCAGCAACGGTTGCTGGTATGACAGCGGCTGGTATTGTGTTGTCAATCGTGCAATCACAAAACAACCCAACGTTGGCTGTTTTGGTTGCCTTGGCAATCGGTGCTGGATCATTGATTGCATCACACGTTAACGACGCTGGCTTCTGGATTTTCCAAGAATTCTTCGACTTGACGATTAAGCAAACTTTCCAAATCTGGACGGTTTTGGAAACAATCATTTCCCTTGTTGGTATGGTTGTCATCCTAATCATGGCTATGATTTTGATTTAATTAGCATTTATTAAACCCATCAGTTCGCTGATGGGTTTTTTGTACGCCAAAATCCTGAAAAATGGCCCTTTTTATTTGTTTTAAATGGGTGATAGTGTCAGACTAATACTTGTAAATTATTAGATATCATTCACTTACCTGGTTGCATTGATTAGGAAATGAAATTTTACTGATTTTTTTAAAACAGGAGGCTTATCTCGATGTCAGATAAGAAGATTACTGCCGGTTTGGCAGCAATGAAGGTTATGGAAGGTTGGGGTATCGATACGATGTACGGTATTCCTTCTGGTACTTTGAGCGGTTTGATGAACGCAATGAGTAACCCTGAAAACAACATTAAGTTTATTCAAGTAAAGCACGAAGAAGTTGGAAGTATGGCAGCTGCCATGCAATACAAGTTTAGCGGTAAGATGGCGGTTGCTGTCGGATCTGGTGGCCCTGGTGCCACGCATTTGATTAACGGTTTGTATGATGCTGCTATGGATGCAACGCCAGTTTTGGCAATTTTGGGTTCAAAGCCATCACGTGAATTGGGAATGGATTCATTCCAAGAATTGAACCAAAACCCTATGTACAACAACATTGCGGTTTACAACAAGCGTGTTGCGGTACCTGAGCAATTGCCATACATGATTGATGATGCCATCCGTACGGCGATTTCAAAGAAGGGTGTTGCCGTTCTTGAAGTACCTGCTGATTTCGGTTTTGCTGAAATCGATGCCGAGATGAACTACGCTAACCCAATTTACTCATCTGGTGATATCTACAAGGAGTACAAGCCTGTTGCACCAGAGACAGCTGATGTTGATGCAGCCGTTGAAATTTTGAAGAATGCTAAGCGTCCAGTTATCTACGCTGGTTTCGGTACAATCGGTCACGGTGAACTTGTCCAAGAGTTGTCTCGTAAGTTGAAGGCGCCAGTATTGACGACTGCCAAGAGTTACGAAGCGTTCGATTATGACTTTGAAGGTTTGATGGGTTCAGCTGGACGTGTTGCTTGGAAGTCAGGAAACGATGTTATCTTCGAAGCAGACACTGTTTTGTTCATTGGTAACAACTACCCATTCTCACAAGTTGAGAACTTCATGGCTGGTGTAAAGCACTTTATCCAAATCGATAGCAACCCAGCTCGTCTTGGCCGTCGCCACAAGGCTGACGTTGCGATGTTGGCTGACGCTGGTTTGGCAGTTAAGGCACTTTTGGAGAAGGTTGAACCAGTTGCTGAGTCAGCCTGGTGGAACGCTGCTTTGAAGGATGCGCAAAACTGGCGTGACTACATGCACAAGATTGAGACGAAGACGGAAGGCCCATTGGAGGCATACCAAGTCTACAACGCAATCAACAAGTATGCTGATGAAGATGCAATCTTCTCAATTGATGTTGGTGACACGACGCAAATGTCAATTCGTCACTTGCACATGACGCCTAAGAACATGTGGCGTACATCACCATTGTTTGCCACGATGGGTATTGCCATCCCTGGTGGAATTGGTGCAAAGAACGTCTTCCCAGATCGTCAAGTCTTTAACATTGCCGGCGACGGTGCCTTTGCGATGACTGATTCAGATATCGTAACGGCCGTTCGTTACAACATGCCAGTTATCAACGTTGTTATGACGAACACGCAATACGGCTTCATCAAGGACAAGTACGAGGATACCAACACGTACCGTAACGATGAAATCGTTGACTTTGGTGATGTTGATTATGCTAAGATTGCTGAAGCCCAAGGAGCTGTTGGTTTGACGGTTAACAGCATTGCTGACATCGATAAGGTGATGCAAGAAGCCGTTGATTACTACAAGCAAGGTCGTGTCGTAGTCGTTGATGCTAAGATCACGAAGGAGCGTCCAATTCCTGTCGAAGGTTTGAAGCTCGATCCAGCGCTTGCAACTGAAGAAGAAATCAAGGCCTTTAAGGAGCGCTTTGATGCACAAGAACTTGTACCATTCCGTAAGTTCCTTGAAGAAGAGGGACTTAAGTCACAAGTCGTTAAGGTTAACGACGAAGACACGAAGTACAACTTCTAATTAATTAGTTCATAAATACGAAGCACCTACCATTGTGTGGGTGCTTCTTTTTTAGTGCGTGTCGTCCCTGTTGCGGCAGCCGAGTTGTTCTCTGATGGCTGAGATGACCAAAGTCGGCTAAGCAGGCAATTAATAAATTGCTGGTCCAATGGGATGATAAGCAAACATTATCGAGATGCTCTCGGCTGCTGGCATGGGGGTGGGGGATTGGCGTAGCGATGGCAGGTGGGGAATGCACAAGTTCGGCCGACCGCCGGTTAGATAAGGTGCTGGGAGCCGGACCCTTAGCACAATTATTTGGGTGCTAGCCGGTGCTCGCGCCGGCGGCGTTTCCCACCTGCCATCTTTGTCGAAGCCAATCCCCCATCCCCATGCCTCGTCGCAAAGCGGCGACCAACAGATGCATTCCTAAATGGTGGACAAAAACAGCACACGCAACTGGAATACCGTTTATTAAAAAATCCACGAACTTTTTGTGCGCAAACGCTTACTTAGGGTGTATACTAGTAAAGTTGGTTTTATGAAAACGATTTCATAAAATTTAAAGAGATATTTTTTTGAGATTATTTGTAGAGGTGTTTGGAATGTTTTCTGTACTTGCAGGCCTCACTACTGATCCTTCAACAGGGTTGTACCAATGGATGTCAAACGGCTTGAACGTTTGGCCATTCTTGGTCCTAGTGGTGGGTATCGCTATTTTGCTATTTTTGATTCTCAAGGCCAAGGTTAACACGTTTGTGTCATTGATTATTACATCAATTCTTGTGGCTCTTGGTTTGGGAATGAACCCAGCTGGTATTGCCGATGCGCTTAAGAACGGTATCGGTGGCACGATGGGTGAGTTGGTCATTGTCTTCGGTTTCGGGTCAATGATTGGTCGCTTGGTTTCTGATGCTGGTGGGTCATACCGTATCGCAACAACTTTGATTAACAAGTTTGGTAAGTCAAAGTTGCAATGGGCGGTTGCGGGTGCCTCATTTATTATCGGAATTTCATTGCTATTTGAAGTTGGTTTGGTTGTTTTGATTCCAATCGTCTTCACAATTGCTTTGGAAGCTGGCGTATCATTGTTGTATCTTGGAATTCCAATGGCCGCTGCTTTGTCAGCAGCCCAAGGATTCTTGCCACCACAGCCATCACCAACGGCTGTGACGAACGTTTTGGGTGCTAACATCGGGGTTGTCTTGATGTACGGAATCATCGTTGCCATTGTGGCGTTGATTGTAGCAGGACCTTTGTTCACACGTTTCGTACGTAAGATTGAACCTAAGGCGTTTAAGATTACAAAGCACTTGGATGCAATCGGTGAAGTCAAGACGTTTAAGTTGGAAGAGACGCCATCATTTGGTTTGTCAATTGTGACGTCATTGATGCCTGTGTTCTTCATGTTGATTTCAACGGTTTACACGTTGGCCCACAACGGTGGTAAGCAGGTTTACTCAGGTATGGTCGGGGATGCAGCATGGAAGGCGATGACCGCTTCAGCTCGTCACGGTTACTTGACGGATCCATCAACGCTTGACCGTGTGATTGCCATGTTTGGTAACCCAGTGATTGCGATGGTTATTGCAATGGCCTTTGCGATCTGGTCAATGGGACCAAAGCAAGGTCGTACGATGTCAGAAGTTGGTGGCTCAATGTCAGAAGCATTGAAGTCAATCGCTAATTTGTTGATGGTTATCGGTGGTGGTGCAGCCTTCAAGGGAATCTTGACGGCCGGTGGTATTTCAACTGCGATTGCCACAGCATTCTCACACACGTCATTGTCACCAATCATCTTCGCATGGTTGATTGCCGTTATCTTGCGTGTATCTGTTGGATCAGCTACGGTTGCTGGTTTGACAACGGCCGGAATTGTGGCGCCTTTGGTTGCTAACCAAACGGCGGTTAACCCAGCGTTTGTTGTGCTTGCTATCGGTGCTGGTTCATTGGCAGCTTCACACGTTAACGATGCTGGTTTCTGGATGTTCAAGGAATTCTTTGACTTGGACGTACCACAAACGTTGAAGATTTGGACTGTCCTTGAAACAATCATTTCAGTTGTTGGTTTGATTGTTATCTTGATTTTGTCAGCCATCTTCTCATAATTTACACATGTCATAAAATACCCTAACTTCAGTCAAAGTTAGGGTATTTTTATTTGCGATTATGTCTATAATAATTTTTTCTAAGATACTTTTAGGGGATAGGTCATGAAGGTTTGGCATAATAAGTGGGTCCGCTGGGTCTGGTATAACACAACGGGGCTTTTTTGTTTACTCTATATTTTTCATGTTTCGGTGTTGGGAATCGGTGGTTGGATTGTCACGCTGTTAACAATTAGCATGTTGGCAATTGCAGTGTTGATGATGATTTCAACGCTCTTACGACATTTGCGTAGCTTCCAAATGGCACTGCCAGAAGAGAAGGATACTCAGGCGTAAAAGCGATGGTAAAACGTGGTCCGGAAAGGTATACTTAAAGTAACTAGCGTGTCTGTATGACACAGTCGGACTACAACAAAACAAGGGCGCGTCTCAATTACGCGCTTTTAGTTTGGAAACAAGAAGGTATTGCCATTGACCACCGTAACTGTACAGCCAGGCGTTTTTTTACACGTACTGCCTAGCCAGCAATTTGCCACAACCCGAATTCTCGTTAATTTCACCCGCCAACATGACGCGACTTCTTTGGGCGGCCGTGTCCTAGCCAGCAATATGCTGGAAACGGCTTCTAAAAAATATCCTTCACAAACAGCTTTGGCCCGCGCACTGAGTGAACTCTATGGTGCGTCCTTTGGCACAGATGTTTTGAAAACTGGTGCATTGCACACGTTACGACTACGAATGACGTTGGTTCACGATTCGTTTGCACCGGATTCAGAAAGTCTGTTGGTTGATGGCTTTGCTTTTATCCGGGAGATGATGTGCGCGCCACTCGGTGATGCAGAACAGGGCTTTGATCCAACTGTTTTTGAGCGCCAACGTGAAATCTCACTTGATGAAATCGCCGGTTTACAGGAAGAAAAGCCGTTCTATGCGGCTCGGCAAGCCATCAATGCTTATTTCGATGATCCAGTGCAGGCATTGCCGGCTTACGGGACTGTTGACTTGCTTAAAACGGTCACTCCCAAGGAAGCCTGGGATGCCTGGTTTGATACGATGCAGCATGATCGCGTTGATATTATTGTTTTGGGTGATGTCGATGTTGCGACAGTTACGCAGGCAGTACAACAATTGCCACTAACCGGTCGTGCCATTGTGGGAAATCCCTATTATGAGCAACCAGAAAAAGATGCTGTTAAGCAGGTGGTTGAACTTGACAAGGTGAATCAGGCCCGCTTGATTCTGGCTTATCAATTGCATATTGCGCAGACGGATCGTTTTCAAGGCTTTGTGTTTAATGCATTGTTTGGTGGCTTAGCTGTCTCGCGTTTGTTTATGAATGTGCGTGAGTCAGCTGGCTTGGCTTATTCTGTCTATTCAGATTACAACCCATACACTGGTTTGCTCATGGTTGAGGCCGGGGTGGACCATGCCAAATTAGGTGAAGCCGAGCAACGAATTGACGCGGAGTTGACCCGCCTACAGACGGAATTAGTTGCTGACGACGAACTTGCCATGATTAAACGCTTGATGAAGGCAGACTATGTGACTTCCTTGGACCAACCAGGCCGCATCACAGAACGATTGCAGAATCAAGAATTAATCGGGTATCACACCACAGCTGAAGAGTGGTTGGCCGCCGTTGAGTCGGTTACCGCACAACAAGTACAACAAGTTGCGAACGCAGTCAAAAAACAACTGCATTATGAATTAGTGGGAGGGACCCAGAATGACTGATGCTGTGACACGTTTTGCGCCCAATGAGCGTCATGAAACATTACCAAATGGCCTACGTCTCCATCTTCTACCACGACCTGACTTCCATCAAATGGTTGCCATGGTGACGGTTGATTTTGGTGCGCGAGACCAAAGTTTTGAAAAAGACGGACAACTGGTGAAACAACCAGCGGGTCTTGCCCATTTTTTGGAGCACAAACTCTTTGCACAACCTGGCTATGATGCGTTTTCACGGTTGAGTGAGTTGGGGGCGAATGCCAATGCGTTTACAACTCAGACCCGGACCAGTTACTTTTTAACCGCCCCGGCGAACGAGTATGAGGCGCTAAAGGAATTGTTAACGTTTACCCAGGAGCCTTATTTTGAGGCTGAATCCGTTGCACGCGAGCAGGATATCATTTCGCAAGAAGTCGATATGTATCAAGATGATACGAATGCGCGGTTGTATCGTTTGATTTTAGGCCAATTATTTAAGGATGATCCAATGGCCGACGATATTGCTGGTACGACTGAATCAGTTCATAGCGTGACGCCAGAAGATTTACAGTTGGCTTTTGACGCATTCTATCGGCCCGACAACATGGACGTCGTGATTGCGGGGGCTTTTGATGAAACAACAGTTCGTGACCTAATTAACGCATCACCAGCTGGTCAACGGCCCGCCGTGGCGCCAGTATCAGTGCCAACTCACGAGCTGCAACCAGTAAGTGATGATATTTTAGAGGTCGAAATGGATGTTGTTCGCCCTAAGGTAGCGATGGGACAACGTTGGTATGATGGCGCCGATATGCCGACTGGTCGGGAAGCGTTGCGGATTGCAATTGCGGGTAGTTTGGCAGTTGATTTGGTCTTTGGTGAATTCTCACCAACTTACATGACTTGGTATGACTCAGGGATGATTGACGATTCGTTCAGTGCAGAGTTTGACTGGGAACGTGGGGTAGCGTTTTTGACCATTGCCGCCGAGACACCAGAAGCTGATGAACTAATTGATGCAGTCGCTGATGAATTGGAAAACATGGCCGATCGTTTTGCGGCTTTGCAAGCAGATTTCGAATTAGTTAAGAAAGATGCCTTGGGCCGCTTAATTAACAAGTTGAATCAACTTGAAGAAATTGTCACTCGCTTTGAAGGATCAACCTTTGATTTTGCGACATTACGTGACGAAATTAATATTTTGCAAGCATTGACGTTTACAGATGTATTAGAAATCTTAAGAAATGCCCAAGTCAGTGCATTGACAACCGTAATTGCGACGCCAAATGCTTTGGACATGTGATAGAATAAGCCTATATGCAATTATAATGACAATAAATAGTTAAGGATGAGAGACTAATGAACGAAGAGCGCAACAGCGTAATCGGACAAGAGCTACAAAATGCTCGTCTTGATAAGGGGCTATCCCTTGACGATATTCAACAATCAACAAAAATTCAAAAGCGCTACCTAGCAGCCATTGAAAATGGTCAATTCGACCAGTTGCCTGGTGCTTTCTACGAGCGCGCGTTTGTACGCCAATATGCGTCAGCTGTTGGCTTAGACGTGACGGAATTCATGCAAAATCATGATATTCAAACGCAAACAGTTGAACCAGACTTGAGTGGGGCACGTGTGGATTCAGATAATGTGACGCGTGCTGGTATGCACCAAGTTGAAGAGTCAACGGCTGAAAAGACGCGCCAAATGTTACCAAAGATTTTAATTGGGGTTGCCGTGGTGGCAATTATTGGTATTATTTGGGCACTAGTTGCGTCATTTGCTGGCTCAGCTAAGCAAGAAAACACAACGTCATCAGTCTCTGTCACAACGTCAAAGGTGTCATCATCAGCGTCATCGGATGCTGAAAAGTCCTCAACGGACGCGTCAAAGGAATCAGCTGCGAAGTCTTCTTCTGCATCATCTGAGAAGAAGGATAAGGATGCTGTTGATTTGGGTGCTGGTCAAGCAACTGGCAACACCGTTAACTACGGCACTGTTAAGGCCCCTGCTAACAAGGAGTTGACGTTGAACTTGAAGACGACTGGTGCTTCATGGATTCAAGTGAGTGATGCATCAGGTGCCGTTTTGTGGAACGGTACATTGCAAGCAAACGGGAACCAAGATGTTAAGATTCCAGCAACTGTTCCTGGTGTACGTGTTTCAATTGGTAACGCAGCTGCGACAGCAGTATCACTTGACGGCAAGTCAGTTGACTTGATGGCAAACAATGCAACGGTCTGGAACCTTGCAATGACGTTTGCCCGCTAAAAGATAGTAAGGAGCGTTAACAGTCATGAATTTACCTAACAAGCTTACGGTGTTCCGTATGATTTTGATTCCAGTGTTTATGCTAGTATTGGCATTGCCATTGGATTGGGGAACATTGCAAGTTGCGGGCGCACAATTGCCAGTGACACACTTGGTTGCCGCGATTATCTTCATTGTGGCGTCATTAACTGACTTGGCGGATGGTAAGATTGCTCGCAAGTATAAGCTAGTGACGAACTTTGGTAAGTTTGCCGATCCTTTAGCAGATAAGCTATTGGTAATGACCGCATTGATTTTCTTTGTGCAATTTGGTTGGGTACCTGCTTGGATGGTTGCCATTATCGTTATTCGCGAATTGGCGATTACCGGGTTGCGCACGCTGATTGTTGAAAACAACGGTAAGGTATTGGCTGCTGCGATGCCAGGCAAGATTAAGACGGCTTCTCAAATGGTTGCTATTTCATTTTTCTTGCTACATGATATCGTGTTTGCAATGGCCAATATTCCATTTGCCATGATTATGATCTGGATTGCGTTGTTAGCAACGATTTATTCAGGAATTGATTATTTCTATAAGAACCGCGATGTTTTCTCGGATGGTTTTAAGTAAATCATAATTAGGAGGTAGGGTGACACCTGATGTGTTAGCCTGCCTCCTTTTGTATTAGAATAAGTAGTGACAGAAAATGGACAAATGGACCATGATATCGTCTATATTGGATAACACATGAAATTGGAGGCTGCAGATGACGAATGAAGAAGTTGGCCGGGCGTTGATTGCACGAGGTGAGACGATTACGTCGGCAGAATCCTTAACGGCGGGGATGTTTGTTAGTACGCTGGCTGGTGTTAGTGGTATTTCAGCCGTTTTGCCAGGGGCGTTTGTGACATATGCTGCAGCTGCCAAGACGCAACTCGTCGGTGTGCCAGCGGACATGATTGCGACGTATGGCGTGGTGTCGGCAGAGGTTGCTAAGGCGATGGCAACGGGTGCGAAAGCAACGTTGCAGACGGCGTGGGGGATTAGCTTCACCGGCGTGGCCGGACCTGACGCGCTGGAAGGGCATCCGGCTGGCACGGTGTTCATTGGTGTCGCGGCACCGGATGGATCAGTAGTCGCCACGGAGCACCATTTTACTGGTGATCGACAAGCCGTGCGGGAAGCAAGTGTCGCGGCTGGTTTTGCAGCGATTGCAACAAAACTCGCCGAGTTGGCAAAATAGTTGGGAAAACATTTGAATTATTGTAGCGATTAGGTTACACTATATTTATATTAAGTTTAAGTTAACAAGTGGAGGCCGATAAAAATGGCATCAGGAAAAAACATTAACCCAAATAAGAAGTTGGAAGGAAAGATTGCAGACCCTAAGGAACGTCAAAATGCCTTGAACGAAGCCTTGAAGAAGATTGAAAAGTCTTTTGGTAAGGGATCTGTTATGAAGCTAGGTGATAGCCAATTTACGAAGGTGCAATCAACGTCAACTGGTTCATTGAAGTTGGACGTGGCTCTTGGTATTGGTGGCTACCCTAAGGGTCGTATCATTGAAATCTATGGACCTGAATCATCAGGTAAGACAACGTTGGCTTTGCACGCAGTTGCTGAGGCCCAACGTAATGGCGGAATTGTCGCTTATATCGACGCCGAAAACGCGATGGACGTTGAGTATGCTAAGGCATTGGGCGTTGACGTTGATGAGTTGCTGTTGTCACAACCAGATACTGGTGAACAAGGATTGGCAATTGCGGATGCCTTGATTACATCAGGTGCAATCGACATGGTTGTTATTGACTCTGTTGCCGCATTGACGCCAAAGGCTGAAATTGACGGTGAAATCGGTGATTCAACGGTTGGTTTGCAAGCACGTATGATGTCACAAGCTTTGCGTAAGATGTCAGGTGCTATTTTGAAGACTGGTACAACAGCCATCTTCATTAACCAATTACGTGAAAAGATCGGTATCATGTTTGGTAACCCAGAAACAACGCCTGGTGGACGTGCGTTGAAGTTCTACTCATCAGTACGTTTGGATGTCCGTCGTAAGGGTGGTATTGATGCGACGAAGGCTGATGGGGATGATATCAAGTCGGTTGGTAATTTGACACGTATTAAGGTTGTTAAGAACAAGGTTGCGGCGCCATTCCGTGAAGTGGAAGTTGAAATCTTGTTTGGTAAGGGAATTTCTAAGACTGGTGAAATGATTGACTTGGCGGCTGATAAAGATATTATCGTTAAGTCAGGGTCATGGTTCTCATATAATGGTGAGAAGATTGGTCAAGGAAAGGTCAATGTTATTCGTTGGTTGGAAGACCCAGAACACAAGGCAATTTACGATGATGTCTATAACCAAGTTCGTGAAGCCTACATCGGTAGCCATGATGGCGCCGATGGTTCAGCCGATGATAACGACACGTCAGCTGATAACGTGGATGATATTGAACTTGAAATTGATGAAAACTAATTAACTTTTGGAAACTCGTATTATGGTACAGCGATGTAGCGTGGTACGAGTTTTTTTGATGCCGATTTTCAGGTTATTAAGGTATGTCATAATTGGGACGCTGAATGCCACGATTTATTCGCGATAATAGGCCTTTTTATCGCCACAACAAAATAGTTGTTCTATACTAATCATGTAATAAAAAAGGAAAAGGAAGTTAATCACTGCGAAAGCAGTTGGAGGTAGTCATCATGGCATACACTAGACAAGAAGTACAAGATTGGGTAAAGAAGTTGGATTTGAACACTTGGGGACCTACTGAGGTTTACTGGTCAGACCAATTCCACCGCGTGCACGTTATTGCCGCAGATGCAGAGAGTGAAGCAGTTACGGCTAAGATTCACGCAGCAGTGGAAGCTGAAATCGCTGCAGGCACGACTGATGAAACTGACGCACGTGATTTCCTAGAACACCTTATCGTGACAGATTACGCTCAAGAAGATTAATACGCTGGGCAAGACAGTGGCTCGCCCAATAAAAACTAACAAATCCCAGCTTTGTCGACTCATTAGGTCGTAAGGCTGGGATTTGTTGTTAGGTAAAAAACGACTACTTGAAAAAGAGTAGTAATTAAACCCAAATTGTAGTACCATTGAATCACTAAATTTACGTAGGGGGACCCCTGTTTATGGAACCATATGAAGCCGAGCAGCAACGCTTGGATACCGTCTTGGAGAAGATTCAAGACGCGAAGGTACAAAATGATTTAGATCGAAAAAATGCTGAACAAAAACAGGCTGACGTCGATAATGGGTGGAACGATGTCCGCTTTAGGTCATCAACGTACGGCAGCTTGTTCGAAACGGCGATGTCTGTACGTCAACAGCAACAGATGTTACAAGAACGTGAATTGGCGATGAATTCAGTTGAGCACCAAGCGGTTGTCTTGGACCGTTTACAAGCGCGACCATACTTTGCGCGTATTGATGTGCAAGAAGCTGGTTCAGAGACGGTTGAACCAATTTATATCGGCTTGGCATCGTTCTCTGATTCACCAGATAATTTCTTGGTTTACGACTGGCGCGCACCAATTTCTTCTATTTATTATGATGCGGGTTTGGGCAATGTGACCTACGAAACACCAGATGGCAAGCAGGAAGCAAATGTTCACCTGAAGCGTCAATTCCAAATTGAAGATGGCACGATTGTGACGATTTTCGACACCGACGAAGCTGTGGGTGATCAAATGTTGTTGAATGCTTTGTCTGGTGAATCAACAACTAAGATGAAGTCAATCGTGACGACGATTCAAAAGGAACAAAATAAGATTATCCGAAACACGGCCGCTGAATTGCTGTTCGTACAAGGAGCGGCGGGTTCTGGTAAGACTTCAGCTGTTTTGCAACGTGTGGCATACCTACTTTACCGTTATCGTGGTCATTTGACGTCTGGTCAAGTGGTCATGTTCTCACCAAATCAACTATTTAACGATTATATCGACCAAGTTTTGCCTGAATTGGGTGAGCAAAACATGGTTCAAATGACATATTACCAATACGCATCACGCCGTTTGCCAAAGTTGCAACTTGAAACGTTACAAGAACGTTTTGAGGCGCAACCAGCCGGCGCTCAAAAGCGTATCATTGACTTGAAGGGTACAAGTGTCTACTTCGATGCCATGCAACGCTATGCTGATGGCTTGAACAAGGCTGATATTAAGGTCCGCCCAATTAAGTTCCGTGGGCAAGAAATCATTTCTAAGGAAAAGATTGTCGACATTTATTATTCATTCAATGAGAACTATAAGCTGGGTAACCGTCTTCAAGGGACGAAAGAACGACTAATGAAGATGTTGCAAGGTCGAATTGGTAATGAGATGCAAGCTGATTGGGTCGAAGCTGAAATTCAAAACTTGACGAAAGAACAGTATGACACCATGTTGGGTGATAACCCGCGTGAGTTTAAGTCTGATGAAGAAGAAACCAAGTATTTGGCTAAAATCATTGTGACGAATGCCCTGGCGCCAATCGCCAAGGGTGTCAACCGAAATCGTTTTATCAATATTAACAATCAATTTATTCATTTCTTGCGTTCTGTGCCAAAGTTGGTTAACTTGGCGGCCTACGATATTACGGAAGCGGATTGGACCAAGTCGGTTGAATACACAGTGAATAAGATGAAGAACGGTGAATTACCAATGGCCGATATGACACCGTTTATGTTGTTATTCGACTTGATTAAGGGTAGTCGCGGTGAGCGTGACATTCGCTTTGTCTTTATTGATGAAATCCAAGACTACACACCATTCCAATTGGCCTTTTTGAAGTTTAGTTTCCCACGTGCTCGCTTTACGATGTTGGGTGATTTGAACCAAGCCATTTTCACGAAGGAAAACGCCGTCAGTTTGCAGGATGAATTGTCACGTTTGTTTGATCCAGAAAAGTCAGAATACGTGCAATTAACGCAAACGTATCGTTCAACCCAACAAATTACCGATTACTCAAAGGCCATTTTGATTAACGGTGCCCAAATTGATGCCTTTGAACGTGAGGGTGACAAGCCAGTTGTTAAGATTTTGCCATCACAAGATAAGATGGTTGAAGAAACCTTGATGCAATTGGTCGCTAATGATGAAGCTGACGAAACAACGGCAATCATTACCAAGACGCTGGCAGATGCGGAAGTTGCGTACGAGGCACTCCGTGAACGCGCTGACGTGACCATTATTCGGACCGAGAATCAACGTCTGGTACCTGGCACAATTATCGTGCCAGCCTACTTGGCTAAGGGACTTGAATTTGACGCTGTCATTATGTGGGATGCTTCAGAAGGCGTTTACCACGGCGATGATGAACGTCAGTTGGTCTACACAATTGCATCACGTGCTATGCACCAGTTAACGGTCTTAGCTGTAACATCATTGACGCCATTGCTGGCCGAAGTTGACGAGCGTTTGTACGAAAAGGGGTAAGAACCATGAGTGAGGCACCGTTTAATTATGCGGTATTTCAGCGTGATGAATGGCACGAATTAGTCGTGCCTGCAGCTGACCGAGATACATCTCACGTCACACCAAAGGTATTGGGAGAAATTAAAGCGTTTAATGACCAAATTTCAATGAGTGATGTCGCCGATGTTTATGATCCATTGGTCCATTACATTAAGCTGCGCCATGCACAGTATTTGCGTGATCGTGAAGAACGTGAGCGCTTTTTAGGTCGCGCAATTAAGCCAAGCCCGTTTGTTATTGGCATTGCTGGTTCGGTGGCCGTTGGTAAATCAACCACAGCCCGGTTGCTTCAATACATGTTGCAAGCGGAGTATGGTGAACATAACGTTGCCTTAACGACAACGGATGGTTTCTTGTTGCCTAATGAAGAATTGCAAGCACAAGGCATTTTTGATCGGAAGGGTTTCCCAGAATCATACGATATGCCAGCACTGCTTGAATTTATGAATAACGTTAAAGATGGTGATGAAGTCGTTCGGTCACCACGCTATTCGCACGACATATCAGATGTCTTAGTGAATGAATTCGACACGTTTAAGCGCCCAGAGATTTTTATTGTCGAGGGTATTAATACGTTACAAGCGGCGCCTAATTCGCCAGTCTACTTGTCAGACTTCTTTGATTTGTCGTTATATGTGGATGCAGAGACATCATTAATTGAGCATTGGTACATTGATCGATTTGAGGCATTGCTGCAACAGGCAAAGGAAGAGGCAGATCCAACGAATTTCTTCTTTCCTTATACGCAAATTCCAGTAGCTGAAGCGGTAGCAGGTGCGCGTCGCGTTTGGGAAACGGTTAACTTACCGAACCTAACGGACTACATTTTACCAACGCGTGAACGAGCTGATTTAATTCTTCATAAGGCGATGGGACACGGAATTAACGAAATTTGGTTACGTAAATTCTGATTTCATTACTTTTCAACGTGTCATGAATGTGACAAAAATAGACAAAAGCCGGGAAATCAACGTTTTCCGGCTTTTATTTATCAATTTAAGTTACAAAAAACATGTTATTTAACCGGTTAATTAAATGGCGGGAAATGCCTATATATCAATGGTTTACACGTGTAACACACCTTATGTAACGTTAATATGACACAAAAAGGGGTCATAATATTGTTTCTAGACATGTTATGTAATGAATGTGTAATTTTAAGCCTGCTCAGCTTGGTAAACTATGTCTTGTGGTTGAGGCAAGGAAGAAGCCTCATATAAGAGAACGTGCTTGAGCAATAGGGTTCGCACGACATAGATACAATCCTTAGGAGTGTTTAACTGATTATGAGTAAGATGAAAGAAACAGCATTGACGATCGCCGGTTTGGCTTCAGTATTGGTTGCAGGCCAAACTGTTGCAAACGCCGCTTCAACATACACGGTTCAAAAGGGCGACACGTTGTCAGAATTGGCAGACAAGTTTAACTTGACTGTTGAAGACTTGGTTAAGACTAACAAGATTACTGACGCAAACATGATTTTTGCTGATCAACAAATCGAAGTGCCAACGCAAGAAGAGCTTAATGAAAATGCGTTGAACACGACTGCTGCATCATCAGCTAACAGCGCTGCATCAGATGCTGCTTCATCAGCAATGTCAGAAGCTGTTGCTTCAATGACTGCTGCATCAGAAGCTGCCGCATCATCTGCCGCTGCTTCAGAGGCCGTTGCATCATCAGTTGCCGCTTCAGAAGCTGCTGCCTCAAAGGCTGCTGAGTCAGAAGCCGCTGCTGCTTCAGTTCAAGCACAACCAGTTGCACAAGATACTGCCGTTGCTGAGCAAGCTGAGCCAGTTGCACAACAAGCTGCTCCTGCAGCCGCACCAGCCGCTGGTGGTTCAGTTTATGACCAATTCATTGCTAACGGTGGTACTGATGCCTTGTGGCAAAACATCGTAATGCCTGAATCAGGTGGTAACCCTAACGCCGTTTCACCAAACGGTTACATGGGATTGGGTCAAACTAAGGAAGGCTGGGGAACGGGTGACGTTGCCACGCAAACTAATGGTTTGGTTAACTACGCCGTTTCACGTTACGGTTCAGTTGACGGTGCCGTACAATTCCGTGCCGCTAACGGTTGGTGGTAAGATTTACCCCATTTAAATAGATTATTAAAAAAGTGCTTGGCCCTTTGGTGGCCGAGCACTTTTTGTGTCTTATTACGGCACTTCTTTGTGAAACAATCGGCAATCTTTGTCAAAAAAGTTGACAAAAATACTTGCAAAGTTTGTTAAGTAGCTTTACAATTAATTCTTGTCAAATTGATGCACTTATAATTAAATAGAACAATTGGAGGATGACATGGCAAAAAATAAAAGTGTTGCTATGGACATCAACGGAAACCCATTTAGTCGCTCTGCCATGGTGGCAGTGCTCTTGATCGGTACTTTCGCTGGTGTGTTAATGCAAACTTCGTTGGGTACCGCAATCCCAACTTTGATGCGCGATTTTGATATCACGTTAGCCACGGCCCAACAAGCAACGACATGGTTCTTGTTAGCTAATGGTATTATGATGCCAGTTTCTGCGTACCTATCAACGCGTATTCCATCTAAGGTCTTGTACATTTTCGCGTACTTGATGTTGTTTGCCGGTATGGCAACGACGGCCTTTACACCCGCACACCACGATATGTGGTGGATGTTCTTGCTGGGACGTATCCTGGTGGCCATCGCGGTGGGTGTGACTATGCCGTTGATGCAGGTGGTAATGGTGAACATCTTCCCAGCCGAAGAGCGTGGGGCAGCCATGGGAATTAATGGTATTGTCATTGGTTTGGCACCTGCCATTGGACCAACGTTGTCTGGATGGATTTTGGAAAAGAATCACCACTTCTTGGGTCTGACGATTTCTGACTCTTGGCGGACGATTTTCTACTTGCCAATGTTTGTTTTGGCATTGGTAATTATCGCATCACCATTCTTTATTAAGAATGTTATTCCTAACCGTAAGATGAAGTTGGATGTGCCATCATTGATTATCTCAACGCTTGGGTTCGGAATCTTCTTGTGGTCATTTACTAATGTGGCGACTGATGGTTGGGGCGACTTTAAGAACGTTATCTTGCCAATGATTGTTGGTTTGTTTTTCATCGTTTTGTTCGTCGTACGCCAATTGAAGTTGGATGAACCATTTGTTGACGTGAAGGTCTTTAAGAACCACCAATTCGCGTTGACGACTGTGTCAGTTATGATGGCAATGATGGCGATGATGGGTGTCGAAATGATGTTGCCAACGTACTTGCAAAACGTTCACACCATGTCACCATTGGAATCAGGATTGACGTTGTTGCCTGGGGCTTTGATGATGGGTATCATGGCGCCAATCGCTGGTTCAGCCTACGATAAGATCGGGGCTAAGCGTTTGGCCTTGACTGGTTTCTCAATCTTGGCCATTGGAACAGTACCGTTCCTATTCTTGACGGCGTCAACACCAGCACACTTCATTACCGCTTTGTACGCGGTTCGTATGTTTGGTATCGCCATGGCAATGATGCCGTTGACGGCGATGGCCATGTCAGTATTGCCACCAGCTGAGGCACCACACGCAACAGCTGCTAACAACACGGCCCGCCAAGTTGCGTCAGCCGTTGTTGTGGCCTTGCTGTCATCAGTAACACAAAATGTGATTTCAAATAATGAGCCTGCTAAGGCATTGTCAAAGACGAACCCACTCCAGTACGGGGCGGATTACTTGGACGCTTCAATGAAGGGATTCCACGTATCATTTGCCATCGGTTTGGGATTTGCCATCGTTGGTATCGTCGTTGCGATGTTCTTGAAGGGTGGGGCCATTAAGGCAGCCGGTTATTCAAACCACAAGCCGGTTGACCCACAAATGAAGGAGGCTGAATAAGATGGTTATTATCCTTTTGGCAGTCTTCGCCATTTTGACGTTTATTTCTTGGATTAAGATTGAAAATGTCCCTGCTCGTGTAACATCTGGCTTGATTTCAGGTGGATTACTACTGGCGACAGTTTTGATGTTGGTAGCGAACTTCAACAACCATTTCGGTATGGAGAAGGTTACTAAGACGGAAACCAAGACAATTTATTCTGCCGGTGGTTCTAAGGTTCCAGCTGGTATGATGATTGCCCAAGCATTGGGGACAAAGTCAAACAACTATGTTATGATTTACGCCGATAAAGAAAACGCTAAGCCAACGGCTCACTTTGTGCCTAACAAGAAGCACATTGTAGAGGCGGTTAAGAAGACGGCGACTTATAAGTTGATCGATGCTGATAAGGCAACGGTCACGACTAAGACGACTCGTTGGGAGTGGCAAAACGATTTCTTTAAGTTGATGTTTGGGTTTGGTGGTGAAGGCCACTCATTGTATAAGCAACAAACAGTTGTTAAGTTGCCTAAGGATACGTGGGTGGTTATGACGCCGGCACAATCAAAGGCTGTACAAGCGAAGCAAAAGGCGGCTGCGGCTAATCCTGCTGCTGCGCAAGCACAACAAGAACAACTAAAGGCTGCGGCTTCTGCAAAGATTGCTGCGTTCATGCAAGCTAACCCAAAGGCTTCACAAGACCAGGTTAAGGCGTACACCACAAAGGTGACGGCTGAACTAACGGCTGAGGCAATGAAGGCGATGCTAAAGTAAACGAAACGGACATCCTGACACAGTCAGAATGTCCGTTTTTGTTTCAAAATTTATACCAATCATAGACCGACGGCTTTTTTGGATAAGATTAAAATATTTAATTTAAAACTTTGGGTATCTTTCTTTGGATAAGCGTGTTATACTTATGTACATAGTTTAAAGGATTTTGTTTTATGTTTCACAGAAATATCTGGCATCGTCATATTTAGATTATTAAAAAATTCGGCAATAATTGCCAGGAGGTTTCAGACATGGAACAAGGAACAGTAAAGTGGTTTAACGCAGACAAGGGATTCGGTTTCCTTTCACGTGAGTCAGGTGACGATGTATTCGTTCACTTCTCAGCTATCCAAGGTGACGGCTTCAAGTCATTGGAAGAAGGACAAGCTGTATCATTCGAAGTTCAACAAGGTGACCGTGGCTTGCAAGCTGCTAACGTTACTAAGTTGTAATAACGGCTTAAAGGCAACCTGGTAATCATCAGGTTGCCTTTTTGTTTGCAGTTTTAAAAGGAGCAGTGGGTGTAATGACAGTGTGGACGAAGCGTGTTGTTTTACCAGCAGATCAACCGGCAATTTCAATTAAAGAACAGTTAACGGCTTGGCAAGTGCCACGACGCATCAGAGGCAATTTTAGAATGGGGCGGCGTATCTTATTAAATGGCGTTTACCAACCGACCTCAACGCGTTTAAAGCCGGGTGACGTCCTCGATATGACCTGGTTGCCGGCGGATTTTGAAGTGGCGGATTCGCATTACGTCCCAGATGCTAGTCAGCCATTAGATGTATTGTTTGAAAATGATGATTTAATTGTTGTGAATAAACGAAAGGGTGTCAAAACCCATCCGAATTCGCCAGGTGAAGATGGCACCATGATGAATTTTGCGCAGGCTTATTTAGCAGAGCAGGGCAAATCGGCGTATATGGTTCATCGATTGGATGGCGACACAACAGGGGCGTTAATTATAGCTAAAAATCCTTATGTTGTGCCGATGTTAAACCAAATGTTGCGTGACAAGACTATCAAGCGAACGTACCTGGCGTGGGTATGTGGCAACATTACCGCAACAAGTGGCACTATTGATGCACCAATTGGCGATAATCCAGTAGATTCACGCACACGGACGGTCAACGGGCCTAATGCGCGTCCGGCAGTTACCTATTGGCACAAGGTTCATACGGTCTACCAAAATACGCTCGTAAGGCTTGCATTAGCGACGGGACGTACACACCAGATTCGTTTACACATGAAGCACCTCGGCTACCCGTTAGTTGGTGATCCGCTGTATAACCCAGACAGTAATTATTCAGATGGCTTATTACTGCATGCGGCAGCGATTCAACTACCAATTCCGTTTACTAACGATGTGAAGTCAGTTGGAGCGCCTTTACCGCCGACATTTCCGCGTAATCTGCGAAAATAATCCGTGTACGGTGTTGAGAATGCAAAGTTTTTCATATATTCCGGATTGTGCTATACTTCTGTAAGAGAGAAAATTTTGGACAGGTCAATATGATTGATATCACGCAACTAGAGAATGCGTGGCGTAGCGAAAATGGTCCAAAACCGAGGTTTGAAAAGATGACAGCAGATATTGTAAAAATTGAGACGTCGTACTTGGATGTCGAAGGATTGCCAATTACGCTTTATGTGTATGAGGAATCAAGTCTTTTTGGATCGCAGTTGCGGATTTCAGATGGTGGCTATGTGACGGAAGATCTAGCTTTGGCAGAAGGTCGTGGCGAGTTAACACGTTCGGAGTTGAATGATGTAAAAACGCAGTTGAAAGGGACTGATGTTCGACTCGACAAGCGCGATGCTTCCTTATATATGAAGACGAAATTTGAAGATTATGATGTCGATGTTGCACGGTTGTGCGAAACGATTCAACGCCTACAACAGTAGGCCCCTAAAAAGCGCTTAACTTCTCACTGAGAGGTTAGGCGCTTTTTAAGGTTAATATATAAAAAACATTTATGTTTGTAATGAATTTGTTAAGACGAGTTGCTAAACTTAATATTTGTTAGAGAAAGAGAAAACGGGTTTGAATATGATTATCAAGGGGATTTATTAAATATGAACACGGTTTCTCGTAAGAAGATGTACAAATCAGGCAAGCAGTGGGTAGCGTTGGCGACGGTAGCAACGGTTGCTGGCGTGGCCATCACAGCAAATGACAAGGCGTCAGCTGACGTTTGGCAAGCGAATGGTGTCCAACAAGTAACCAATCAGTTGGCACAAGCGGGTGGTTTGGCAAATTACAACGTGCAGTATGGGGATACTGTTTGGGCATTAGCTTTAGCGAATGGTGAGAACTTGGATACGTTTGTTAACCAATTCGGTATTGCAAATCCGGATGTGTTGTTTGCAAATGAAAGTTTTATGGCGCAAACGACTACTGGTGCGACTGTACAACCGCAAGCTGTTACAGAGCAAACCGCAACGACTGAGCAAGATGCTGTTGCGACCAGCACTGCGACACCAACGTCAGAGGCAGTCGTAGCGAGTCAGGTTGCTGATTCAGTTGCTGCCAGTCAAGTAGCGGCCTCTGAAGCAGCGAGTGAAGCAGCTTCAATTGCTGCTAGTCAGGCGGCAGCAGCGTCATACGCAGCTAGCGTAGCACAGTCACAAGCTGACGCTGCATCAATGGCGGCCGCGGAGTCACAAGCGACGGCCGCTTCTGAAGCTGCTGCGCAACAAACGGCATCGGCTGCACTTGCATCTGCTTCTTCAGCCGCCGTAGCCGCTCAGGTGGCGGCTGAGCAAGCATCATCACAACAAGCTGCAGCTAGTACCGTCCAAGAACAAGTAACGGCTGAGTCACAAGTTCAGACTGAGGCGACGGTAGCCACGGTTGGCAGCGCGGATATGTCGACATTTAATGCCTTGAATGCGTTGCGTCAGTCACAGGGGTTGGCGCCATTGACGTTTGATAACGATTTGGCAGCGCGTGCACAGGCACGGGCCCAACAAATGGCTAACTTGGGTGGTGTTGCGAGTGATCACTACAGCACCGCTGGTGAAGTCGTAGCGATTGATTATGCCCCGGGTACGTCGGTTGTAAACGCTTGGTTTAATGAGACGAACATGATGCCGGTTGGTACAACTGGTCACCGTGATTGGGAAATGAATGCGGGCTACTCACGTGTTGGGATTGCGATTGTTGGCAATGTCATCGTTGGTGAAGCAAATTAATGATAATTAAAAAGCATCTGGTGTTTGCAAATACCAGATGCTTTTCTTTTTGTGTGCGATTATGCCCAGTCACCATTGCGGAAGACGGGGATGACTTGACCGTCATACGTGATACCGTCGATATCCATATCGGCTGATCCCATCATGAAGTCAACGTGAACCAATGACTCGTTCTGGCCCTTTGCTTGACGCGCAGCGACGTCCATTTGGGTGCCACCCTTCAAATTGAATGGGTATGCTGCACCAAGTGCCAAGTGGTCAGAAGCATTTTCATCAATCAAAGTGTTGTAGAAAACAATGCCTGATTGTGAAATTGGTGACGGATCTGGTACCAATGATACCTCACCCAAAGATGAAGCACCTTCGTCAGTCTTGATCAATTGTTGTAGGACTGCTTCGCCGGTTGAGGCATGCGCTTCCGTGACGTGGCCATCAACGAACGTTAGCTTGATATCATTAATCAAAACGCCTGCGTAAGATAATGGCTTTGTTGACGTTACGGTACCGTGAATGTTGCGGTAGTCAGGGGAGGTGAAGACTTCCTCAGTTGGCATGTTAGCGACGAACATGTTACCAGCCTTGTCAATTGAGTCAGCAGCTTCCCACACGTGATCCTCGGCTAACCCAACTGTTAAATCCGTGATGGGTGAGCTGTAGTGTAACTCCTTGAAGTTCAAATCGTTGAGCCATTGCGCCTTTTCTTTCAAAGTATTCACATGGGCCATCCAGTCAGCGATGACGTCGTTTGCAACCCCAACGCGAGTGATCTTGAAGATTTCTTCCCAAAGACGGTCAGTTGCAGCTTCACCCTTTAAATCAGGGAAAACTTTTTCAGCCCAGGCTTCACCAGCCGCGGCAACAACTAACCATGACACATCATTATTCATCGTGGCCTTGCGAACGGCTTGATTAGCGCGTTGGTAGGCTTGTTGGTAGGCCGAAACGCGATCGCCATCAACAGCACCAAGACCATCTGGATCGGCAGAAATCAGTGAAATGCGCGTCGTATGCTTCGCCATCAATTCTTCAGCGCGAACAGATACCCAAGTGGGGATGTTCGTCAAAGAATCGTTGTTGGCGTGTTGCAAAAATTCACGTTGCACATGAATGTCCTGCCATTCAATCATGACGTTGTTTGCGCCACGTTTGTAGGCCGAGTCCACAATTTTGTGCACCAAAGGCACCTGTGCGACATCCGCATAGATGACAATATCTTGTCCCTTTTGGACATTAACCCCAACTGACGTAATTAAGTCAGCGTACTTTTGTGATAACAAATCAAAATTTTCTAGTGTCATCTGTTGCACCCCGTTGTTTATTAAGATGTTCTCATTTTACCTGAAAAATTTGGAATACAAAATAGGTAAGGGGTGTTGTTCATGAAATCGCAACAAGTCGGCTAAATGCTTTTACGCTAAATGTTTGAAACCGTTTCCACAAATTGTTGTATTTTTCTAATATAATGAATTATTAGTAAGTAGCCTGACAGAGAAAAACGGGGATTGAAAATGTCACAGGTACTATTAGCAGAGCGGATTAATGCGCTCCGGGATGAAAAAAATATAACGGTTGAAGATATTGAAAGAGCCGGCATTTCAAGGTCACGATACTATCGGTTTGTACGTGGTGAGACACAAATCTCAGTAGTGGATTTATCTCGCTTATTAAAGTTATTAGCAGTGTCGTTTTCAGAATTGTTTGCGGGTGTAATTGCTGATCCGTATCAGCTGAGTATTGGCGACTTAGCAAAATGTACGGAAACTGAATTACGTCAAAAACAGGCGGAAATTGCACAAACTGCTGCATCGGTTGGTTATCCAACGGCTGAAATGGTGGCAATTGTGATTGACATCATCATCGATCGCCGCTGTGGGGTTGATTATCGTGACAAAACACAACGTTTATATGATCGCCTGAATAGCATTCAGGCATTCACGATTTTTGAAATGCGTGTCTTTTCATTAATTGCAACGGATCTAACACCAAAACGTTTTTTTAAACTCTATCGAAAATTCGCTCATGATGTCCAAGTTTTCCGCGATTATATGCCTGGTAATTTGTTTGAAACAAGTTTAATGATTCATATGACTGCGCTTAATCAGGCAGTTATTTGGCCTAAAAAATTAAACGTGACGGACGTCTGGCTGACCTTAGAAGGTATTATGCGTCAGCCAGCACGCCGTTCAAATGTAGAAATTTTGCTACTGCAACGATTTACCGGGTTGCTACGCACCTATTTAACCATGGATTCAGAAGTGGTCGCGGCTGAAATTGGCGTCTTTTTGATGGCTGCGCAACAAATGGGCGTGCGCGAAATGACGATGAACACCGTCCAAACATCCCTGGTGGCGGTTTGGACACGGCTACAATTAAGTAAGCAACAATTGCATGCGCAAAAAATGGCCGAGACGTTCCCAGCTATCATCACTGATTTGACGCTACAACCGCGAAGTCAATCATTTGGCGAGGCGTTACGCCGGCGTTTGAAAGACAAGCATATCCGGGTACGGAGTTTGGAAGCCCTGGGTTTTTCAAAGTCGAAGTTGTACCGGGTATTTGAAGATGTGGGCACCCTGATGATTGATGAGATGTTAGATTTGATGCGCATTATTGGGTTTGAGACTGGGGACATTGTCGCGGTGCTCATGTGGTTCCCATTGGACGAACAAAATGCACGCACAAATTTATACGGTGCGTCACACAGTGTGGTCTCACCAGCCGTCGTACGGCAAAGCGCTACTGACATTGAAGATTATTACGAGAACGAAGTCTACGCCGCTGTACGAGCGGACGTGACTTGGTTTGGCACAGAACGCGCCACACAGGTCGCGACGGCGGTGGCCAACCTGCTACGTGAGCTAGATGAGTGGCATGAAAAGGAATATCGGCTCGTTAAAGTTGGTTTAATGGTGGTGACAAATGAGGATGAGTTGGCGATGTGGTTTCGGCGAATGCGACAAGATCACCGGGATAACCGGGCGACACGGGTTTATACCGACCGCCAAATTGATGCGGTAGAGTATGCGATTTTCGGCGCACTCTTCAAGGGAGATTTCGACCGTGTCCGTCAGCTTGTCCGACTGGCTTTAACGAATAATCCGTCATTAACGAATACGTTACGCTATACTGCTTGGCGTTGGCGGGTTGAATCATATCGGCTATACGAACAGTTTGCAGCTAATCCATTGGAAACGATTCGCCAATTAAAAGGGCTCTACAATAATTATGCCGTCCTCCTGGGTGATGGCCCGCTAGTTCAGTACTATCAAAGACGGTATGATGCTCTGTGGCAACAATACCGTTAGCGTCCGAATAACCCTATTTGAATTTTTTTACAGGCAAAAATTTTCGTCAACTGTGCGTTTTTTCACATGATAGAATTTGTCACGTGGAGAAAATAGCAATATGTTGAGGTAAAGTCATGAAAAAGTTTTTTAGATTGGCAGTGGTGGGGGTTGTTTTCGGGACAACGTTGAGCAGTCAGCAAGCGTTTAGCGCATCGGTTGAGTTGTCGCAGACGATTATGAGCCGATATTTGCAAATACCGTTAAACATTTGATATAATGAAAACTAGTTGGAAACTTTGGAGTTTAGCTAAATTATTAAAAATAGAAAAATGTTACGTCGGCATATTGCCAATCACTTCGGTAAGATAAGCTTGTACCATCAGTAACCCCTATGGTATATATGAGATTGGTTTGTGAGCGATTCGGATGAATCGCTCTTTTTGTGAGATTGAATAAATGGCACTGTTAACTAATATTTTTCATACGAAAAAATAATCCCGCGAAATCAAAAAACAATAACCGACTAAACTAAGCATATTGAACGAAGATAGAAGTGAGAGAATGCGATTATGGAGTGGCTATTACCTAAGAAAGATCAAGAACGTTTAGCATTACATCGATATTTGACGAGCAAGTCAAGCCATGCTGTCCTAATTAAAGACATCATGGCTGATTTAGGGTGGTCACGGTATATGGTCTTGCAAAACGTGGAAACATTGCGTGTTGATTACCAACAAGTTGGGGACGGGAACATTGTGTATCTCCGACTAGTTGATTCAAACCGGGCATTACAAGTTGATCAGTTACAAACAATTAGTGATACAGCTTTATTAGGGGAGTACATTCGAAATTCATTACAATTCGATGTGCTAATGGATATTTTCTTAGAAGTGGCGCAGTCTAATGAAATGATTGCCTTGCGTCACTCATCGAGTACAACGGTTGCCCGTGTGACTAAGGTCGAAGTTGGTGAGGAACTTGAAAAGTCTGGTATCCAAATTTCTGACGATTATCAATTAGTTGGGGATGAACGAAATATTCGAATTCTGCTGTTTGAGGCATTGTATACTGCCTATGCCGATCAGCCAACGCCGTTTCCAGCGGATGTGCAAGCAGCAACTGATAAGGTTGAGGCGATTATTGAAGAACAAACGCACATCCGGACGACTGTGAAGAAAGCATTCCGCATCTTTTTTGGTATTTGGTATACTCGCTTGAAGCACGGTCACGTTATTGGTGATTATAACCATCAACTCTTTAAGCCAGATGCGGACTTGTCACGACATGCGCGGATGATTATCGATAAATTGCGTGAGGTGATTACGCTTTCCTTTGATAATCAGGCGCCGTGGTTTGACGAAGAGTTACGTTTTGGCTTAGGATCGATTTATTCACTAGGCATCGGTTCAGGTTCATACCGAGTTGCCAACCTGGTACCGGATGTCCGCCGGAAATTCCAGGAAATTTATGATGACGTTTGCGAAGTTTATCAAGATTTTTTTGGCTTGTCGTTATCACAACCAGAATTAGAGTTAATTCAAAAAGCACTCTTCTCGTTGAATTTCCGGATGCTGTTCTTCAGACAAAATGGCATTACGCACCCAATTAATCGTCAATTCTCGATGAGTACGTTTCCAATTCACACGGCATTTACAGAACGAGTCGTTGCCCATATTGCACCACACTTTGGCTTATCAGAAGCAGAAGTATCAACGGCCATCTTTAATGAGTATCTGAATACATTTGTGCTTGTATTGAATAATAGTGAAATCTTGCCGGTGATTAATGTCACCGTCGATATGATTGATATGCCGGCACTCGAACAAATTATTATTGAGCGGCTTGCAAAATGGCAATCAGTTAACCTTAATATCACCACCGAGTTTACATCAGAAACGGACCTATACATTTCTGATGTGCAACTCGATAGCCAAGTGCCGGGATTTGCCTGGCGGTCATTCCCAGAAAACCCGGAAGAAAAAGCGTTGCATGAAAAGTTAATCGAATTAACTGTGCAGCGTTTCCAAGCATTGACCGGCAAGATATAAGTATATAAGAGAGGCTGGGACAAAACTTAGCTGAATATTTTGAATAAAAAGCAGGCGCAAAACCATGTCTATCAAGGGCTTGCGCCTGCTTTTTGGTATAATAGTAGTAATAAAGGCAAAGAAAAAGACGTTGAGCGGCCACTCAACGTCTACGATTTCTGTCTCGGAAGGACTGAACCAAACAATGTATAACAATTATAGCATGAATCAGCTAATGTTGGATATCCCAACTGCATATGAACCTGAAGAAAACCACCCAGCATATCAGATTAACCAGCTTGTAGAATCATTGGATTTTACGGATGAGTACACGACGGGACGATATCCTTATCACCCACGTCTATTACTTAAGTTGGTTCTTTTTGCGTATACTCGTGGAATTCGATATGGTCGTATGATAGAACGATTTGCGGATGAAAATAAGGTAGCCATGTGATTAACTCAAGGACAAGTTCCATCATATCGAACAATTAATCGTTTTAGAGCTGATGGTCGTATGGAGCAAATCATATTAGAGATGTTTACAAAGTTGCGTGAGCAACTAGTCGCCGCAGGCGTCATTGATAATGTCTTGTTTATCGATGGGACGAAGATTCTGGCCAACGCTAACAAGTACTCGTTTGTTTGGCGTAAGAACACCCTTCGTTTTAGCGAACTGAACAAAGCCAAAGCAGTTGCGCTTCTCGAAGAAATCAAAGCATCATAAGCGGATTTCTTTCATGAAGAAACCGAATTGTCGTTTGATTATATGGATGATGTTATTGCACGGTTAGAGATGCACATTGATGAGCTAAACCAAGCTGTCGAAAAAACCAAAAAGGTATCACCAAATCCAGCTAAGCAAGAACGGCGTACTATGAAATCTCAAACTCGCAAGCTGAAAGAAATACGCGATAAGAATGAGCAATACGAAAATTAAATGGATACGTTCGGTAATCGTAACAGCTATTCTAAAACAGATACCGACGCCACGTTTATGCGCGTAAAGGAAGATCCGATGATGAATGGCCAGCTTAAGCCGGCCTATAATGTACAATCTGCTGTCAGCAATCAAATGGTTATTGGATATGTTGTATTCCAAAATCCGACTGATGCAAGAACGCTTATTCCACTAGTCAAGAAAATGAATAACGCAGGAAAACTGGGTTCAGTTGTCGTAGCTGACATGGGTTATGTATCCGAAGCTAACTATCGATTCTTCGAAGATGAAATGCCAGAAGTAACAGCACTCATTCCCTACAACACAATGCTTCGCGAAGCTAGTCGTAAGTGGCGTAGTGATGACAGCAGGGTCATGAACTGGTCTGACGATGAAAAAGCTGATGAGTATACGGATAACGACGGCGTCGTTTTCAAATGGCGCAATTATAGTCATCGCACGGATAAGAATGGCAAGGCCCGCGATTTCCAAGTTTATCGCGCGGAAGAAAAGGACGAAAATAACCAAGATATTCCAGCGGTATATACAAAGGGTGGAAACGTTCGCCAAATCAATATTAACCCCTCATGGGGGTATCAGAAAGCACGCATGCGAGAAAGCCTCTCTGACGAAATCAACGCTTCAATCTACGCACGTCGTAAGATTGATAACGAGCCAGTTTTCGGTCGAATGAAGGCTCATTTTGGCGTGGGCAGATTCATGGTTCGCGGTCTGCGAAAGGTGAAAATAGAAACCGGACTGGTTATGATGGCCATGAATATGGCCATCATGGCGGGATAACATCCCGTTTATTTTGGATAAAAAAGAAAGAAGGAGAAGTAAATCCACCGGATTTTCTTCTCCTTTTTCATTTTCAGCTGGAACTGTTCTGTCCCAGCCTCTTTTTTTGATGTTTTGGGTGTTTGTCAGGAATGAATATAAACCAACGATAGACTATCTTGGCCGCCGTTGTCAGGGAATTGGTGTAGCGATGATACGACTGCCAGCCACCCAACAAACTGATTTTCATGTAAGCGCTTAATTTTTAGTCAGCTTAATTTTTGTTAACAATGTAGACTTAATGGTAAGCAGTGACAGGTCAAAGAAAATCTATGGAGGGCACAACTATGCTTGAGACATTTATACAACAATGGTTAATCATGTCAGATTATGATTACACTGTTGATGATCGGTTTGTTCAGAAAGCACGGGCGTACGGTGTGGATTTTAGTGAACAATATGTGGCAATTGTGGTCGAGGGGAACCGCAATCATTTGCCAAATCAGCGCTTAGCTTTTGACTTGGATCACTTACGACGGGTTTATATTTTTCCGTTGACGGGGGTACATGAATTTTTGGCAACGTTGCCGGAACATGCCTTAGCGGGGGTTAGTCGGCCACACTTTGATTTAACAAAAAGCATCAAAGAGGCGGTGTTTGCGTTAGCATTAACCAGTCCGGTAATTGAGGAAATGAAAATTATCTTTTACGAAGACGTAGTTGATTTGGCGCAAGTTGTGGAAGCTGGTGTCGCCTATCCGCAGGTCGAACAATTCTTAAAGGATCGGGTCGATGAGGAAGTCCAGGTTACCTTGTGGCTGTACGGCACGTTAGGTCATTCAATGAGTGAATTAAGTGACACCTTGCATGTTCATCGGCGAACAGTCCAATATCGGCTAGACAAAATTGCCCAATTAACGGATTTGAATCCGCGGGTACCTGCTGAAATCTTACCGCTGCTTGTGTCATATATGCGGCTGAAGACGGCCGTCATAGTACCGGCGCTAACCGCGCAATTGCAACGATTAACCACTGACTTGCAGGCACGTGATGTGGCGACGAGTTAATAGTAAATATAAATACCGGGTAAATTGGCAGTCACACAGCGAGGTGACTGCCTTTTGTACGTTTAAGGGGCTGACTATTTTTTTCGAAAAACCAAGTTGCGAGTTCGCAACAAGGCTAACGTAAAAATGAGCCGGTTAGTATTCCGAAATACAGGCATACTTGAATGACAACAATAAAGGAGTCATGTATGACTGACAAAGTACAAAGTAAGTTATATTTCCAAGGACAGCAAATTATTGCCTTGGAAGGAAAGACAAGTAAAGAATATGAGCTATTGATGCGCCGCGATATTGATGGGGTGGCAAGATTTCCTTATCAAGAATTTATCACAACGATGACAGATCATGACCAGCATAAGCAATATGTTACAGAGCTTGCAGTCATTCTGCCAAAGGTTTTGAGTCATAATCCCAACTATACATTTTCATTTAATTTGGATTATCAGGAATTGTTTTATGAGGAAACCTTTACGCTATTTGAACAGATTGATCCAGCGCTGCGGTCACGATTAAAGCTTGAACTCACAGAACGGTTACCGCTGAATCGGACGAATGCATACGACGAATTCTTACCCAAAGTACAGCTAGAACGATTATCCGCGCTTGGCTATCAGTTGGTGCTTGACGATTTCTTAGCGGGCGTCAATTCGTTGGCTGGTTTGTTTGAGGTGCCACACCTGATTAGTCGAATTAAGATTTCTGTCTTGCATCTCAAGCGTTTCTTACCGATCGATACCATCATCGACATTATTAATTTGATTGTGACAGCCATCGATGATATGGCCTTAGAGGTCGTTATTGAAGGAGTTGAAGATAGTGATTTGATAAAAGATTTGCCAACGTCATGGCGGCAACAATCTTTCTATTACTCAAGTCCGGTAAACGTTGAACCGATTACATTCTAATTCGGAGGGACTGAGCATTTGGAAACGTTAATTTACGAATTTATTGGTGAGCATATGATTGCCAAATTACTATGTTTACCTTCGATTATTGGCGTCATTTTTATCATGCAATTTGGTTTGCAACGACGTTTTATGAATAACCAAACAATGTATCTGGTTACGTATACCTTGAATTTCGTGGCCTGGTTAGTGATTGCCAAAATTGTGTTTAATGATTTACAGGACGTAGTGGTGATTAATCCCTACGTGAATGATGTCTCGTTGATTTTAATCATCATATTTTATTTTGTCATGATTGATACCCAACGTTATACGATTATTCCAATTACGATTAGCACGTTGTTATTCGATGCGGTGTTATTAGTATCGAGTCATTTTAATGTTCGAATTGGTTTGTTAATCATCGGCACAATTATATTTTTGGGTGTGAGTTATTATCTGAGTAAAAATCGCCACCGCATCATTGACACGTTTGTTGAATATGAAGTTGCGACATTTGTGTTTAGTGCGGCAGCTTGGTTAATCGTTTTAGCAGTACGCCGCGATATGCCACATGGATTTGCACTTGCGTTTGTCTTAAAGTTCATGATTTTAATGACAATTGTGCATTACGGTAACGTCTTTGTGCGCGAGTTGGTGACCCGCTTTAACAATTACGAAATTGAAGTAAATACAGATCCGTTAACGAATATGAAAAATCGTCGTTTGTTGGATAAGGTGCTGAATGAAGTGGTGCCTTATTTCCGAGTTAAGCAGTTGCCGTTGACATTGGGAATGTTCGACATTGATTCGTTCAAACAATTTAATGACACGTACGGTCATGATATGGGCGATTATGTGCTAACCCGCGTTGCAAATCTGGTGAACGATACGTTGCAACAGCGAAATGCTGACGGACAGGTTTTCCGCTATGGGGGGGAAGAGTTCGTAATTGTTTTTCGCGGGGTAACAGCCGACGTTGCAGCGGAGCACTTAGCAACGGTAATGGAGGTGATTCGCGATAATAGTTTTGAGTTTGGAAACCATTATTTGACGGTTACTATTTCCGTTGGGGTGGCATCAATGTGTCCAACTGATGCGAACGTTGACGATGTTTTGAAACGGGCTGATCAAAGTTTGTATGAATCAAAGCGACAAGGGAAAGACAGGTTGACCGTTAATCAACCGAAAAAAGGTAGGAGAGATTAATGATTAAGAAGTGGCTATTAATGGCAATATCAGCCGTGCTAATTTGGTTGGGGGTTGGGATTAACCAACAGGCTTATGCAACCGTTGATTTTGATAGTATTCCATTAAGCGAGTTGCGCTTTTCATATGATGAATTTAATGTTCATCAATGGGGTATGGTCATGGATGACGATAAAATCGCGCTCGTGTTGAATATGAATCCAAAGGGTACCGGGCAAGGGTATGGTTTCCAAGGTTCGGGGTACCATTTCCAATTGGCGAATCAGGATGTTTACATGGATATGGCGCCTGGTAATTCAGCCCCAACAAAGCTGGGCGAATCTGCTTCAGTAACGTTTAATTTATATAACGCCAATACCAACAGCACGAACCAAGTGACTGGTAAAATTGTGGTCCGTGACGCACCTAATAATAATACGACCCAGATTTTGATGATTGAAATACCAATTGCGGATATGGTGAGTAACCCGGCGTTAGTTGGTGATATTAAATTAACAAATGCGAATTTAGGTGATCAATCAGTAGTTGTATCGGGTGCATCAACTGCACCAATGGTTGCGGCTGCGCTCGGCGGTGTAATTGTGTTAGTGCTTGGAATTCTAATTTTCCAATCACATAGAAGGTAAGTCATATGTTTTGGTTAATAGTACTACTCGGGGGTGCGTGGCTTTATGTGCTAAGTGTCCTCAAAAGAATTGGCTGGTCGGCAGCATACGTGGTGCTAGGTGTTGTGGGAACATTTTTTATCATTATTTCGTTGGCGAATAATAACGTCATTAGTTTTTTAATGCGTCTCAATACAAGCGGGGCGGGCGTTGTTGGCATGTTAACTGGTTTTTACACCGTAGCGCCGACGTTAGGTATTATTCACATTGTGAGCGGTCAAAGTGCTATTAATCTTTTCATCACCTACGAATGTTCAGCACTAATCGAATTAGCAGCTTACATCGCGCTTGTACTGTTTTTTCCTTTCTTTAAAAATTTGCAACAGCGCTTAAAGCTGTTAGGGTTCGGGGTGATTTATTTGTTACTGGCGAATATGTTGCGCTTGACAGTAACTGCCTTGATTATTCATTTCTTAGGATTGCCATCATTGATTTGGGCGCATGTAATTGTTGGGCGTTTAATATTTTATGTATTGACCATCATCCTTTATTTTTATGTGTTTACCCGTTCGCAAGTGCTACATATTAAAATTGGCCGCTTTGATTTCAAGACTGGAGGTGCTTGATGCGAGGTTTGTTAACAGCGATTGCAAACCAGTTTCTATTTATTGGCGTATGGCTGTTATTGCCGATTTTAGTGGAAGTGATTCCCATTTTTGCAGTTTATGTCAAGCTGAGTTTTAAAATTGTCATCAACTGGTTAAAGCGACATTTTCATCGTCGAAGCCAACTAACTAATCAGGCTTTTTTGCCCATGATTGACGTTGTAATTCCCGTGTATAATTCCGCAGATACGTTGGCCCAGTGTGTGACCTCAGTCATTACCGGGACGTATCCACTTGAAAAAATCATGATTACGTTGGTGAATAACGAAAGTACGGATCAGAGCTTTCAAATCTTTCAAAAGCTCCAACATGAATTTCCGACAGCGCGTATCAACTGGTTGGAGGCTGCCCAGGGAAAATCGAACGCCCTTAATATGGCCCTTTACAATACATCTAATAAATATTTTGTGCATATTGACAGTGATGGTTTGCTCGATGAAAATGCGTTGCTGAATATGGTGCAACAATTCGAGGCAGAACCACAAACAGTTGCGTTGACGGGGATTATTTTGACGCAAATCAGTCAAATCGCCCAATCATGGCGGTTGCGGCTGCTGCAATTGCTAGAGTACCACGAGTATGCAGCAGCCTTTTTGGTTGGCCGGAACGCCGAAGCTGGTGCCAATAACATGTTCACCATGTCAGGGGCCTTCTCAGGTTTCCGACGTGCCCAGCTAGCAGACACCTTTATGTTCAGTAGTGAGACAGTTGGTGAAGATACACATATGACCTTTCAAATGCGTGCCAAAGGCCAAGTCAAATTAGCCCGTAATGCCATTTTCTACGTTGAACCAATCACTGATTTTAATACGTTGTATCGGCAACGTCAGCGGTGGCAAATTGGGGAAATGGAAGTTGTGCACATTTTTGAGAAGCAAGCGATGCTCTCAATGCGCCACTTACTTAGCAATTTTATGATTCGCCGTTTATTAGTTGACCATACATTTTTGTTTCCACGCCTAATTTGGTTTTTTGCGCCACTCGTATTGGTTGCGAAAGGATTCTCCTGGCAGATGCTGGGCTTGATTTACCTGGCCATGTACGGGTTGTACGTGTTTGTCAGCGGTTTGTTTTTTTTGTTGGCACAAGTGTATTTAAAGCCTTTCCGACCAGCTTATCGCATGTATGTGAAAACCTGGTACATCACGTTACTGATGCCCGCCTATAAGTTTGTGTTGTCGTGGGTGTTGTTGTTTGCTTTGTTAAATAGGCCGACTGAACGAAAATGGCAGGGACGGGGCTTAAGTGATGAACTGGCAAAGTTTCGTCAGCTGGTCGCCGCGGATGCGCGAAAGTTACGGGCGACGTTAAAACGGGAGAAATCATGAGACAAAAAATTTTAACTGGCGTTGATCGGAGTGTCCTGGTGCTATTCAGCCTATTATTTGGGATTACTGTCATTTCAGCGGGGTTATCTGTCAATTTGAAATTAACGGATGTCACGCTTTGGTCAGTGGGTGTATTGCTGATCGGGGGCGGGTCATACGTGCTGACGCAAACTAATTTGTGGCTCTCACCGGGTGCGCGCCAGTTGGTTGTCAGCTGGAGCCTGTTTATTGCGGCGATTGTCGGCCAAGCCGTTGTTGCGTATCAGTTTCATCCAGCAATTGGGTTCGATGCTGGTGCGGTTCACGATGCATTACGTCATGCAGATGACATTAACTTGATCGGTTATTTTAGTCAGAACATTAACAATTTGCCAATCTTGATGCTTTTTGATTCACTAGCCGGCTTATTTCACACGAAGAGTTGGTTCTTCTTTGATGTCGTGAGCATTGTATGTGTCGATCTCGCTTTACTGATCAACGTCGGCACGATGACACTGGTGCAACGCGATAATTGGCGACGGCTACTCTGGTTAGAAACAGTATTTATGACTGTCTTCCCATGGATTTTAGTCCCATACACCGACACGGTTGTGATGCCAGTGGTGGCCCTTTTGCTATTAGCAGCGGCTGGGTTATTAAATAGTCGCCGTTGGTCTTTGCGGGCTATCTGGGCCCTTGCGCTGGTCTTGGCGGGTGTGTTAGCTTATTTCATCAAACCATCAGCTATGATACCAGCGATTGCAGTGGTCTTAATGATTATGCGAAGAATTGTTCAAACGCAACTTTGGCGTGATTGGCGAAAAATGGGACAAGGGCTATTGTTGGCAATTGTCTGCGTTGCAACCGTTGTGGGAACTGTACAGTGGGGCCAACACCAAATTGATCAGCAAACAATCATTCGGGTTAATAAAGGCTTGGCAATTCCACCGATTCATTTTATGAGTATGGGTGTTGCTGGGGATGGTGGTTACAATGAACGGGATGCATTAAAAATGGCCACACTACCCAAGCGAACTGATAAAGTCGCTTATTCGAAGGCACAGTTGTTGAAGCGTTTGCGCCAACGTGGGGTTTTAGGGTATGTAGCATTCTTAGTTCGTAAGCAAGGGTTAAATACCGCTGACGGTTCGTTCGCCTGGTTGCGAGAGGGTCATTTTTTTGCAAACCCGAATGATGTACAGCCCTGGCGCGGTGTTGCGGCATGGTTGACGCCAAGTGGGCGTCATCTAAAAGATTTTCAATTTTTGGCGCAAATTTGGTGGTTGTTTTTACTGTTAATAATCTGCGTTGGGTTGCGACGCCAGACCGATTGGCAACGATTACTGCAACTCGGGCTGATTGGCGCATTTATGTATTTGCTCTTATTCGAGGGTGGACGTAGCCGGTATGTGATTCAATTTTTGCCACTGTTCTTTTTGTTGGCAGGGAGCACCGCTGATATTGCGTGGCAGGCATTGAATCGACTTGGACAGCAAAGCGTTTGGTTGTTTTTCGGAAAGGAAACGAAATGATTGAAGCACGTTATCGATTAAAATTCTATATCAATGCGTACCACTTTATTCGTTGGCAAGGTCATGATGGCGCGGTGCACCCGCATACCTGGGAAATCGTGAGTGACTTTTCTTGCTTAACGGATGAAGAGGTGCCCTTTACAGACTATGAAAAGAAGATTGGTACCTTTCTGGCGCAATACGACGGCCAGGTTTTAAATGATGTCCCACCATTCGATCAGATTAATCCGACCGTTGAAAATTTTGCGACCGAAATTTTTCAACGATTACGTGTTCACCCAGAACTAATTGGGGCGCATGTTATGTTGGAAAAATTAGAAGTGAGTGAAGGACCAACACGGTCATATATCTTGATGAACATTGATTGAGGTAGTGTGACATGAAAAAGGTGTTAATTTGGATTGGGTCTTTGCTTGGTGTGATTGTAGTTGTCTGGGGGACCGTGCTAATTATTGGCCAGGGCGGCGGTTTTTCAATTAATCCGCAGGCTCGCACGATGCATACCAGTACAGGACATCGACAATGGACGAAGCAAGATTTTGATGGCCTTCAGACGCTGGATTGGGATGCAGCATCAGATGAGCAGTATGACAATATTGCAGCAACAATTGTTCAACCGGATTTGGTGAAAGATGAGCGCATTAAAATGGGCCGATCAAATACGATTTCCCGTCGAACACAAACCTGGCATTTGGCACATGCGACGGTGGTTTTAAGATTTTATCAATATGATGAAGCAGGTAATTGGGTGCTTCATGATAAGACCTGGTTAACAAAGTGAGTAGTAGTGGTTAAGAGTGAGAGAAACCCTCAGTGTGATGAAACTGTCATACTGAGGGTTTTATTGTGGCGTTTAAAAGGCTCTTTGTCAAATGGTGTTGGTCGAAGAAAATTCTGACTAAAATCGTTGATTATTGAGTTTTTATAACCTGGATTGTGTGGGTGATTGGCAATAGCCAGTCGCCTACACAATCCAGGTTTTTTCTTTTTAAGCGGGAATGATTCTTGGGTGAACCAATTGCGTGCGGATGCGACGGAAGAAGTTGAGTTGATTGCGGTAACCATAGGCAGTGCGGCTGATTTGCTTGATTTTACGATTGATACCTTCGATGACACCGCTTGACCAAGGGGACCGCAGACTTTCCAACACACCGGCTAAATTCTTGCTGAATGTTGATATTGCAGTGTCCATGGCGTTTCTCAGTGGTGAATAGCCGACAAGAATATCAGAGAATTTTTGTATATTTTGCTCGTGCATCGCTTCTAAAACGGCCTGGTATGTGAGCCAAGTTGCGTGAAGTGTTGGGAATGATCGGAAAACAAGGTCCAATGCTTCTTCTTCAGTCATCAATTCTTTTACGCCAGCTAAATAGACACGAGTGTTTTTGTTCAGCTTGTCGTATGACTTCATAAACAAACGCCACTGACTCTTCATGATGGCGTATTCGCGAGAATACCGCTTATCCTCAATGCTGCGCTGGTCAGCCACGCGTTGTCCCGTGAGAGCTTGCGCTACGCGCTGAACGATGTAAAAGCGATCGATAATAATTTTGGCATTAGGAAATAAACCACGGACAAATTGGCCATAGTTCGCATTTAAATCGATGATGACATATTCGACTTGTCGACGATTCTGAAGAGAGTAGCCTAAAAAGTGTTCTTTGATGTTCTTAGATAGGCGGTCAGGAAGAATCTCAATTAACTGATGTGCTTCGCCGTCGGCGTACACAAAGGACATGTTGTGCGCTGAAGTGCGGACTTCATCAAAGCATAAGACCGAAGGCAATTGGCGCTGGAAATCGTAATAGTATGTTTGATCTGAGTTGATAACTCTATGGACGCTGCTCGTCGATACACGCAATGCACGCGCAATTGATTTTTGAGAGATATCATCTTGTGACATCGCGATAATCTGATTCACCAACGGACGAGAAAATTTAGAATTGTCGAGTAAATCGTGTGACTTCGCATTGAACTTCGTATTGCAGTTATCGCAGTGGAATCGTTGCTTCTTCACGATGAGTCGATTGTCATAGCCGTTCGTAGTTGGCAGTTAAATCTCGATGTCATCGGTATAGCCGTACTTAGTGACGTGCTCTAAGAAACCACAGTCAGGGCAACGCATGATGTCACTCTCGAGAGTGGTATGTGTAATCAACGCTTTGTGGTGATCCCTGCCACGATGCTCATAACGGTTATATTCACCGTCAGAGTTCACGATAAATTTAAAATTTGGGTCTGTTAATCCGACGTAACGTAAGATAGTATTATTCATATGCATCAGTTCCTTTAGATTTGGTTTGGCGACTTTAGTCTACATCAGGAAACTGGTGTTTTTCTTTTTGCAATTAAGAATTAAACACAAAAAGGTGTTGATGGAATTTCTTCCACCAACACCAGAAAGTATAGAGCCGTTTAAAAAGGGGAAACTTATTTTTTTCTGCTCAGTGTGTTGCCGGTGAACCTTAAATTTTGAAATAGCAAAATGTTTTGACCGCTCATAAGGTTGAACTACCTAATAATAGTAAATGTTCACAGGGATGTGAAAATAAAATATTTTTCATGAGGTATGAGTAATGAAGACGAAGTCACTTCTAAGTAGTGTTGCCGTGTTGGCAACGATGGTGGGGATTGGGATGCCAGCAATGGCAGTTAGTGCTGACAACGTAACGTTGCCTGCAGCAACTAGCACAACAGAAAACAGCGCAAGCGGATCTGTATCAGGGGTTTCAGATGCGATTGTGCAAGTTGAGCAAGGTTACTTGACACTAGATGCTGTGCCAGACATGAATTTTGGGATGGCCGCACAAACAAAGACAGCTAACGAAAACTTGCCTTTGATTAATAACGCCGGTTTGATTGATGACAATGGTAACGATTCAGGCTTGTTAAAGGTGACTGATTCACGTACGGCTGCAGCGTCAAACGATGATAATAAGACGCCAATGGCTGCCGAAACAACGACGATGCCTTGGCAATTGACGGCCACATTGGGTGATTTTTCATCAACTGATGGTGCCACGTTAACTTCTTCAAAGGATTGGGCAATTCACTTGAACCAAACTAGTGGAAAGAACACAGATGGTCACATGCCAGCGATTTACCAACCTAAGTTGATGTCAGGCGACAACACACAACACCGAGTGATGCAATCAGCACAAGGTACGGGCTACGGTAGCACAACAGTTTATTACAGCAAGGCTAAAGACGCTGCCCTAGATATGGGCGCTAATGTGCCAGAAGGTAAGTACTCAGCACCAATTACTTGGACGTTGAATGCGACTCCTGATGCATCAGTAAACTAAAAACGATACTGTTTTTGGAGCCTTGCAAGGGGCTCCTTTTTCGTTGAGAGGAATGGAAAATGAAGATTGGTAAGCACTTTTTTGGGAGTGTGATTGGCGCCGGATTAGTGACAGTAGCACTAAGCGGCGGCCCAGTCAGCGCGGCGGCAACATCGAATATTGGTATTTCGCCGGTATATCCCGACAATCAAATTACCGCAAACGGCATTTTTGACTTGAAAGTGCAACCAGGCCAGGCGGAAACGCTAAAACTAAAGATTGCGAATCTTTCTCACGAGACCCAAAAACTGATTGTGCAACCGACTACGGCCTACACCAACGATGCTGGAACGATGGCATTGGATCATGTGACGGTACCTAAAAATAAGTCTCGCCAGGTGGATTTTCGCAGGCTGGTCGCGAAACATGATCGGAAACAGGTCGTGACTGTACCGGCTGGTGAAATTACCATGGTCGAGATGCCAATCAAGGTGCCCGGTAAGGCCTTCGATGGGATTGTTGTCGGTGGGGTACTGGTGAAGAGTGATGACCAAGCATCACCCTTTGCAAAGAAAGGGGTCTCAGTTAAAAATAAGTTTGCCTATGCCATGGGCGTTGTCTTGAAGGAGTCTGATCAGACAGCTGTGCCGAAGTTAACACTGGGTAAGATCCAACCTAAAATCGTTGGCAATGACATTAAGATTAAGACCGTCTATAAGAATAATAAACCGGCCATCATTAGTGATATGACCTTGCATGCCAAAATTACTAATCGACAAACTGGTCAAGTGATGGGAAAGACAGCTGATACGGGTATGAGTGTCGCACCAAATTCAGCGTTTAACTACGCTAATAATTGGCATGGACACAAAATCAAACCCGGCAGCTATCATTACCACGCAACGATTACGGCCGCAAATGGGCAACATTGGCAATTAGACAAAAACTTTAAGGTTGGCGTGGCCGGGTCTTTCGTTATGAATCAACACTATAATCCATGGCTATCATATGTGATTATCGGTATTTTGGTACTGTTGTTGATCATTATGATTGCGGTCATTATTTATAAGCGGCTGAAGCGAGAACAAGAGAAAAGATTTGCGCGTCAACTAACGAAGGAAGATTAGCTATGAAGAATAAAGGAATGATCATTCTTTTTCTAATTGGGTTGTCGATTTTGACGGTTTTTATGTGTAACCATTATGTATTCTCGGAAACCTATCAGCATTCGGATGCGACCGTTGCAGTTAAACCACTCAGTGTGCCGGCGCACCATCATGATCAAGCTGATCAGGCGACAACGGAGAATGGTAGTCGTCAAAAACCAGCGCAATCGGCGAATGACATTAGTGAGACTGCTGATGAAGAAGACTCGGCACCAATGGTGGTTGTGGCTGAGGATCAGTTGCCTGATACCGGGTTGAATCCACAGAAATGGGTCACGATATTAGGTGGTGCACTGTTAGGTGTCACCGGCTGGCTTGGTTACACGATTTGGCAAGATAAGCATTTAGATGAAAATTAAAATTTTTTATTCCGTGAAAAACACCGTGTAATTAAATTTCGCATTAGTTTTAACATATTAATCGAATATATAGATATTTATATGTAATAAACTTTCGGGGATGACAAGGAGTGGGTTTTAGAGAAACAACTACAGCAACCGTTGCAGCTGTTCAAAATTATTTGGAAAGCTGACAACACGTATATTGGTTTAAATGATGTCATGAGCCAGACAGGTTGGACGCCGTATATGGTTAATCGGGTCTTAACGGATGTCAGTGATATTTATCATAGTATGACGGCGCTTTATAGTGGCGTGTTGCTGTCAGAAGGCAATATTCTTAATATCGCGAATTTGCAAAAGGTGCAGTATACAGATTTAATGGCGTATTTGTTTAAACGGTCGTTAGCGGTGAGTATTTTGATCGACATTTTCTTTGAACGAGTCACCTCGAATGAGGGAATCGCCCAACGGTATGCGTCCAGTAAGAACACGATTCGGCAAATGAAAAATGACTTAAATCGGAAGTTGGAAACCATTGGGTTATCAATTAGCAAGGATTACAAGATTGTCGGTAATGAACGGACAATTCGATTATTTTTCTTTAATATTTTTTATACCAGCTATGTTGATGACCAATTTCCATTCAACAGCCTAGTGCGTCAGAAAGCGATTCGAGTGGAATTAATATTGCGACGCACCGCCAATACACAACTGACGATGAAACATGCCATTCGTTACGCCTATGCGGTATGGTGTGTCCGGGTCAGTCATGGACATTACCTGACTGAGAATATTCAGGATCCGCTGAAGCCGGAAGCCATGTTATCGTCGATGATGCAGAAGCGACTGCGCTTGCTGGATAACATTATTGCACCGATGTTTCCGGCCAAACCGGCGATTAAAACCATGGAGCTAAGGTCGGTGCTGGCCGCGATTTATGCATTTGGCGAAATTGATCACTCAGCTGAAGATTTAACACCAGCAATGACGGCGAAATTCGATGACATTCAACTCGCGATTGCAAATGCTTATGTCAAAACTTTTCATCGAGCTATCCAACCCAGCATTCTTGAAAATCTTGAAAAAGTCCTGTTTCCGTTGCACTTTCGCTTATTGTATTTCGGTACAAGTGGGATTGGACAACCAATTAATAAGCAGCAATACGCCAAAGAATTTCCCATTCATTATCAATTTGTCACTACCGTCGCACTCGAACTACAAACCGTTTTTATCGATTGCGATAATTTGTTCGATAAAATTTTGACGGAGTATCTGACAGCAACGATTATGAATTTTGAGGTTAGTGAAACATTGCCAGTGGTTACGGTAACGTTGGATATGGCTGATTTACCGGCGCTTCAAAAGTACATTGCCCAAATTTTAATGAATCTACCTGGCCTTTATATTCATGTTACGAATCAATTTGTGAAACGGACAGATTTTTATATTTCAAATGTGGTTTTGCGACAGGATGTGAAGGGGGTTGTGTGGCGGACGTTGCCAACTAAGGATGAGGTCAGTCATTTAAAAGAGGAACTAACCAAAATTGAACGTAAAAAAATTCAAAATATGCGTAGATGCAGCGGGAGTAACTGATGAGACGATCAGCATGGAAAATTTTCTGGTGTGTCGGGGTAAGCTGCATATTTGCCATTAATAATAGCAGTCCACAGCGGGTGGATGCGGCCACGTTGAAAGGCCGGTATACGAGCATCCATATTGCACCACGGCACGATTTGTCGGTAGCTGATGACAAGACGGTCTTTGCCTTTCAATATCAACCTGAAACAACTTACGATGTTGCGGTTGATTTGCAAAATATGACCAGTCAAACACATAAATTAACTGCACAGTTGTTGGATGCAACGGTGGGGGACAATGGTGCTTATAAGTACCAAACAACGCAGACAAAGGTTGGCATCCGCCAGTTTAGTCACCAAACGAAACAACGTGTGGTCTTGAAACCAAATGAAAAGCGCCGTGTTCATTTTCAATTACGAACGCCTAAACGTACCACGACGACAACGTATTTTGGAGGTTTAAAAGTGATTGAATATGATCAGGCAGATAGTGGCTTACTCCGAAATGATGTTTCGTTCGTCACGAGCGTCTTGTTGGGTAACCAAACGCTTGAGACAACGCACGTTAAGTGGTTGAGCGTACAACGGGTACAACGGACTAGTCAGCACGGCAAGCTAGGTTATAACGTCGTGCTTCAGAACCGAGGCCCCAAAATCGTGCAGCATGTGGCAACTAAGGTGGTATTAACTAGTGGCGCTAAACACCAGATTTCTAAAACAAAGACAACTAGCTTTATTGCCCGTGGACGGACGACTATTTTTGTGCCGGATAAGGGGCAAGCAATTAAGCCACGGAAAGTAACGGTGACATTGCACACGGAGACAGACGATACGGTCAAAACCAAAATGATTCCGCAACCAACAATTGTGACTCACAAACAAAAGGACCATCACAGTTCAGCATTCCTGTTTATTGTGCTCATATTATCTGGTATAGCTGGGCTGATGGCGGTTGTAATTGTTTGGCTCACGCGATCGAAAAATAAATGATGTAAGGGGATGGCATAATGGGGAATACAAAACGCATCTTCCTGGTAATGGCGACGCTTTTGGCGGCCATTGTTGGTGGAAGTAACGTGGTGTCCGCAAATTCAGGTGGGACAATTCCAGCGCCCCCCGAAAGTGGTCCACAAGTTGAGGGTAATTTTTACATTAATGGGTACACGCCGAAGCAAAATGCGAATTACCGTAATATGCAGACAGTTTCTGATGGCACGGCCAGTGTCATGGAAACAATGTGGTATAAGAATCCGGTCAATATTAAGCGACCGTTCCAAACAAAGTTTTATATTTATATGGATGGAACAGCTGACGGGCTAACGTTCACCTTGCAAGGGCAGGGACCAAACGCAAAGGGGTTTGCAGGTGAGGCTCTCGGGGCATATGGAAATGTCCGTGATGAGCATAATAATTACGGTGGTTATATCAGAAATGCATTGAGTTTGGAGTTTGATACGTATCTGAATTACGACTACAGTGATACGGATTATAATAAGCAATACACGCAAGAAAATGGTGATCACTTGGCGTACATTCATCCGGATGAGTCAATGCCGTTTACGTGGACAGACTTGTATACACACTTGAAATTGAAACACTATAATTTTTTTCACACGGATTTGGATGATAAAAAGTGGCATCAGGTCGTTGTGACCTGGCAGCCAAACTTAACTAGTCAGACAGGCACCATTTCCACGGAATTTGACGGCGCGGAAGTTGGTGATCACACGGTACCACTGTCTCGTTTCGGGAATTCCGATGTGTATTGGGGCTTCACGGGTTCCACTGGTGCTGAGCAGATGCTTGGCGCGGTGGCCTATACCCAGGTGATTCAGCAACCAACGCTTGAAAAGCAAGTCCGTAACCTAACGAAGGGTGAAA
>ERZ894226.40-NODE-40-length-104741-cov-12.226659_pt1 | contig 104741 bp, 87 predicted proteins | sample MGYA00380294_ERZ894226 | MGnify/ENA primary metagenome ERZ894226 (study PRJEB32331, sample SAMN06328434) | human gut metagenome | biome: human gut microbiome; feature: stool | host: Homo sapiens | collected 2014-10-29 ... | reverse complement strand
GTCGGTAGAGCACTTGACTTTTAATCAAGTTGTCCGGGGTTCGAATCCCCGATGCCTCATTGAATTTTAAGAGCATTGTCAGTTCGACAGTGCTCTTTTTTTGTCCGAAAAACCTGTTTTATGCGGGCTTTCTGGTTTTTGTAATTTTTTTTGCACCGGTGGTTACATTTTATTACGGGGACTTTTATTGAGAAATTACTTGTATCAATTTTGAATATGTCCTTGCGTTATTTGGGAATTTCCTGTAAAATATCTTTTATTGTAATAATTCATGTCTGAAGAAATGACATATGCGGATATGGCGGAATTGGCAGACGCGCTGGTTTTAGGTACCAGTGGGCAACCGTGCAGGTTCAAGTCCTGTTATCCGCATCAATAAACAATCACATGAAGACCTTCTGTAAATTCTGAAATTTACAGAAGGTCTTCATGGTTTTATAATTTCTCACCTTCATTTACTTCCTCAATAAATACCTTGTCCTCAGCCTGCTGATCTGTGAAGTGGAATCTCAGTATGGCCTGGGGCCAGTTAAGTGTAATGATGGCTTTTTTATCGCGGGTCTTTCCTGCGGCCTGGATCTGATCAACAAGATCTGCAAGGACTTCGCGGGTGAGATAACTGCCTCTCCAGTGAAAAGTGAATTCACGGCCTTTTCTGGCAGCCTGCAGAGCACGCTTGTAAACATCTTCGGTTTTTGTGAAGGAAAGCTTTTTTTCGCGGTAGTAGGAGTGGCTGCCGTCCGGGCAGGTGGGAGCAGGAGCGATCAGTGGCTCATGGTCACGGAAGATGTTTTTGTCATCCAGATTAAAATAATCGTAGCGGATACTGACAGAATCATCCTCGTTTCTGCCAAGTGTATTGTCAAAAGTGGCATCCAGATGATAATATTGTCCGTTGATTCGGACAATGTTCCAGGTATGGCGGTATTTGATACCTTTTTCGGGATTATTTCCGCAGATGGCGATAACACACCAGACTCCGAGGGCATCGCAGAGAATTTTTACGGATTTGGCGATTCCCTCACAGACGCCGACACCATGGCCAAGAGGTCCGATGATCTCATGGGAGTATGGTTTTTTCAGTTTGTCATAGCGGATATTTTCGCAGATAAAGTCGTGGACATATTTTTCCTTATCCCATTCCGAAAACTTCGCTGCAGGGCGTACAAGCTTCTCTATGCGGGCGTGCAGAGCTTTCTTGTGCTCGCGGATTTTGTTTTTGTCAAAAATGTATTCGGGGATCAGGATGAGGTTGGGAGAATCCTTATAATGACGGTATTTAAATCCCACAGCCCAGAAGATTTCCGGATGATCCAGACGAAGCTGAAAAAAAACATCATAGAGCCAATTTCCGTCAGTAGTAGGGACCTGGGGCAGCAGGATCTCATCAGAAAGATCCATAAGTCCTGCCAGCATTGCCCGGTATGTATTCTGTTTATCCTTCGGCATTCTGCCGTAGTAATATTCTTCAGCCTGTTTCATATATAAATGGTCTGCAGCAGCTCAAAAATTTAAGATACTGCAGAAACTCCTTTCTGAAAATTTCACAAAATGATTTTTCAGCTCAACTCAGTTCAGTATGTAGATACAGTTCAGTATTATCATATTTAAAGTGAATAAAATATTAAGCGAAGAGAATGAACCGGAAAAATAACAGAAAAATTATAACACATATGATCCCGGAGTATATAAAAAACATGCAGAACCATCTGGAAAAGATGTATCCTGCATGTTTTTTATGTGACAATAACTGTAGTACGGGATCAGCCATTATACAGCTGGTAATACCGTCCTTTCTGCACAAGCAGCTCCTCATGGGAACCACGTTCGATAATATGTCCCTGTTCCAGAACCATGATACAGTCACTGTTGCGGACAGTGGAAAGACGGTGGGCGATAACAAAAGTCGTTCTGCCTTCCATCAGCTTATCCATGCCATCCTGAACCAGCTTCTCGGTACGGGTATCAATGGAACTGGTAGCTTCATCCAGGATCAGAACAGGCGGGTCAGCAACAGCTGCACGGGCGATGGATAGAAGCTGACGCTGTCCCTGGCTCAGGTTTGCGCCGTTTCCTCGCAGAAGCGTGTTATAACCCTGGGGAAGTCTGCGGATAAAACCGTCTGCATTGGCAAGCTTTGCGGCAGCAATAACCTCTTCATCTGTAGCATCCAGTTTACCGTAGCGGATGTTTTCCATAACGGTTGCAGTGAACAGGTTGGTATCCTGAAGAACAATACCCATGGAACGGCGGAGATCGTCTTTTTTGATCTTGGTGATGTTGATACCGTCGTAGCGGATCTTGCCTTTCTGAATATCATAAAAACGGTTCAGAAGATTGGTGATGGTGGTTTTTCCTGCACCGGTGGAGCCTACGAAAGCGATCTTCTGGCCAGGCTGTGCATACATATTGATATCGTGAAGAACGATTTTATTGGAATTGTAACCGAAATCAACATCCTCCAGAACCATGTCACCTTTCAGTTCAATATAATCCGTGGTGCCTTCTGCCTTGTGGAAATGCTTCCATGCCCAGCGTCCGGTACGCTTATCGGATTCTGTGAGAACACCGTTTTCTTTTCTGGCATTGACAAGAGTAACATAACCTTCATCTGCTTCCGGTTTTTCATCCAGAAGATCAAAGATACGTTTGGCACCTGCAAGAGCCATAACAATACTGTTGAACTGCTGGCTGACCTGGTTGATCGGCATGTTGAAGCTCTTGTTGAAAGTCAGGAAGCTGGCAAGTCCTCCAAGGGTGAAATTGCCGACTCCGTTGATTGCCAGGATACCTCCTACAATAGCACAGACTACATAGCTGACATTTCCAAGCTGAGCAACAACAGGCATCAGGATATTGGCGAAACGGTTGGCGTTGTCTGCACTGGTAAAAAGCTGGTCGTTTAGCTCATTGAATTTCTCGATACTTTCATCTTCATGGCAGAAGACCTTGACAACCTTCTGGCCTTCCATCATCTCTTCGATATAACCGTTGACAATGCCGAGATTGGTCTGCTGCTCCAGGAAATATTTTCCGCTTAAGCCTGCGAGCTTACGGCTGGCGGCAAGCATAACAGCAACCATGATGAGAGTAACAACAGTAAGCGGTACATTCAGGATCAGCATGCTGATAAAAACGCTGACAATTGTGATCACGCTGGAGAGCAGCTGAGGGAAACTCTGGCTGATCATCTGGCGCAGGGTATCGATATCATTCGTGTAGATAGACATGATATCGCCATGTGCATGTGTGTCGAAATATTTGATCGGAAGAGTTTCCATTTTTGCGAACATATCATTACGCAGGTTGCGCAGGCTTCCCTGGGAAACATTGATCATAATGCGGTTATAGGTATAAGTAGAAATAACGCCGATGGCGTAAAAGCATGCAACACGTGCGATTGCGGCAGTCAGGGGACCAAAATCCGGCGTAGCTGCTTTGAGAAGCGGTGTGATGTACTGGTCGATCAGAGTTTTCATGAACATGGTTCCCTGGACATTAGCCAGGACGCTGACAAAAATACAGATCACAACAATTACGATATGAATACTGTAGCTTTTGAAAATATAGCGGGCAAGACGTCCGAGAAGCTTACCCGGCTGTTCCGGTGTACCCATACCTTTCGGACCAGGATTTTTCATATTCTGTTTCTTCAAGCCGGCTCACCTCCCTCGTCAAAATCACCGGCACCGCCGGTCTGTGAATTAAATACTTCCTGATAGATAGCGTTGGTCTTAAGAAGCTCCTCGTGAGTGCCGAAACCGTTGACTGTACCGTTATCCATGACAATAATGCGGTCAGCATTCTGGATACTGGAGATACGCTGTGCGATGATCAGTTTGGTAGTATCTGGGATCTCTTCTGCAAAAGCACGTCGGATCCTTGCGTCGGTGGCTGTATCAACTGCACTTGTGGAATCATCCAGGATCAGTATCTTCGGTTTCTTCAGAAGGGCACGTGCAATACAGAGACGCTGTTTCTGGCCACCGGAAACATTGGAACCACCCTGTTCAATGAAGGTATTGTATTTATCCGGCATTTTTTCGATGAAATCATCGGCACAGGCAAGCTGGCATGCACGGCGGCATTCTTCCTCTGTGGCGTTTTTGTCACCCCAGCGGAGATTCTCAAGAATGGTTCCTGAGAAAAGTACGTTTTTCTGAAGGACTACGGAAACCTGGTTTCTCAGAGTTTCCAGATGGTATTTACGGACATCAATACCACCCACGCAAACAGAACCGTCAGTTACGTCATAAAGACGGCTGATCAGGTTTACAAGGCTGGATTTGGCACTTCCTGTACCGCCGATGATTCCGATAGTTTCGCCGGAACGGATTGAGATATTGATGTCTTTGAGAACAGGCTCTTTGCTGTCTTTTTTGTAGCTGAAGTCAACATGGTCAAAAGTAATGCTTCCGTCCGGGACTTCTGTTACAGGATTCTCCGGGTCTGTAATGTCAGCGGTGTCATTGATAACTTCTGTGACACGTTCCGCACTTGCAATACTCATTGTTACCATAACAAAAACCATGGAAAGCATCATAAGACTCATGAGAATATTCATGCAGTAGGTGAGGAGACTCATAAGTTCACCTGTAGTCAGAGAACTTCCTACGATCATTTTGGCTCCAAGCCAGCTGATACCAAGGATACAGGCGTAAACAGTAAACTGCATCAGAGGCATGTTCATGACAACGATCTTTTCGGCACTTAAGAACATTTCGTATACTTTATTGCAGGCTTTCTGGAATTTACTGATCTCGTAATCTTCACGGACGTAAGCCTTGACAACACGGACAGCACCGATATTTTCCTGTACACTTGCGTTCAGGTCGTCATATTTACGGAATACGGCCTGGAAATATACGGTAGCTTTTCGCATGATAAAGATCAGGCAGCCTCCAAGGAAGATAACTGCAACAAGATAGATGCTTGCAAGCTTCGCATTGATAAGAAATGCCATGACCATGGCGCAGATCAGGCTGGCCGGTGCACGGGTGCACATGCGCAGGATCATCTGATAGGCATTCTGCAGATTGGTGACGTCTGTTGTAAGACGGGTGATCAGACCGGCAGTGCTGTACTTGTCGATGTTGGAAAAAGAAAAGGTCTGGATGTTGGTGTACATAGCTTTCCGGAGGTTTCTGGCAAAGCCGGTTGATGCCAGTGCTCCGTATTTTCCGCCCATGACACCGGCCCACAGGCCGCACAGGGCAAGAGCTGTCATAATTGCACCCATCCGATAGATATGGCCGATATTTCCGGCTTCCACACCTTTATCAATAATGGAAGCCATGGACAGGGGGATCAGAGTCTCAAAGAGAACTTCGAGGATCATGAAAAAAGGCGTGAGAAATGATGCCTTTTTAAATTCCCTGACCTGGGCCAGCAGGGTTTTGAGCATAAAAAAACTCCTTTCTTCTACTGTTCAAAAAGATAGCACCTCTGAAAAATCAGAGCTGCTACAGAACAGATGTATTGTTCAGATATTATTATCAGGGAAAATATTTTTAATGTCAAGACAAATGTGTGTGAAAAGCTTGACATAATTCGGGTTAAGCGGTATATTAAAAGTTAATATTCACCTGTAAGATAGAGAAATAATGTGTGATTCAGATCCCTTGTTGCAGCAGAGTTGGTGAACCCTGGAACTGCTATAGGGTCTATATAGAATAATCGGATCAGGCAGGTTCCTGTGGGATTGCGAAAAGCAATAAACAGTGAGAAAAGCAGATATTCGGTTATAAAAAAAGCAGTGAACGCGGATTTTTATCCGCTGGAATTTATGTGAGGGAGGATTTTATATGGAAATCAGACAGTCAGCAGAGGATTATCTGGAATCAATTCTGGTTTTATCCAAGAAAGGCGGAGGGGTCCGTTCTATTGATATTGCTACCAGACTTGGCGTTTCCAAGCCAAGTGTCAGCCACGCGATGAAACTTCTCCGTGAGGATGGTTATATTGCAATGGACCGTTACGGCACTGTAACACTTCTGGAGAAAGGCGCAGAGATCGCCAACCAGATCTATGAGCGTCATACAGTCCTTTCCAAGATGCTTGAGGGACTTGGCGTTCCGTCCGATATTGCACTTGAGGATGCCTGCAAGATGGAGCATGATATCAGTCAGGAGAGTTTTGAGAAGATCAAGGCACATTATAATAAATTCGTTAAGAAAGAAGAAACAGAGGTAAAATAAAAAGCGTAAGCTTACATAAAAAAAGAAGTGTATGAGAGTTGGATGCTGAAAACTTTCATACACTTCTTTTTTATGGTGATTTCGGGAGTGCTATAGTTTATTTTGCGGCATTTTTCTCGGGCAGCTGTGCCAGAATTATGGCCGCAAACATGATGACGCATCCGATCAGCTCTTTTAAGGAAAGCTTCTGTCCAAGGAGCATCCAGCCGGCGAGCACGGAGATGCAGGACTCCAGGGAAAGGATCAGGGAAGCTACTGTCGGGTTTACATTCTTCTGGCCTACAATCTGCAGGGTGTAGGCAACACCACAGGACATGATGCCGGCATACAGGATTGGAAGCCACGCGGTAAGGATAGAGGAAACCTGAGGGTGTTCCAGGATCAGAGCCGGGATCATGGACAGGATTCCGCAGATCAGAAACTGGATGCAGGAAAGCTTTACCCCGTCTGCTTTCGGGGAAAAATGATCAATGACCAGAATGTGCAGGGAAAAGAGAAAAGCACATATCAGCACCAGAATATCTCCGAGTCCAATGGAAAAACCGTCCGTGATGCAGAGAAGATAAAGTCCGACCAGAGCCATAACAACGGCTGCCCAGATAAAAGGACTGCATTTCTTTTTCAGGAAAAGTCCGATGATCGGGACAATGACAATGTAGCATGCAGTGATAAAACCTGCTTTTCCGACAGTTGTGTACTGGATACCGAACTGCTGGAAGTTGCTGGCAGCAAAGAGGGCGGCTCCGCAGGCGATTCCGCCCGTCCACAGGTCACGGCGGTTATATGGAGTGGCAGACGAAGCTTTCTTTGAAGGCTCTGATGAAGAGTCCGGTATTACGGAATCTGTGGCAGCAGAGGAATCATTTCCGGAACGGTTCAGGATAAAGATCACCGGTACCAGAACAGCGGCACCGATCAGGGAACGCACGCCGTTAAAGGTAAAAGGACCGACATATTTCATACCAACACTCTGGGCTACAAAGGCGATTCCCCAGATAGTGGCAGCCAGGAGCAGGCAGAGAGAATTTTTCAGAGGCATTTTCTGTGAGTTCATGATAAAAAAATCCTTTCGTTTATTATGAGATCGAAGCGATATATAACAAAAGACCCCGGGGAACTTATATAGCTTCCCGGGGCATTTTTATGATCTGTCGAAGCAGCCTTCGGCAAAATCAGTTCTGATTCTGGTTGTTCTTAACTTCTGCAAGCTTCATAGCACGAACCTTCAGCGGCAGACCGAATAATGTGATGAATCCGTCAGCATCATGGTGGTCATACATATCGCCGGTTGTAAAGGAAGCAAGGGACTCATTGTAAAGGCTGTACGGAGAAGTTGTACCATTTTTGATGATGTTTCCTTTATAAAGCTTGAATTTAACTTCACCTGTAACATATTTCTGAGTGGACTCAACAAATGCCTGGATAGCTTCACGAAGAGGTGTATACCATTTTCCTTCGTAAACAACCTGTGCAAACTGGCTGCCAAGTTTTTTCTTAGCTTCCATTGTTTCACGGTCAAGGATCAGCTCTTCAAGCTGGTCATGAGCTGCCATCAGGATTGTTCCGCCAGGAGTCTCATAAACACCACGGGATTTCATACCAACAACACGGTTCTCAACGATATCTACGATACCGATTCCGTTCTCGCCGCCAAGTTTGTTAAGCTCTGTGATGATCTCGGAAACCTTCATTGCTTTTCCGTTAAGAGTCTTCGGAACACCCTGCTCAAATGTCATGGTAACTTCAGTTTCTTTATCCGGAGCTTTCTCAGGAGTTACGCTTAATACAAGCATGTCGTCATAGTTCGGAGCCTGGGACGGATCCTCAAGCTCAAGTCCCTCATGGCTGATGTGCCAGAGGTTTCTGTCACGGCTGTAGCTGTGGCTTGCATCGAATGGAAGAGTGATGCCGTGAGCTTTACAGAATTCGATCTCATCCTCACGGGACTGCATGGTCCACAGATCTGTCATACGCCATGGAGCGATGATCTTGATGTCAGGAGCAAGAGCTTTAATACCAAGCTCAAAACGGATCTGGTCATTTCCTTTACCTGTAGCACCGTGGCAGATAGCAACTGCGCCTTCTTTACGTGCGATCTCAACAAGTTTCTTGGCGATGACCGGACGTGCCATGGATGTTCCGAGAAGATAGGAATGCTCGTAAACAGCACCGGCTTCTACACATGGCATAATGAAGTCATCGCAGAACTCATCAACGATATCTTCGATATATAATTTGGAAGCGCCGGACATTTTGGCTCTTTCTTCAAGACCGTCCAGCTCGTTTCCCTGTCCGCAGTTTACACAGCAGCAGACAACGTCATAGTCAAATGTTTCTTTCAGCCACGGGATCAGGGCTGTGGTATCAAGACCACCGGAATACGCTAAAACAACTTTTTCTTTCATAATATATGTCCTCCTGAGATTTTTTGGAATTTTGTATCGTTCCGGAATATTTCCGGGACGGTGAGATTTCTTAAATTAATTATCCGGAAAAATTATGCTGTTTTATAACTTTACCAGAGTGAATAAATATTCATGAACAGCAAAACAAAATTTTCTGCTGTCCTGTTGACATGGCTTAATATACACCAGATTTTATAAATATGCAAGAGATAATTTGAAAAATATAAAAATAATTTTGCATAAAAATGCAACGCATAATGAGGACTATTATAAGAAAATACAAGAAAAACAGAAAAGACCGTGAAAAATCAAAGAAAATGACTATTGCATAATATGCAGAGAAGATGTATAATCTATCCATTGGCAAGGCGGACATGAGAAACGCCTTTTTACTGAGACCGTAAGAGATACGGCAGAGGAGGAATGTGAAAGATGGTTAAAGCAGGAATTATCGGTGCTACAGGATACGCAGGAAATGAGATCGTAAGACTTCTTCTTGGACATAAAGATGTTGAGATCAAATGGTTCGGATCCCGAAGCTATATAGATCAGCAGTACGCAGATATTTATCAGAATTTTTTCAAACTGGTAGATGCAAAATGCATGGATGACAACATGGCAGCACTTGCAGATGAGGTAGATGTGATCTTTACCGCAACACCGCAGGGACTGTGTGCATCCCTTATTAATGAAGAGATCCTTTCCAAATGTAAGGTGATCGATTTAAGCGCGGACTTCCGTATTAAAGATGTGAAGAAATATGAGAAATGGTACGGAATCGAGCACAAATCCCCACAGTTTATTGAGGAAGCTGTTTATGGTCTTTGCGAGATCAACCGTGAGGATATCAGGAAGGCAAGACTGATCGCCAACCCGGGATGTTATCCGACATGTTCTACATTATCTATTTACCCATTGTTAAAGGAAGGTCTTATTGATCCGAACACGATCATCATTGATGCCAAGTCCGGAACATCAGGTGCAGGAAGAGGTGCGAAAGTTCCGAATCTTTACTGCGAAGTCAATGAGAGCATCAAGGCATATGGTGTTGCAACACACAGACATACACCGGAGATCGAGGATCAGCTTGGATATGCCTGCGGACAGGAAGTGATGATCAATTTTACACCACATCTTGTTCCGATGAACAGAGGAATCCTGGTGACAGCTTATGCTTCCCTTACTAAGGACGTTACATATGAGGAAGTGAAGGCAGCATATGACAAATATTATAAAGATGAGTTTTTTGTACGTGTGCTGAACAAAGATGTATGCCCGCAGACAAGAAATGTGGAAGGCAGCAATTTCGTAGACGTAAACTTCAAGATCGACCCGAGAACAAAGAGAGTCATTATGATGGGAGCGATCGACAACCTTGTGAAAGGTGCAGCAGGACAGGCTGTTCAGAACATGAACCTGATGTTCGGATTCGATGAGAATGAAGGACTGAAGCAGATCCCGATGTGTCCGTAAATCAGACAGACTATAAATAATATGTGATGGTTGCCAAAAGGCACCATCGTTGAGAGGAGATTAATATGAAGATAATTGATGGCGGTGTAACAGCTGCAAAAGGTTTTCAGGCTGCCTCAACAGCTGCACAGATCAAATATAAAGGCCGTACAGATATGGCTATGGTGTTCAGTGAAGTTCCATGCGTGGCTGCAGGAACTTTCACAACTAATGTGGTAAAAGCTGCCCCTGTAAGATGGGATCAGGATATTGTATACAATCATCAGGGAGCAAGAGCAGTGATCTGCAACAGCGGAATTGCCAATGCATGTACCGGTGAAGAGGGATTTGGCTACTGTCGTGCAACAGCAGAGGCAGCGGCAAAAGCACTTGGAATTCCGGAAGACAGCGTGCTGGTAGCATCCACCGGTGTTATCGGAATGCAGATCCCTATCGATCGTATTGCAAACGGTGTAACTGCTATGGCTCCGAATCTTAAAGGAACCCGTGAGGCAGGACTTGAGGCTGCAAAAGCCATCATGACAACAGACACCGAGAAAAAAGAAGCAGCTGTTGAGATCGAGATCGGCGGAAAGACAGTTACAGTCGGCGGCATGTGCAAAGGATCAGGAATGATCCACCCGAACATGTGTACAATGCTTGGATTTATCACAAGTGATGTGGATATCTCCAAAGAACTTCTTCAGGAAGCACTCAGTGAGGACATCAAGGACACCTACAATATGGTATCCGTTGACGGCGACACATCCACAAACGACACAGTCCTTCTTCTGGCAAACGGTCAGGCCGGCAACCCGAAGATCACAGAAAAAAATGCAGACTATGAAGAGTTCAAAAAAGCACTCAACTACGTAAACACAACCCTTGCAAAAAAAATCGCAGGAGACGGTGAAGGAGCAACAGCACTCTTCGAAGTCAAAGTTATCGGCGCAGCAACTAAGGCAGAAGCCGTAACCTTAAGTAAATCTGTAGTGACTTCATCCCTTACAAAGGCAGCAATCTACGGCCACGATGCCAACTGGGGCAGAATCCTCTGTGCTCTCGGTTATTCCGGAGTCCAGTTCGATCCTGAAAAGGTAGACCTCTATTTCGAAAGCAAAGCAGGAAAGATCAAGATCATCGAAAACGGAGTTTCCACAGGATACAGTGAAGAGGAAGCGACAAAGATCCTCTCCGAAGATGCAGTAACAGCCATTGCTGATATGAAGATGGGTGATGCAGCAGCAACCGCATGGGGATGCGACCTCACTTATGACTATATCAAAATCAATGCAGATTACCGTTCCTGATATAACAAAAAAACTTTTTCAGTCTATATTGTTTTTCAAAAAAAGGAGATACCACTATGGTGAATCAGAAATATCTTGACAAGGCGGAGGTCCTCATCGAGGCCCTTCCATACATCCAGCGGTTTAACCGCAAGATCGTAGTTATCAAGTACGGCGGAAGCGCAATGCTTGATGAAGAACTGAAACGTAATGTCATCAAGGACGCAGTCCTTCTGAAGCTGGTTGGCTTCAAACCAATCATCGTTCATGGCGGTGGTAAGGAGATCAGCCGCTGGGTCGGTAAAGTTGGCATGGAGCCTCGCTTTGTGAACGGTCTCCGTGTAACAGACAAAGATACTATGGAGATCGCAGAGATGGTTCTTGCAAAAGTAAACAAAGAACTGGTAACTCTGGTAGAATCTCTCGGTGTACAGGCAGTTGGTGTCAGCGGTAAGGACGGCGGTCTTCTGCAGTGCAGAAAGAAACTTTCCAAAGGTGAAGATATCGGTTACGTAGGCGAAATAACAAAAGTTAATCCGAAGATCCTCCAGGATCTCCTGGAGAGAGACTTCCTTCCTATTGTATTTCCGATCGGCTTTGATGAGAATTTTGACACATACAATATCAATGCAGACGATGCAGCCTGCGCCATTGCAGAAGCTGTCAATGCAGAGAAACTTGCTTTCCTTTCAGATATTGAAGGTGTTTACAGAGATGCAGAAGATCCATCAACTCTGATCTCCGAGCTTCGCGTAGACGAGGCGCAGCAGCTGATCACAGATGGACATGTAGGCGGCGGTATGATTCCGAAGCTGAAAAACTGCATTGATGCAATTGAGAACGGTGTAAACAGAGTCCATATCCTTGACGGAAGGATCCCACACAGCTTGCTGCTTGAGATCTTTACAAACAAAGGTATCGGTACTGCAATTTTAAAAGATGACGGGGAGAAATATTACAATGAACATGCATGATCAGATGGAAGAATCCGAAGTTAGTATTCTTCATACATATAACCGTTTTCCGGTAGTATTTGAAAAAGGTGAGGGCTGTCACCTTTATGATTCTGAAGGAAAAGAATATCTGGATTTTGCAGCAGGTATTGCTGTAAATGCTCTTGGATATCACTATCCTGGATATGATGAAGCTCTTAAAAGCCAGATCGACAAACTGACACATATTTCCAACCTGTACTACAATGAGCCGATCATTGATGCAGGTGCGAAACTTGTACAGGCCAGCCATATGGAGAAGGCTTTTTTCACAAACTCGGGTACAGAGGCAATCGAAGGTGCCCTGAAAGCTGCCAAGAAATATGCTTATGCAAGAGATGGACATGCAGATCATGAGATCATTGCCATGAACCATTCTTTCCATGGCCGCAGCATCGGTGCTCTTTCTGTAACAGGAACTGCACATTACAGAGAGCCGTTTGAGCCTCTGATGGGTGGTGTGAAATTTGCAGATTTCAATGACCTTGAAAGCGTAAAAGCCCAGGTGACAGATAAGACCTGTGCGATCATCGCAGAGACAGTACAGGGTGAGGGTGGTATTTATCCGGCTACAAAAGAATTCCTGGAGGGTCTTCGCAAGCTCTGTGATGAGAAGGATATCATCCTGATCCTGGACGAGATCCAGTGCGGTATGGGACGTACAGGACATTATTTTGCATGGCAGGCATACGGTGTGCAGCCGGATATCATGACCTGTGCAAAAGCTCTCGGCTGCGGTGTTCCGGTAGGTGCTTTTGTACTCAGTAAAAAAGCGGCAGCATCCTCCCTGGAACCAGGCGATCATGGAACTACATACGGTGGAAACCCGTTCGTATGTGCAGCGGTCAGCAAAGTATTCGACATCTTTGAGAAAGACCAGATCCTTTCCCATGTACAGGGATTAACACCGTATCTGGAGAAAAAACTTGATGAACTTGTTGAGAAATATGATTGTGCAGAAGCCAGAAGAGGAAGTGGTTTCATGCAGGGAATCGTGATCAAGGGACGTCCGGTAGGCGATGTGGTAAAGAAAGCCCTTGCAAAAGGTCTTCTTGTGATCTCGGCAGGAAGCGATGTACTCCGTCTTGTACCTCCGCTTGTCATCACAAAAGATGACATCGATAAGATGGCTGACATCCTTGCAGAGTGCATGGAATAAGTATAAACAGAAAAAGTTCTGAAATTGCTGTATAAAAAACAGACAGAGGAACAACAGAATTGAAAACAAAGCAGCAGTATTTTTTCATGAGAAAAGTAAAATTTCGAATGTAAGATACTGCTGTTTTTATATTGCCGGGAAACAGTTAAGCTTACCAATATATATAAAAATATATAATAGATATATCATATAATACCAAAAAAATCTGATCGTGGGTTGAAAAATAAACAAAATCGGGAAGCACCTGCCGACAAAATGCACAAAAAAATGAGTGATTCCGAGTTTAAATTGAACATCCACACAGTTGATTTTGATACCCCATATGTTATAATTTCTCTGGTTAAAAAATTTATGTGAGGGGTGAATATTTTGAAAAAATTATTAACCGTCATATGTACTTTTCTGACAGTATTTCTGGCATGCCCTGTGGGTGTATGGGCAGCAGGAAACAGTGAGAAAACAGCAGCTGTGCCGCTGTGGCTTTGTATTCCTTTTGCAGGTCTTCTTCTGTGCGTTGCAGTGATGCCTCTGGTAAAAGGTGAGTGGTGGGAGTCACATCAGCCGATTGTGGTTGCATTCTGGATCATTCTTATGATCATTCCGTTTGCAGTTGTTTACGGTGCCGGAAAAACTGCAGAAACAGTACTTGAGTGCGTGATCAATGATTACCTTACATTTATTATCCTGTTATTCGGATTGTTCTGTGTATCCGGTAACATTACGGTTGAAGGCGATTTTGCGGGTTCGCCAAGAGTAAATGTAGGTCTGCTGGCACTGGGAACTTTGCTTTCTAGCTGTATCGGAACTACCGGAGCCAGTATGCTGATGGTCCGTCCTGTTATTAAGATGAATTCCTGGAGAAAGAGAAAGGGTCATATCATGATCTTCTTTATCTTCATGGTATCCAACATGGGAGGCTGCCTGACTCCGATCGGTGATCCGCCACTTCTTATGGGATTTATGCGAGGCGTTCCGTTTTTCTGGAGCCTGCATCTTTTCCCGGTACTGATCTTTAATATGGTGATCCTTCTGTTTGTGTTCTATCATCTGGATATGCGCTCTTATAAGAGAGATATTGCAGACGGACGTAAACCGGACATCAGCAAGCCTGGTACAGAGTTTAAGATCGAAGGTCTTCACAACATTATTTTTCTTGTAATGATCGTTGTGGGTGTTATCTTAAGTGGTATGCTTCCAGGTATGCCGGCATTTCAGGATGCAGCCGGAAATGTAAAAGGAATCCATATTTTTGGTGAGGTTACTTTAAGTTATCCGTCGATCATCGAGATTATTTTGATCCTTGCAGCTGCGTTTCTGTCCTTTAAGACAACAGACAAAAAGATCCGTGTGCGGAACCATTTTACCTGGGGAGCGATCCAGGAGGTTGCGGTACTTTTTATCGGTATCTTTATCACCATGCAGCCAGCTCTGATGCTTCTGAAAGCAGTCGGACCAAACCTTGGAATCACCGAGCCTTATCAGATGTTCTGGGCTACAGGAGCACTGTCCAGTTTCCTGGACAATACACCGACCTATCTTGTATTCCTGACAACTGCGGGAACTCTTGGATTTACAAGCGGAATTGCCACAACGCTGGGAACAGTTCCTGTGAAGCTTCTTTCCGCGATCTCCTGCGGTGCCGTATTTATGGGGGCCAATACATATATCGGTAATGCACCGAACTTTATGGTCAAGACACTTTCTGACGAAAATGGTATCAACATGCCTTCCTTCTTCGGATACATGGGCTGGTCCATTTGTTTCCTGGTACCGGTGTTTATCATCGATATGCTGGTATTCTTTTTATAAGGGAGGAGGATCAATATGCAGAAAAACAACATTCGAGAGCAATGCAGAGAGCTTGCCACCAGGCTTTACGAGCTGGACGGCGAGGTTTATGAAAGCGTAGGATCTTCCCTTGGACGTACCTTTACCGGTGACAGAGAGAGTACCATCCGGAATTTAAGTGCCCTGATGTACACGAAACCGGATGGACATCTTCTTCGAAGCGAGATGGCGCTGATCAGCAACATGGCCAGAACAATCAAGGATAAAGAAGAAAAAAGCCGTCTGATGAAGAAGTATGACGAGATCTTTCAGGAGATCCTTACACTTCCGGAAACTTTTGTTGCTACAGATATCATGGATAAGGAACGTGTGGCGCTGAACCATATGATCAAGCGGAGAGAGAAGATCTCCGAGAATGACCATCTTGTTATCTGTATCAGCCGTACACAGGGAAGTGCAGGTAATGATATCGGATTCGGACTGGCAGATAAACTTCGCGTCAATTACTATGATGTTGAGATCTTTGACCAGGTTTTAAGAAGGCTTGAAGCAGAAAAAGGCGCAGTCAATGATGCGGAATATTTTGCAGACTTCAATAAATATGAGAAGAAGCACAGGTTTGATCCTAAGGGATGGCTCCGGGAATTTAACAGATATCATGGCCTTCCGAAACAGGATGCAGTATTTTTCAATATGAGTGATCTGATCTGTGATCTGGCTTCCAGAGAGGACTGCATCATTATGGGACGATGCGCAGATGCAATCCTGAAAAATAATCACATTCCGCACATCAGTCTGTTTATCACAGCACCTTTTGCCATCCGTGTGCAGCATGTCATGGATGTGAGAAAGATGGATATAAAACAGGCAACGCGGTTCTTAAAGAAGATGGATAACCAGCACAGAAAATATTACAATTTCTATGGCGGTGCGCACTGGGGAAAACCGGATAATTATGACTTGTGTATCAACAGTGCAAGTTATGGAATCAATGAAACAGAGAATCTGATCCTGAAACTTCTGGACGATCAGATACATTAAAAGCAGACAGCGGGCGGCTGGATTTTCCGAAAGCATGTCGTAAAAGAATTGAAAATAATGCTAACAGAGCTCCTGTAAAAATGTCTCTGCCTTACGGGCAGGCAACATTTTTGCAGGAGCTTTTTTATATATTTTTTATAAAAAATTAATTTTGATTAACTTTTTTCATTTTAGGGATTGACATTTAAAAAAACTTAGTATAAACTAACCTTTGAGTTAGAATTAACTAATTAGATGAAGTTAATTAATAGGAAGAAACGGAGGGACTTCTATGCAGCCGATTTTATTTTTACAGTCAGGTGATACCAGCACGATCAAACGTATTTCCGGAGCAGAGGATACAAGAAGATTTCTTGCAGGACTTGGATTCGTGGAGAATGCAGAAGTAACAGTCGTTTCCCAGTTTGACGGTAACCTGATCGTGAACATCAAGGATTCCAGAGTGGCAGTCAATAAGGAAATGGCGAGACACATTATGGTGTAATCGCACTGTATCTCAGTAATCCGGTAATGAATTTGCCCAAGACTGTACAGGAATACAGTTGAGGATAGATTACGAACGGATCTGTAAATAGCAGAGTACGTTCACTGACAAATGAACAGCAGACAGACCTGAGAGGCCTGTTTTACTGTGACTGCTCCGCAAGATGGGCAGCTTTCAGGATCTTTGGAGGCTGATGCAGCCGAGGATCAGTAATGGATTTGGAATATAAACAGGGAGGAAAAGAGAAATGACTTTACGTGATGCAGCAGTAGGTTCTACAGTAGTTGTGTCCAAGATCACCGGTGACCCGGCTTACAAGCGCCGTATCATGGACATGGGAATCACAAAAGGCAGCGAGGTTTATATCCGCAAGGTAGCTCCTCTTGGAGATCCGGTTGAGATCACCATCAGAGGTTATGAGCTTTCCCTGCGTAAGCATGACGCAGCATGTGTGGAAGTAAAGCAGAAATAAACTTCGAAAAATGACAGAGCGGCAGGCTCTGATCTGAACAAAAAGGAGGATGCAAAATGTCTGTAACAATAGCTCTTGCCGGAAACCCGAACTGTGGTAAGACTACAATGTTCAATGCGCTTACAGGTGCTAACCAGTACGTTGGTAACTGGCCAGGCGTTACTGTAGAGAAAAAAGAAGGTAAACTGAAAAACCAGAAGGATGTAACAGTAACAGACCTTCCGGGTATTTATTCACTTTCCCCGTATACACTTGAGGAGGTTGTCAGCCGTGATTACCTTCTGAAAGAAAAACCGGATGTGATCATCGATCTTGTTGATGCAACAAACATCGAGAGAAACCTGTACCTTGCCACACAGCTTCTTGAGATCGGTATCCCGGTTGTTATCGCACTTAACATGGTGGACCTTCTTAAGAAGAACAACATCAACATCAATGTAAAAGGCTTAAGCTCCGCACTTGGATGTCCGATCGTTGAGACATCTGCTCTTAAAGGAACAGGTCTTAAGGAGGTTGTTGATGAGGCAATCAAATGTGCTAACCAGCACAGAGTACCATCCAAACAGATGCAGTTCCCGAAGGAGGTTGAGAAAGCAGTCAATGAGATCGAAACTCTTGTACCTGCAAACATTTCCGACGAGAACAAGAGATGGTATGCAGTAAAACTTCTTGAAAGAGATGAGAAGGTCAGAGAAGGCCTTAACCTTCCGGTTTCTGCACAGTCCAGGATCGAAGAGATCGCTTCCAATCTTGAGAAAGCAGAGGATGATGATACAGAGAGTATCGTAACTGACGGAAGATATCAGTACATCCAGAAGGTTGTTTCTGCAAATGTTAAGAGAAGCGGAAATAAGATGACAGTTTCCGATAAGATCGACCGTATCGTAACAAACCGTATTCTTGGTCTTCCGATCTTTATCCTCACCATGTTCATCGTTTATTATGTATCTGTAACAACAGTTGGTACTATGGTAACAGACTGGACAAACGACAGCTTTGTTGGAAGTATTCAGGGTATCGTATCGGATGGGCTTGGTAATGCCGGCGTTGCTGACTGGCTGGTAAGCCTTGTATCTGATGGTATCATCGGTGGTCTTGGTGCAGTGCTTGGATTCGTTCCGCAGATGGCGATCCTGTTCCTGTTCCTTTCCATCCTTGAGGATTGCGGTTACATGGTTCGTATCGCATTCGTCATGGACCGTGTATTCCGTCATTTCGGACTTTCCGGAAAGAGCTTTATTCCGCTCCTTATCTCCTCCGGTTGTGGAATCCCTGGAATCATGGCTTCCAAAACGATCGAGGCTGATAATGACCGTCGTCTGACAATTATGACAGCAACATTTATTCCCTGCGGTGCAAAACTTCCTGTTATCGCTCTTATGGGTGGTATCATGACGGCTTATGCAACCGGTGACTATGTAGCTGCTGGTTTCATCACACCACTGATGTACTTCATCGGTGTTGTAGCAGTTCTTGTATCTGCTATCATCCTGAAGAAAACAAAACCGTTCTCCGGTAAACCTGCTCCGTTCGTAATGGAGCTTCCACAGTACCATATTCCGTCTGTAAAGACAGTTCTGCTTCACGTTTGGGAGAGACTGAAAGGCTTCATCATCAAAGCCGGTACAATTCTTTTCCTTGCAACAGTTATCATGTGGATCCTTTCCAGTATCGGAAATACAGGAAGCGGAATCGGATTTGTTGAGGACAGCAACGACAGTATCATGGCTATCCTTGGCGGTATCCTTGCTCCGATCTTTGCTCCTCTTGGATTTGGCAAATGGCAGCCGGTTGCAGCATCCATCTCCGGATTCTCCGCAAAAGAGTCCATCGTCAGTACAATGGGTGTTCTTGCAAACGTAGCTGGTGATGATGCAGAAGATACCATGATCGTTGGTGCAGCTATCAAAGCATGGTTCCCGACAGCAGTAGCAGCATTTTCTTTCCTGCTGTTCAACCTGCTTGACTCTCCGTGCCTTGCAGCTATTTCTACAATGGCACATGAGATGCAGTCCAGAAAATGGTTCTGGTTTGCAATTCTCTTCCAGAATATTTTTGCTTATGTTGTAACACTTTGTGTATACCAGATCGGTCTTGTTGTCACAGGTGCCGGCTCCTTCGGAATTGGAACGATCGTAGCGCTGATCCTTGCAGTGATCTTGCTCTTCCTTCTGTTCAGACCAGATCCGTACAAGAACCAGAACGATGTTACAAAGAGATCTGTACAGGCAGCAGAGTAATTGAAAACCGGTCATACAGTAACGATCCGGTACATATGATAGCTTTGAAATGATGCTGTAAGAACAGCTGAAATGATAAGAAATGCAGGAGACCGGGGATGTAAATACCTGGTCTTCTGTGTTATAATAAGCCTGAAGAAATATGGAAGTTTTTTTACAAAAGTATTCATCAGAGGCTGACAGCAATTCTCAGGCTGTACAGCGAAAGAAAGGGTGACAGATATGAGTATGATAGCGGATATTATTGTACTGGCACTTGTGATCGCATATGGTGTATTTGTGATCAGTTATCTCTATTCAAGAAAGAAACAGGGGCTCAGCTGTGTCGGCTGTGCAGGTAATACACGTACAGGCGGCTGCACAGGCGGCTGCTCCGGTCATTGTTCCGGCTGCACAGGCTGCAGTGGAATGCATAAGTAACCAGGAGGTAGAATTATCATGGCAAATGCAATTGTCGTCATTGTTGTTCTCATTATTATGGTATTTGCCGGAAAAGGCGCATACAAACACATGAAAGGCGAAGGTGCCTGCTGTGGCGGCGGTGCTGGAAAGCCGGATATCCCGAAGAAAAAATTGGATGGAACCAAGCTTGGTGAGAAGACCTTGAAGATCACAGGAATGCACTGTGAAAACTGTGTGGCCAGCGTCACAAGAGCCATCAACCGTATTGATGGTGCAGCAGCAAAAGTAAGCCTGAAAAAGGGTGAGGCAGTGGTTTCCTACGACAGAGAGATCTCCAACGAGGAGCTGAAGAAGGTCGTTGAGGATCGAGGATATCACGTGGTTTCTATTCAGTAGGAATTCAGCAGATAATAAGAAAACCGGAGTGTATCCGCTCCGGCAGATCAGAGAAAGAACCTCTCGTCGAAATGCTTAAAAATATTTCGGCAAGAGGTCTTTTTTTGTATGAAAAGTCAGAGTTGCAATTGACTCACTAATAAACGCCATTGTATAATAAAAACAGAAAAATTCAGACGGAATGAAAAAAATTCTTTCTATCCGAATGACGCGTTATGAAAGCAGAATACATCAGGCAGCATACTTTGACGGCAAGGAATATCCAAGCGGGAATCGTTGTTCATCTGGCACAGTTTAACTGAATCAACTGTGAAGCAGCTATTCGGTGCAGAGCAGCATAGCGAATGCGGATGATTTTATCCGATTGACTATGCTTTGTGAGTGGAATACGGGACTCTTTCATCTTGTGCGTGGAAGAGTTTTTTTTATGAAAAAATTTGTGGGAGCGGAAGTATTCTGTAAGGGAGGATTATATGCTGAAGATAGCAATATACGGAAAAGGCGGCATCGGAAAGTCCACAGTGACTTCCAACCTGGCGGCAGCTTTTGCAGCCATGGGAAAAAGAGTGATACAGATAGGGTGTGATCCAAAGGCAGATTCTACTATCAATCTGCTGGGCGGGGAACCGCTGCGGCCGGTAATGAATTATATGAGGGAAGAAGATGAGGAGCCGGAGAGACTGGAAGATATTTCAAAAGAGGGTTTTGGCGGTGTTCTCTGTATTGAGACGGGTGGGCCGACACCTGGGCTTGGATGTGCAGGAAGAGGAATTATCGCAACTTTTCAGCTACTGGAAGATCTGAAGCTTTTTGAGACCTGGAAGCCGGATGTTGTACTTTATGATGTGCTTGGTGACGTGGTGTGTGGCGGTTTTGCAGCACCGATCCGGGAGGGATATGCAGAAAAAGTCCTGATCGTTACATCGGGCGAGAAGATGGCACTTTATGCGGCCAATAACATTTCCAGTGCTGTGAGGAATTTTGAGGACCGCAGCTATGCAAGAATCTTCGGAATCGTGCTGAACCACAGGAATGTGGAAAATGAGACTGAGAAAGTGCAGGCTTTTGCAGAGAAAAGTAATATTCCTATTGTCGGTGAGATTCCAAGAAGCGACGAGATCATCCGCTGGGAGGATCAGGGAAAGACCGTGATTGAGGGAGATGAGAGTTCTGAGATCAGTGAGAAATTTTTTGCGCTGGCACGGAAGCTGCTGGAAAGTGATGGTGAAGCTGCAGAAGAAAATGCAGCAGAGAAAGTCATCGCTGTTTCAGAAACAGATTCGGATAAAAAGGAGGGCGTATGAAAAAGGAAGCATATTTTGCAACAGCGGAAGACCTGGCCCGGGGCGGACTGGAAGCGATTCCGTCTCAGATGATCTCCGGGAAACATCTGATCTACAGTTCTCCGGCAACGCTGGCATTTAATTCTCCGGGAGCGGAAGGATTCGGGGTAAAGCGTGCAGGGCTTGCTGTGCCGGATTCCATTATGCTGATCGTGGCACCTGGCTGTTGTGGCAGAAATACATCGCTTATCAGTTCCATGCCGGAATACAATGACAGATTTTTTTACCTGATGATGGATGAGACGGATATTGTTACTGGCCGTCATCTGAAAAAAATCCCAAAGGCAGTAAAGGAGATCTGCGACTGCTGTGAGAAAAAGCCTTCTGTTGTGATGATCTGCATCACCTGCGTGGATGCGCTTCTGGGAACGGATATGGAGCGTGTCTGTAGAAAAGCAGAGGAAAAAGTGGATATTCCGGTGCGTCCCTGCTATATGTATGCACTGACCCGTGAGGGCAGAAAGCCGCCGATGGTCCATGTACGGCAGTCTCTGTATTCTCTTCTGGAACCGCAGAAGAAAAAAGGAAATGTGGTCAATCTTCTTGGATTTTTTTCTCCGCTTGTGGATGACTGTGAGCTCTATGATCTTCTGCATCAGGCCGGGGTGAAGACTGTTCATGAGATTTCCAGATGCAGGGATTACGAAGAGTATCAGACGATGTCCCAGGCTAATTTTAACCTGGTGCTGCACCCGGAAGCCAGGTTCGCAGCGGAGGATTTTCATGACCGGCTGAAGCTTCCGTTTATTGAGCTTCGAAGGCTTTACCAGGTGGATAAGATCGAGAATCAGTACCGTGCACTTGGGCAGGTTCTTGGAGTTGCTTTTGACCAGAAAAAGTATAAGGCAGAAGCACTGGAAGCAGTGGAACAGTTCCGGGAAGCCTGTCCGGATGCGGTTTTTGCAGTGGGAGAGTGCATGAACGGAGATCCGTTTGAGCTGGGGCTTGCACTGGTGAGATATGGATTTAAAGTGCCGGAGATTTACGGAACCATTACTGCTGAGAATTTTGTATACATACGGAATCTGGCAAAATTGAGCCCGAAGACCAGAGTTTTTTCCAATATGGAGCCTACCATGCTGTATTATGATCCGGTTTCAAGCGGCGTGAATATTACAATAGGAAAGGATGCAGGCTATTATCATCAGGAACAGCCAAATGCAGTGTGGAACCAGGATCGTCAGCCATACGGCTATGCAGGCGTGCGAAGGCTGTTTGAGACGCTGACAGCAACGGTGAAGGGGGAAAAAGAATGAGAGGACTTCGAAAATATCTGACACCTTTCGCACCGGATCAGTCGGGCGCAGTGTCGGTTTTGTATGAACTTGGCGGGATCATCGTGATCTGTGATGCGGGAGGATGTACTGGAAATGTCTGCGGTTTTGACGAGCCAAGGTGGTTTGAACGGAAAAGCGCGGTGTTCAGTGCAGGACTTCGGGATATGGATGCCATCCTGGGGCGTGATGACAGGCTGGTGGAAAAACTTGTGGACGCGGCAGAGAAAGTAGAAGCAGGTTTTGCAGCACTCATCGGAACACCGGTGCCTGCAGTGATAGGAACGGATTATCAGGCATTGAAGCGTATGTGCGAGAAAAGGACAGAACTACCTGTTCTGACTGTGGATACGGACGGAATGGAACTTTATGATGTGGGCGAACGAAAAGCTTATGTGGAGCTTTTTAAGGCTTTTGCCAGAGAAAAGCTGCCTGTAGAGACTGGAAAGATCGGAATTTTGGGAATGACCCCCCAGGATGTCAGTGATCCTGGGGCGGCAGATAAGATCCGGGAGAAATTCCGTGTGCAGGGACTGAAAGCGGTTTGTTATGGAATGGGTGACGGTCTGGACGAGATAAAAAAAGCTTCCTCTGCAGAGAGTAATATCGTAGTTTCTCCGGCGGCACTGGAATGTGCGAAGTATCTGGAAAAGTCTTTTGGAACGCCTTATGAAGTTGGTTATCCGCTTGTGGATGAGCTGATGCCGGAGCTGGATCATGCGGGGAAAAAAGTTCTCATAGTGCATCAGCAGGTGATTGCAAATTCCATAAGAGATGTGGTGCGGGAGCATGACGAAGATGCAGAAGTTACTGTGGCCAGCTGGTTTTCCATGGAAAAGGATCTTCTTGAGGAAGGGGATGTATCTCTGAGAGATGAAGACGATTACATTGAACTGGTGGAGAATGGCAGTTTTGATGTGATCTTTGCAGATCCGTGCATGAAGCGGATGGTGCCTGGATTTGCAGGAGAATTTGAAGATGCTGTGCATTTTGCAGTGTCCGGGAAGTGCCGGTAAATAACAGGGAACGGAGAAATATATGGAGCGTGAAATTACAAAAATGGTCCGTGTTTACGGGATCGTTCAGGGAGTGGGATTTCGCCCTACTGTGAGCAGACATGCCATGGCAAGGGGAATCCGTGGAAGCGTTTCCAACAAGGGACCTTATGTGGAGATTTTTGCCCAGGGAAAAGAGGGGGACGTAGATGGTTTTATCTCAGATATCGAGGAGAAACCGCCGAAGCGTGCGGCAATCCTTAAGCTTCTTGTAGAGCCTGTGGAAGATGCGCCGGAGTTTGGGCAGTTTGATATTATTGAAAGTGAAAAGACAAAGGGCGAGATTTTTGTCTCGCCGGATATTGCTATCTGTGATGAGTGCAAAGAGGAAATGTTTGATCCGAAAAACCGGCGGTATCTGCATCCTTTTATCAACTGTACCTGCTGTGGGCCGAGACTGACGATCCTGGATTCCTTTCCTTATGACAGAGAGCGGACCAGCATGAAAGAATTTCCCATGTGTCCGTCCTGTGCAGACGAGTATAATGATCCGGACACCAGACGTTATGATGCACAGCCTGTCTGCTGTAACGACTGCGGCCCGGAGGTGTATCTTATCGGAAAAAAAGAGAGGGGACGAGAAGCGATTACTGAGACAAGGCGAGTGATCGCTTCCGGCGGAATCGCAGCGATCAAGGGAATCGGGGGTTTTCATCTCTGCTGTGATGCCACAAGTCAGGCGGCAGTGGAACGGCTGCGAAAGCTGAAACGTCGTCCAATGAAACCATTTGCGGTTATGGCACAGGATCTTGAGACAGTGAAAGCCATCTGCGAAGTCAGTGAAGAACAGGAGAAGATACTTACAGGGCATCAGAAACCGATCCTGCTGCTGGATAAGACAGGAAAAGTGGATGGGACAGGGTATGACAAACATCCGGAACTCTGTGAGAGTATCGCTCCCGGAAATCCGAAAGTTGGTGTAATGCTCCCGTATGCACCGGTTCAGCTTTTACTTTTTCATTATGATGATGGAATCCAGATGCCGAAACTTCTCGTTATGACAAGTGGTAATACATCTGGTGCTCCGATCTGCCGGGATGATGAGGAAGCAGTGGAAGAACTTTCACACTTATGTGACTGTATTCTCTCTCATGACAGGAAGATCCGCATCCGGGCAGACGATTCGGTGATGGATTTTTATAAGGGGAAGCCATATATGATCCGCCGCTCCCGTGGCTATGCACCGCTTCCGTTTATGGTTTCCACACCATGGAGCGGACAGGTGATCGCAGCAGGTGGAGAGCTTAAGAATACTTTCTGCATTGGTGTGGACAACCGCTTTTATCCATCCCCATATGTGGGGGATCTGGAAGATCTTCGGACTGTAAAAGCCCTGAAAGAAACGATGGGACGACTGGAAACTCTTCTGGAAGTTCAGCCTGAGGTGGTTGTCTGTGATCTTCATCCGAAATATAATTCTGCAGTAGTGGCAGAGGAAATAGGGCTTCCTGTTCTGAAAGTGCAGCATCATTACGCGCACATTTTATCCTGTATGTCTGAGAATGACTGTGAGGAAAAAGTCATCGGAGTTTCTTTTGACGGGACAGGATATGGAACGGACGGAACCATCTGGGGAGGGGAGATCCTTCTGGCAGATTATCAGGGATTTACAAGACTTGGAAGTATTCAGCCTTTTGTCCAGGTGGGCGGCGATATTTCAGCAAAAGAAGGCTGGCGTATTGCAGTTTCCCTGATTTGGCAGAATACAGGAAGTCTGCAAGAAACGTTATCTACTGTCCAAAAACTCGAACTTTGTACAGAGCAGGAATGCAAGGTTCTGGTGACAATGGCGCAGCGAAAGATCAATGCAGTGACATCCACCAGTGCAGGAAGACTTTTTGACGGAATCAGCGCGATCCTGGGAATCCGGAAAGCGTCTACCTTTGAGGGGGAGGCATCCACAGCATTGGAGTTTGCGGCGGAAGAGTGGAGAAAAAGTCCGCAGAGGAATCCAGAAACGGATAATCTGGCAGCCCCCGGCAGTTTAGCAGATCTCGCAAAGAATAGTGAGGATGCCCCGGAGAATCTGAGAAAATTTATTTTAAACACTGGTGAAATCGTTCGCCATCTGACAGAAAGCAGACTTGCAGGAGAGGATCCGCGGAAACTTGCCTGTGAATTTCATGAAGAACTGGCAGCGCAGATCATTGCAGCCTGCGAGGAAGCAAAGCGTCAGACAGGAATCCGCAAAGCAGCATTAAGCGGCGGTGTTTTCCAGAACAGACTGCTTCTGGAACTGGTGGACGAAGGCCTTCATAAAAAAGGCTTCCAGGTTCTGAAGCACAGCCTGATCCCGCCAAATGATGGAGGAATCGCACTGGGACAGGCTGCATATGGGATGGCATATCTGAACAGAAATACACGATAGGAGGCGCAAATATGTGTGTAGGATTATCAGCAAAAGTAGTAAAGATCAGTGACGGAACAGCTGTTGTGGATGCAGGAGGCGCGAAGCGCGAAGTCTCCGCACAGCTTCTGGGTGACCTGGAGCCAGGTGATTATGTAATGGTACATGCTGGCGTTGCCATTGCAAAGATCACTGATGATGACGAAGAGGAAACAGACCAGCTGATGGAGGAACTGCTGTAATGGAAGAAAAGAAAAAAACAGCGCGAGAGATCATAGAAGGTTATCAGGGGCCGCCTGTGCGGATCATGGAAGTCTGCGGAACCCATACCCATGAGATATTCCGTCTGGGAATCCGTAAGCTTCTTCCACCCCAGGTGGAACTGATCTCCGGACCAGGATGTCCGGTGTGCGTGACCCCGGTAGGATTTATTGATGAGGCTGTATATCTTGCTCTGGAGAAAAAGGCAACGATCTGTACATTTGGAGATCTTGTCCGCGTACCGGGGACAAAAAAGAGCCTTGCAGATGCCAGGGCAGAAGGTGCAAAGATCCGTATTGTCTATTCCCCTGCTGATGCGGAAAAATATGCAGCAGAGCACCCGGAGGAACAGGTGGTATTTCTCTCTGTAGGTTTTGAGACTACCACGCCTGCAGGATGCCTTTCCGTAAAAAAAGCAAGAGAGGACGGGCTTACCAATTACTCCCTTCTTGTGGCAAACAAAACCATGCCTCAGGCATATCAGGCGTTAAAAGGAAGCGCAGATGTATTTCTTTATCCCGGACATGTAAATGCCATCACAGGAACAAAACTCTGTGAGCAGCTGGCAGAGGACGGAGTCAGTGGTGTGGTGGCAGGTTTTACTGCGAAAGAACTGTTAACTGCACTGGCTGTTGCATTGGTACGTTTTCAGGAGGGGAAGCCGTTTTTTGTGAACTGTTATCCACGTGTGGTGAAAGAAGAGGGAAGTCCGGAGGCACAGAAGCTGATGGAAGAGCTGATGGAACCCTGCGATTCCGAATGGAGGGGGCTTGGCGTGATCCCGGGCTCAGGACTTGTATTAAAAAAAGAATGGGAAAATTTTGACGCGAGAAAAAAATATGCAGTGCCGCCGATCCAGGGCAAACCGAATCCGGCCTGCCGCTGCGGCGATGTGCTCCAGGGAAAATGTAAGCCATCCGATTGTAAAGTATTTGGAAAAGTCTGTACCCCGCAGCATCCGGTAGGAGCATGTATGGTATCAAATGAGGGAGCATGTTCTGCGTATTTTATGTATGGAAATTAATATCATAGAAAGAAGATGACAATTATGGACAATAAAACAGTAACCATGGCTCACGGCGCCGGAGGCCGCCAGACCTCGGAACTGATCGATGAAGTATTTAAAGCACATTTTGCAAACCCGGATCTCACTGCAGATGATGCGGCAGTTCTTGTTCCGCCGACCGGAAAAATGGCTGTGTCAACAGACGGATTTATTGTATCGCCGGCATTTTTTCCAGGGGGAAATATCGGTAAACTTTCTATCTGCGGAACTGTCAATGATCTTGCATGTATGGGAGCGAAGCCAATGTATCTCACCTGTGCATTTGTGATCGAAGAAGGTTTTCCAATGGAAAAACTGGAGGAAATCGCGTCCGCAATGGAAAAAACAGCAAAAGAAGCAGGCGTCCGGATTGTTTCCGGTGACACGAAAGTTGCGGGAAAAGGACAGGTTGACGGCGTATTTATCACTACCACCGGAATGGGAGAGATCCAGGACGGAGTCCAGGTAGGCGGTGAGCTTGCAAAACCAGGAGATGCCATTATTGTTACCGGCGATGTGGGAAGACACGGTTGTACCATTCTTCTTGCCAGGGAAGATTTTGGAATTGATGCGGATGTGACAAGCGACTGTGCACCACTTTGGGGAACTGTAAAAGAAGTGATGGATGCAACACATGATATCCATGTGATCCGTGATGCAACAAGAGGTGGTGTGGGAACTGTTCTCTATGAGATCGCAGGACAGAGTAATGTGGGAATCCGGCTGGATGCGGCAGCAGTGCCGGTAGCTCCTGAGGTAAAAGGTGTCTGCGGTATGCTTGGCCTGGAACCTCTTTATCTGGCATGTGAAGGCCGCATGGTCATCATGGCTCCGAAATCAGAGGCAGAGAAGATCGTGGAAGCACTGCATAAATGTCCGTACTCCAGGGACGCTGCTATCATTGGCGAAGTTACAGATGATCAGCCGGGAAAAGTTGTCATGACTACAGAGATCGGAACACAGGCACTTCTTCCGCAGCCTGGCGGAGAACTGCTGCCGAGGATCTGCTGAATCGTGTCAGAACATGAAGTACAGGGAAGATGATCGTGGATATACAGACGTACGTCCGGAACGTTTCTGTAATATGCCGGCAGAAAGGAGAATTTGATTTTTATGGAGACAAGAGTGGCACTGATCTCGATCATTGTGGAAAACAACGACGTAATCGATGATATCAACCATTTACTTCACGAAGCGGGAAAATATATTATCGGAAGAATGGGGATCCCCTACCGGGAAAAAAGTATCAACATCATCAGCATTGCCATTGATGCCCCGCAGGATGTGATCAGCTCTTTATCCGGAAAGATCGGACGGCTGAAAGGTGTTTCTGCAAAAACAGCATATTCTAATGTGATCACAAAGGCGGAGGAGAAAAAATGATCAGAATCGCAGTATATGGAAAGGGTGGCATCGGTAAGTCCACAACAGTATCTAATGTGGCAGCAGCTCTTTCAGAAAAAGGAATGAAAGTGATGCAGATCGGCTGTGATCCAAAGGCGGATTCCACTATTTTGCTCCGTCATGGAAAAGAAGCACCTACAGTCCTGGATCTTTATAATGAAAAAAGGCAGGATCTGAAGCTGGAAGACATGATACAGATCGGTTACGGTGGAGTGGTATGCGTAGAGGCCGGAGGACCTGTCCCGGGACTTGGATGTGCTGGTCGTGGGATCATCACAGCTCTGGAAAAACTTCAGGAGACAGGAGCATATGAAACCTATCAGCCGGACATTGTTCTCTACGATGTACTGGGAGACGTTGTATGTGGTGGCTTTTCCATGCCAATGCGAAAGGGATATGCAGATAAAGTATTTATCATTACTTCCGGCGAAAATATGTCCATCCATGCAGGTGCCAATATTGCCATGGCAGTGGAAAACTTCCGGAACAGAGGATACGCATCTCTTGGCGGAATTATCCTGAACCGACGGAATGTGCCGCGGGAAGAAGAAAAAGTGCAGGAGCTGGCAGAAGATTTTCATACGAAAGTGATAGGGACTCTTTCACGAAGTGATCTGGTGCCGGAAGCAGAAGTACTGGGAAAAACTCTTCTGGAATGTTATCCGGACAGTGAGATGGCAGGAGAGTACCGTATACTGGCAGAAGAGATTCTGGCGGCATGCAGGGAGGCGGGTTCATGTTAAAAAGAGTTGGAAGCAGGGTGATTCCGGAGAAAACAGAGGTAACGATAGGGAAGGCTTCTTTTCCGGCACCTTTTCAGGCGGGATTGGAATTTAATTCTCCTGCCCATGGAAACTGGAATATTGTACATACAGGAATGCTGGTTCCGGAGGCACAGCAGATCTATGTCTGCGCAGATAACTGCATGCGGGGTGTTGTGTTGACGGCAGCGGAGATGAATGCGGCAGAGCGGTTTTCCTTTGTGATCGTGGAGGAGAAGGACCTTCTTGGGGGGAATCTGGAGGATGTGACTATTGAAGGTGTGACAGATGTGTTGAACCGTCTGCATAAGAAGCCGAAAGCTGTGCTGCTTTTTACAGTGTGCCTGCATCATTTTCTGGGAAGTGATCTGGACCGGATCTATGGGGAGCTGGAAAACCGTTTTCCGGAGATTTTTTTCATGCGGTGCTTTATGGATCCGATCATGCAGAAAACCGGGCCTTCACCAGACCAGAAACTGAGACATGCCATGTATGATGCAGTGCCGGAAACCGAGGCTGATCCGGGAGGTGTAACCCTTCTGGGAAGCGATTTTGTGCTGGATAAGACTTCGGATATCAGACGGATATCAGAGCAAAACGGGTTTGCGCTTCGGGAAACTGCTGCCTGTGAAACATGGGAAGAGTATCAGAAACTGGGAGAAGGAAGCCTGATCCTGGACTGTTACCCGGCAGGGAAATTCGGAGTGCAGCAGCAGGCTGAAAGACTTGGGCGGCCTTTTCTGTACCTGCCGGGAAGTTTTGATTATGAGGAGATACAGGAGCAGGAGAGGCAGCTTGTTAGTGCTCTGGAAATGTTAAAGAAGTCGCAGACAAATGAAAAGCTTGTGCGAAAAGCAGGGAATGAGGATAAAAGCCATTCTGAGGGAATTTTGGGAATCACAGGTCTGGATATAGAAAAAGAGATCCAATCCTGTGAGGCGGTTCTTTCCCATGCGAAGGAGATTATCGGAGATACCCCGGTCGCACTGGATTATCTTTTTCATCCAAGACCGCTGGGGCTGGCAAAGCTTCTTCTTACTCATGGATTCAAAGTAGAGTCCGTTTATCTGGACAGTATCAGCCCGGAGGAAAAAGAAATTTTTTTCTGGCTGAAAGAAAATGTTCCGGAGCTGAAGCTGATCTCAACGATCCGGCCGGAGATGCGTGTGAGAACACGATGCTCTGAAAACAAGATCCTTGCCATTGGCCAGAAAGCAGCCTGGTTCACAGGAAGCAGGAATTTTGTAAATATGGTTCAGGGCGGAGGGCTTTATGGTTTTGACGGAATACGTCACACTGTTCAGCTGATGATCGAAGCGTTTGGAACGGAAAAAGATCCGGAAGATCTGATCGTGCGAAAAGGATGGGGGTGCGAAAGCTGCATATGAGACAGGCATATCGAATCATACCAATTTATACAGCGGACGTGTCCGGCGTGTGCTCGGCTTTGTATGAGCTTGGGGGAATGACAGTGATGCATGATCCTTCCGGATGTAATTCTACTTATAATACCCACGATGAGATCAGATGGTACGATCAGGACAGCCTGATCTTTATTTCGGGGCTGACGGATATTGATGCGATCATGGGAAATGATGAGAAGTTTCTTCATGATATCGAGGAAGCGGCAGAAGAATTGCAGCCGAAATTTATTGCCCTTGCCAGTTCGCCGATTCCTTTTATGAATGGAACTGATTTTCCGGGACTTGCCAGGGCTTTGACAGTGGGGGCGGGAATTCCGGCTTTTTCCGTTCCAACCAGTGGAATGCATGATTATGTGTATGGTGCAGGGATTGCGCTGGCAGAGATCGCGAAGTATTTTACAGGAGCAGGAGATGAGAAGAGCAAGGGAGGATCTGGACAGCTGATAAAAACTGATGATGAGAAAATCCCCGATAGTATAGATAAATCTGTGAAATGTGAGGAAATAAAGTCAGAAGAGAGCAGATGGAAATTAAATCTTCTGGGTGTAACTCCCCTGGATTTCGGCCCGCAGTCCATAGTAGATATTATGAAAAAACGTCTGGAAGACTGTGGCTGGGAGATCATTTCCACCTGGGCCATGGGGGATACTCTGGAAACATTGTCCAAGGCCGGCGAAGCAGATGTGAATCTTGTGGTATCTTCTGTGGGAATTCCTACAGCAAATGTGCTGAGGGAGAAATTCGGAACTCCATTCCTTGTGGGAACACCGGTGGATGGATATGTGGAAAAAATTTCTGATGCACTTATGCAGGTGGTGGAAAAAGATACGGGAGAATGTCGGAGCGGCAGGGAAACTTCTGATCTCTGGAAAGTTACTCCGGATCAGGTGATCTACATTTCCACAGAACCAGTCCAGCCTGACATTACAGTAATCGGTGAACCGGTCACAATGGGTTCCCTGGCAGCGGCCATAGAGCATAAATATGAAAAAAAAGTTCAGCTTCTCTGCCCACTGGAAATTACAGAAGGTATTCTCCGCAAAGGGGATCAGGCAATCCAGGGCGAAGAGGCCATGGAAGAAAGACTGAAAACTGCAAAGATCATCATAGCCGATCCCCTCTACCGCTCCATCTGCCCGGAAACCGCCAGATTCTATGATCTCCCACATATCGCTTTTTCCGGCAGGATCTATCTCAGAAAAATAAAAGAGATGTATGTGCATAATCTCACAAAAACCACATAAACTATAAGAAACCGTAAAGGCGTTGCAGAACATGCAGCGCCTTTTTCCAGCGGCAGATTTGCTGAAAGGATGTAACTGTATATGTATGTAGGGAGGGATTTTTTTATGTGGGGATTTCTGTCAGCTTTGATTTCAGGGGCTTTGATGAGCATCCAGGGAGTATTTAACACAAATGTAACAAAACAGACCAGTTTGTGGGTGTCAACTGGCTGGGTACAGTTTTCTGCATTTCTGGTGTGCGTTGCTGCGTGGCTTTTTACAGGGAGGGAAAGCATTGGTGCGCTGTGGCAGGTGGAGAATAAATATACACTTCTTGGCGGTTTGATCGGGGCTTTTATCACCATAACTGTGATCCAGAGTATGAGCAGTTTAGGCCCTGCGCGGGCAGTTATGCTGATCGTGATCTCCCAGCTGGCCGTTGCGTATTTCATAGAACTGCTGGGGATTTTCGGCGTGGAAAAAGCAGATTTTCAGTGGAGAAAACTTCTGGGAATGCTGATCTGCATTGCCGGTGTGGTGATTTTCAAATGGAAATAAAATATTAGTATTGTAATATTTGTAATATTTCGTTAAAATAAGATATGGTTTTGTATGAGTAAGGGAACACTTACCGCTGCATATGCGGAAAGGAGTGACCACCATACCATGAGAAAGAAATTAAATATCAGAAGTGTTCAGCTTATTTTTTCAGTGATCATGTTCCTGACCCTGGCAGGACTGACAGGCTGTCAGAATGAGGAGTCAGAATTTCTGGAAAAAGAACTGGAGCAGGAAGAGAGTGGAGAGACTGCGGATGTGGAACAAAAAGAGCTGAAGGACACGGAAAGTGGAAAAGCATCGTTAGCTGGAACGGATCTGGCATCAGAGACTAGCCCGGATTCTACAGAGTCAGAAGGTATTTCGAAGAAGAAAGCCGAAATAACAGAATCGGATCAATCTTCGGCTATACAGCAGCCTGTCTCCCAGACCATTTACGTAGATGTCTGCGGTGCAGTAGTGAATCCCGGTGTTTATGAGCTCTCATCAGACAGCCGTGTATTTCAGGCCATCGAGAAAGCCGGAGGATATCTTCCGGGGGCAGCAGCAAGCTATCTGAACCGTGCAAGGAGTCTTTACGACGGACAGCAGATCTATGTGCCGACCCAGGAAGAAGTGGACAGCCAGACGATTCCGCTGACTCAGGATGAAACTGCACAGGACGGAGTGGTACAGGAGGGAACTGCTCAGACTGGAACTGCTGCTGACAATACTGCCGACGGTACAGAAACCACTCAGGCCGGCCAGAGGATCAATCTGAACACAGCTGATGTATCCCAGCTTAGCACTCTCACAGGAGTAGGGGAGTCCAAGGCCCTGGCAATTATCGCCTACAGGGAAGAGAACGGCCCCTTTACCTCCATAGAAGACATTATGAATGTCCCGGGGATCAAAGAAGGAACCTATGAGAAGATCAAGGATAAAATAGCAATAGAATAAGGAGCGTTAAATGAGCAGGAAAGTATTGGTAGTAGACGATGAGAAACTGATTGTCAAAGGACTCCGCTTCAGTCTGGAGCAGGATGGAATGGAAGTAGACTGCGCTTATGACGGAGAGGAAGCTCTGGAGAAGGCGAAGGCAGGAGAATATGATATTATTCTTCTTGACCTGATGCTGCCCAAGATGGATGGTCTTGAGGTATGCCAGCAGATCCGGGAGTTTTCCAATGTCCCGATCATCATGCTTACCGCAAAAGGAGAAGACATGGATAAGATTCTGGGCCTGGAATACGGAGCAGATGATTATGTGACCAAGCCTTTTAATATTCTGGAAGTTAAAGCCCGTATTAAAGCGATTATCCGCCGTGCAGGAAACAGCCAGGATAAGAAAGAGAAAGCCAAGACTGTTGAAGTTGGGGAGCTGAAGCTGGACTGTGAAGGACGCCGTGTGTTTATCTCAGGAAAAGAGATCAACCTGACAGCCAAGGAATTCGATGTTCTGGAACTCCTTGTATTCAACCCGAATAAAGTATACAGCAGAGAGAATCTTCTGAATATTGTATGGGGTTATGAGTACCCGGGTGATGTGCGTACTGTAGATGTACATATCCGTCGTTTAAGAGAAAAGATCGAGGCCAATCCCAGTGAGCCAAAATATGTACACACCAAATGGGGTGTGGGCTACTATTTCCAGGCATAACCCATGAAATTCCAAAAAAGCGGAAAATTTTTCAAAAGTCTTCGCTTTCGTATCATGATAATCCTGATCATACTGGGAATCGTACCAAGTGTCATTGTTACGGAAATGGTGATCGCCAATTATGAAGACCGAGCCATTGCCAACCGTGTGCAGAGTATGGAAAATATCTGCGACATCATGTGCGACCTGCTGATCAAAGAGAATTACCTGAATGACTCCAGCTCGCAGACAGTAAACAGTAAACTGGAGCTGCTGTCTAATATCTATGGGGGAAGAATTCTCATTGTGGACAGGGACTTCAGAATTATCAAGGATACTTACGGTGTAGATGAAGGCAGGACTCTTGTATCCCAGAAAGTAGTGAATTGCTTTAAGGGAGAGGATGCCTATCGCTACGATTCTGACAGCCAGAAGATTGTTCTGGCAGTCCCGGTAAAAAGCCCGGAGGTGAATCAGGTGCAGGGAGCTATGATGATCATGGCCTCATCCAGTGAAGTAACAGCCACCATCCGTGAGCTGGAACAGAAAGGAATCCTGATCATCGGAATTATTGTAGTTCTGGCCATCTTCCTGGGATATCTTTTATCCACTGCCCTTGTGAAGCCATTTGCAAGAGTAACAAAAGCCATTGAGGATCTTACGGATGGTTACCAGAACGAGGAGATCTCAGTTCCGGATTACACAGAGACAGCCCTGATCACAGATGCATTTAATAAGATGCTTTCCAGAATGAAGATCCTAGATGAGTCAAGACAGGAATTTGTATCCAATGTATCCCATGAACTGAAAACGCCGATGACTTCCATGAAAGTCCTTGCAGATTCCCTTGTAGGACAGCAGGGCGTGCCGGAAGAACTTTATCAGGAATTTCTTTCTGATATTACAGAGGAGATCGACCGTGAAAACAAGATCATTACAGATCTTCTTTCTCTTGTAAAAATGGACAAAAAAGCAGCAGACATGAACATTGTCAACATGAACATCAATGAGCTTCTTGAGAATATCCTGAAGCGTCTCCGACCTATTGCGGATCAGAGAAGCATTGACCTGATACTGGATTCTTTCCGTCCGGTTACAGCTGATGTGGACGAGGTGAAGTTTACGCTTGCTATCAGCAACCTTGTGGAAAACGGAATCAAATACAATGTAGATGAAGGATGGGTTCGGGTAACGCTGGATGCAGACCACAAGTATTTTTATGTGACAGTAGCAGATTCCGGACTTGGAATTCCGGAGGATTCCATTGAGAGGATCTTTGAGCGCTTTTACCGCGTGGATAAATCCCATTCCAGAGAAATCGGCGGAACTGGTCTTGGCCTTGCCATCACCAGAAGTTCCATTGTCATGCACCATGGAACCATCAAAGTATCGAGTAAAGAAGGCGAGGGAACTACATTCAATGTGAAGATTCCACTGTCCTATATCCCATCCTAGGAGGTTACAGCATGAAAAAAACAATCTGGATCATCTGCCTGACTGCTGCATGCCTTCTCCTGGGACTGGTGGTATATATAAGCCTTTCGGGAAAAAACGAGAACGGAGAGCAGAAGTACAGTTTTTATTATATCAACAGCGATGAAACAAAGCTGAAAGAAGAAACTTATATGCCTGAGAAAGAAACTGCGGAAGTGATGATTCAGGATTTTTCAGAGAGACTGAACAATCGTGAGACCAGAGAGGGTGGAACTTCCATTTTTCCTGACGGCGTTAAGATTTCTTCCTGTACTGTTGATGACGGCGTGTTAATCCTGGAGTTTAATGAAGCTTACAACAAGATGTCCCGCACCAGAGAACTTCTTGTGAGAGCAGGAGTTGTGAAGACTTTTATTCAGGTTCCGGGAGTTGATTACGTAGAGATCTATGTGGGGAAAAAACCTCTCACAGATACAAAAGGTGACGAAGTCGGAGCTATGAACGGCGACACCTTTGTAGAGTTTTCCGGCTCTGACGGCGATGTGTACAGTTACGACACGTTTACCTTATATTTTACCAACAAAAACGGCGATAAGCTGGTGGAAGAACAGAGAAGTGTTCGCTACAGACGGAATCTTCCCAAGGCAACAGTCGTTCTGGAACAGCTGGCGCGTGGTCCGCTGGAAAAAGATCACTATCCTACTATTCCGGAGAATTCGGAAGTGCTTTCCCTGACAAGAGCCAATGGTATCTGTTATGTGGACTACAATTCCGTATTTCAGGATTATGCATTGAATGTTTCCGAGGAGATACCGGTCTATTCCGTTGTAAATACGCTGATCGCAGCCACCGGAGTGGATAAAGTGGAGATTTCCATTGAGGGAAACAAAGAAGTAACCTTTGGCAAAAATATGCAGCTTTATAAATTCTATGAATGGAATGACAGTCTTCTTGCCAGCTCAGCGGCAAAGAAGAAAGAGAACTGATCGTTCCGATAGCAAAAAAATATAATACGGGAGAAACATATGATAAGACGTCCAATGTGTCTTCTGTGTTTTCTGATGATGCTTGTACTTGGCATTGCGGATCTGGCGGGGATTCCTCTTATCAGGGGGAATCCCCTTCCTGCAAGTGTGCAGTCCTGGATCAAAGCACATCCAGGTTCCGAAATCTACGGGGAGGTGGAACGGTACGAAAACATGGAATTCTCCCAGTCTGTTTATCTGAAAAAAACATATCTCATCTATCATTCAAAAAAATTTCCAATTAATAATGTAAGAGTATTTCTGAAAAAAGAAGAAGAGCTGAAGCCTGGAATGCAGATATTTGTAAGAGGAATCCTGAAAGAAGTGGAAGGCCCAACAAATCCGGGCGGTTTTGACAGCAGTCAGTATTATGCCTGCCGCCATATTTATTATTTTATGAAAAAAGCTGTACTTCTGAAAAAAACATCCACATATTCCGGCTATCATCAGGCAATGCTTATGGTGAAGGAGAAATGCAGACGGATCCTGGAAAATACAGCAGGAAAAGATGCGCCTGTTTTTGAAGCCATTGTTCTTGGAGAGAAAACAGGCCTGGACCCGGAGATCCGGATGCGTTATCAGCTGGCAGGAATCGTACATATTCTGGCGATCAGCGGCCTGCATATCAGTATTCTGGGAATGGGACTTTATAAACTTATCAAACGGGTGGGATTTGGAATATGGCCTGCGGGTATTTTTTCCCTGGCTGTCATGCTGCAGTATGGGATGATGACAGGAGGGAGTGTGTCTACCCTGCGTGCTGTCACCATGTTTCTCATTGCGATGGGAGCCAGGATCACAGGAAGGATCTACGATATGCCAAGCGCAGTGTCTGTCACTGCTATGATGATCCTGGCAGAGTCACCGGCGTATCTGCTGGACAGTGGATTTCTTCTGTCATTTGGATGTGTTCTGGGAATCTGTGTTGCATCAGAAAGGATTTGCGCTCTCGCAGGAGCAAAGAGGAAAGGCACGAAAGTTTTCTGTGAATCGGTGGCTCTTTGGCTGGTGACGCTTCCGGTGATGCTGAAATTTTTCGGGGAAGCATCACTGGCAGGATTGGTATTGAATCTTGCGGTGCTTCCAAGCGTGGTAGTTGTGCTTACTGGCGGTGTGGCTGCAATGATTCTTGGTTTTGTCAGTATTCCGACAGGCAGAGTGGTGATTTTTCCTGCCAGAGTGCTTTTATTTCTATATGAAAGGCTATGTGAACTGGCAGGAAGAAGTCGCTGGTGCACCTGGATCGGCGGTGAGCCGGAAATCTGGCAGATTACAATATATTATGCGATACTCGTTGCTGTCCTGCTTATCGGACAGTATATAAAGGAATCAGATCAGACGAAAAAAGAGCTGAAAAAATATGAAGCGGAAGAATTACAGAAGCAACAGCAAAGTACAGGTATACGGCAAGAACAAAAGGAGAATAATCAGCAGACAGAAACAGGATCAGCAGAAATAAAACATGTTTCGGCATGGCATCAGATTTCACGGATATCCAGAAAACAACATATTCTTCGTATATCGGGCATTGTTCTCTTGATCTTGAGTATACTAACACTGGGCAAGCAATCGTTCCGGCATCCATTCAAAACTCAAACTTTGCAGATTACCTGCCTGGATGTAGGCCAGGGTGACGGTATCCTGATCCGGACACCGGATAACAAACACTATCTCATAGACGGCGGAAGCAGCAGTCAGTCAGAGCTTGGAAGGTACTGTCTTCTTCCGGCTCTGAAAAGTATGGGAATTTCCTGTCTGGATGGGATCTTTATTTCCCACACAGACAAAGATCATTTAAGCGGTGTGCAGGAACTTCTGGAATATATGGAAAAAGGTCTCACAACTATCCGGGCTGCTTATCTTGTACTGCCAGGCTGGACAGAACCGCCGGAAGCCTGGACAGACCTTGCTTCAGCTGCACAAAAAGCAGGGATAAAAACAGTGACAGGAAATGCAGGTAATATCATTCGCTCCGGGGCAGCAGCATTTGAGATCCTGTGGCCGGAAAGCACAGCCAGAGGAGAGGATGTCAATGAGGAAGCGATGGTCATGGAGCTTACCTACGGTGATTTCCGAATGCTTTTTACAGGAGATATCGGAGCAGACACTGAGAAAAAACTGCTGTCTGCGGGATGTCTTAATGATATTGACTGTCTGAAGGTCGGCCATCATGGTTCCGGATATTCATCCTCGGAGGAGTTTTTAAAGAAAGTAAAACCTGAGCTGTCCATCATATCCTGTTCATCAACAAACACCTACGGCCATCCTTCACCGGAAACGGTCAAACGTCTGAAAGACTGTGGCTGCCAGATTGAATATACAATGAAAAATGGTGCGATCATCCTGGAAACCAATGGAAAAAATCTCCGGATCAGAAGGTTTTGCGGAAACTGAAAAAAGGTCTGGGAAACACGAGAAAACAGGTGACTTTTTCAGGCACTTGTTGTAGAATAAACAGGGTTTATGCGAAAACAGAAACATAAAAGCAGGAAACACAAGATAAGGAGTTTTTATTTATGAAATATGACGTACTGATCGTAGGAGCAGGTCCTGGAGGGATTTTTGCGGCCTATGAGCTGATGAATAATGATCCGGAGAAAAAAATCGCGGTTTTTGAAGCAGGTCATCCTCTGGAAAAAAGAAAATGTCCAATTGACGGAAAAAAAGTAAAATCCTGTATCCACTGTAAAACATGTGCCATCATGAAAGGATTCGGAGGCGCAGGAGCTTTTTCCGATGGAAAATATAATATCACCAACCAGTTTGGCGGAACTTTGTATCAGCACATTGGCAAAGATACAGCAACAGAACTGATGGAATATGTAGATAAGCTGAATCTGATGCATGGTGGCGAAGGAACAAAGCTTTACTCTACTACAAACAGTGAGATCCGCAAGCTTTGTCTTCAGAATGGCCTGCATCTTCTGGATGCATCTGTCCGCCACCTGGGCACAGACATCAACTATATAGTACTTCAGAATCTTTATGAAAAAATGAAAGACCATGTGGATTTTTATTTTGATGCATCTGTTGATAAAGTGGAGAAAACAGAAAACGGCTATGCAGTTACGGTGGGAGACCAGAGTTATGAGGGAACTTACTGCATTATTTCCGCAGGACGAAGCGGAAGTAAATGGATGGAGTCTGTATGTACAGATCTCAGGATCCCCACACTTTCCAACCGTGTGGATATCGGTGTACGTGTGGAACTTCCGGCAGAAGTATTCAGCCGTCTGACAGATGAGCTTTATGAGAGCAAGATCGTTTACAGAACAGAGAAGTTTGAGGATATGGTACGTACTTTCTGTATGAATCCGAGAGGTGTTGTTGTAAATGAGAACACCAATGGAATCATCACAGTAAACGGACACAGCTATGAAGATCCTGCAAAGCATACAAACAACACAAACTTTGCACTTCTTGTATCCAAACATTTCTCAGAGCCGTTCCACGACAGCAACGGATACGGCGAGAGCATTGCAAGACTGTCCAACATGCTTGGCGGCGGTGTTATGGTTCAGCGTTTCGGAGACCTGATCCGTGGAAGACGAAGCACAAGAGCACGTATAGACGAGAGTTTTGTAACACCGACGCTTTCTGCCACACCGGGAGATTTAAGCCTTGTTATGCCAAAACGTATCCTGGATGGTATCATCGAGATGATCTATGCACTGGATAAGATCGCGCCAGGAACTGCAGATGATGATACTCTGCTTTATGGTGTTGAAGTTAAATTCTACAACATGGAAGTTGAGATCGATGAGAATCTGGAAACCTGTCACAAAGGTCTTTTTGTTATAGGAGACTGCAGTGGTGTGACACATTCCCTTTCCCACGCATCTGCCAGTGGCATTTATGTTGCGAGATATCTTGAACAGGAGTATTTCAACAAATAAATGACTAAGAAGCCCTTTCCTTACATACAGAAATAATGTGAGGAAGGGGCTTCTCAGATTTATGGGGAAAACGAATATTATAAATAAAAAACATATATGGCGAATAAGTATGTTTATTGTACATGAATTTTTGAAAACAAACTGATAATAACGGGAATATTTTAACGGATATTCTGGAATAGTATGACAGAAAACTTGACATTTGGATTATTATGTGGTAAAAAGTAAATATCCATGTTGAATTAATATGTACAAATGTTATAGCAATAAGGTTACATTCGGAAGAGGATGTGCAAAAGAGAATCCGGTGGGAATCCGGAACGATACCGTCACTGTGAAAGGGAAGCTGCTTTTAAGAACCACTGGGAGACCGGGAAGGGAAATCAGCGTTGAACCAAGTCAGGAGAACTGCCTTATTGTGAGATTTTAGATTCGCGGTTTACGAATCTGCATTCTCCATAACAATACAGAACTTCTTTTTATGTATTGCGCAGAGAATCTTGTGTGTAAGACAAGCGGCCGCGGAGAGCAGCCGTTTTTTTGTACATATATTGTTTGACCGGAAAATACATGAAAAGAGGACAAAAAGAAATGAAAAGAAAAACAATGTTAGCCCTGATGCTCGCAGTTTCCATGACATGTTCCATGGGTGCAGCTACAACAGCAATGGCAGCTGATGAGTCTGCTACAGAAGAGAACGCTGATACAGCTGATACTACAGAGGCTTCTGATGAAGATCAGAAAGCAGCTGATAATGTAGCAGATCTGATCGACAAGATCTACGTTCAGGAGAGAACAGATACAACAGATGAGGACTGCAAGGCAGCTAAAGAAGCATGGGATGCCCTGACAGACGCACAGAAAGAGCTGGTAGAAGGCGAGAATGCTGATCCGGATTACTTCGGACGTGATACAGGAGATGCTTCCAAGGATGATCCGCGTAACCAGGATGAGATCGGTGAGAACGAGCTTCTTGTTGTAAGCTTTGGTACTTCCTTCAACGACAGCCGTGCTGAGGATGTCAAGGGAATCGAAGATGCCCTTGCAAAAGCATATCCGGACTGGTCTGTAAGAAGAGCATTTACAGCACAGATCATCATCAATCATGTTGAGGCAAGAGATAGTGAGAATATCGACAACATGCAGCAGGCTCTTGACCGTGCAGTAGAGAACGGCGTTAAGAATCTTGTTGTTCAGCCTACACATCTGATGCATGGCGCTGAGTATGATGAGATGACAGAAGCTATTAACGGATATAAAGATAAATTTGAGTCTGTAGCAATTGCAGAGCCAATGCTTGGTGAGGTTGGAGATGATGCAACTGTTATCAATGATGACAAGAAAGCAGTTGCTCAGGCAATCACAGATGAAGCTTGTAAGGAAGCCGGATTCGACAGCATGGATGCAGCAGCTGAGGCTGGCACAGCATTTGTATTCATGGGACATGGTACATCCCACACAGCTAATGTAACATATGATCAGATGCAGACACAGATGGAAGATCTTGGATTTAAGAACGCTTTCATCGGTACTGTAGAAGGTAAACCGGAAGATACAGCATGCGATAAAGTTATTGAGAAGGTTAAAGAAGCCGGATACAAGAATGTTGTTCTCCGTCCGCTGATGGTTGTTGCCGGTGACCACGCTAACAACGATATGGCTGGTGATGATGAGGATTCCTGGAAGAGCCAGTTTGTAGCATCCGGAAACTTTGAGAATGTTGACTGCCAGATCGAGGGACTTGGAAGAATCGAAGCAGTTGAGCAGATTTATGTAGACCATACAAAGGCAGCTATCGACTCTCTTGGAAGCTCTGATGAGTCCGCTGATTCTGACGCAGCAGCAGATACAGAGGCTGATTCCGCTGAGGATTCTGCAGAATAAAAAAGATAAGATCTGCAAGGTGACAGCAGCATGAACGCATACCGCGGAATGCAGATGTCCGCTCTGTGCAGATATATATGAAAAAAATGCAACTGCCCGGAAAAATCAGGAAGACTGTATTCCGGGCAGATTCTTATGTAGATATAATTGCATGAAAATGAGCAGACAGCGATTCAGGAGAGTGCTGCATAAAGTTATTATGGAACATTTTCCTGAAATGCTGTAAATAAAGAAACTACATAAACCAGCATTGTATTATAGAAAAACATTATATTATAAAAGTGATACATCAACACATATGGAAGGGAGAAACAATCATGAAAAAACGTCACGTAAATCTTCTTCTTGCAATGGTAAGTGCATCTGCTCTGATGCTTGGTTCCATGCCGGTACTGGCAGAAAGCGATTCTGCAAAGACAGAATCCAGTGGAGATGCAGAGACTGCCGATGATAAGGATGCATCAGCAGATAAAGAGAGTACACTGGAAGATGGTGTCTACACCGCTGAGTTTGCCACAGACAGCAGCATGTTCCACGTAAATGAGGCGAATGATAAAAAAGGAGAACTTACAGTCAAGGATGGAAAGATGACCATCCATGTAAGTCTGGTTTCAAAAAAAATCGTAAATCTGTTTGCCGGAACAGCTGAAGATGCTCAGAAAGATGGAGCAGAGATTATTGAGCCGACCACAGATACTGTAAAATACAGTGACGGCTATACGGAGGAGGTGTACGGATTCGATATCCCGGTACCTGCCATTGACGAGGAGTTTGACGTAGCAATCCTGGGTGAAAAAGGTAAATGGTACGACCATAAAGTAAGTATCAAGAATCCGGTAAAAGATGATGCTGCAACAGAAAAAGCCGATGATTCTGACAAGAAATCCGATGGCAAGAAACTGGAGGATCTGAAGCTTGAGGACGGAACTTATGAGACAGAAGTAACTCTTACAGGCGGTACAGGAAAAGCAACTGTGGAATCTCCTGCAAAGGTAGAGATCAAGGACAAAGAAGCGACAGCGACCATCATCTGGAGCAGCCCGAATTACGATTATATGATCGTTGACGGTGAGAAATATGAGCCTGTAAATAAAGACGGAAACTCTACATTTGAAATTCCGGTCAGTGTTTTTGATGCAGAGATGGAAGTGACTGCAGATACAGTGGCCATGAGCACTCCTCATGAGATCGACTACACCCTGAATTTTGATTCTTCAAGCATGAAAAAGGCAGACAAATGAAAAAAATAATCTCCTACATATTTCTGATGATAACTCTTATTCTGGGCTGTACACTGGGCGTACAGGCAGCTTCAAAAGAGCATACGCCGGCAGATATCCCGGGACTTACTTTTGACCACAGTATGGAGCTTTCCTATGCGAAAGAATTCAATGTGGACTATTATGATGACGGCTACGCACTGATCACCATTGATCAGGAAGGGCAGTTTCTTGTAGTCCCGGAGGGAAAAGAAGCTCCGGAAGGCCTGGACAGTGATATCGCAGTGCTGAAACAGCCATTGGATCATATTTATATGGTGGCAACTTCCGCTATGGATCTTTTCCGCGCTATTGACGGAATCGACAGCATCAATCTTTCCGGTACAAAAGAGGACGGATGGTATATCCAGGAAGCGAAGGATGCCATGGAACAGAATAAGATGATCTATGCAGGCAAATACAGTGCACCGGATTATGAGCTGATCTTAAATGAAGGCTGTGATCTGGCAATCGAGTCCACCATGATCCACCATAATCCGGAAGTTCAGGAAAAACTGGAGCAGTTTGGAATCCCTGTTATGGTAGAGCGTTCCAGCTACGAGAGCCATCCGCTTGGAAGAACAGAATGGATGAAGCTTTATGCAGTTCTCCTTGGAAAAGAAGATCTCGCAGAAAAAGTTTTCAAGGAGCAGACAGACAAGCTGGATAAAGTTCTCACAGCAGATAAGACAGACAAGACCGTAGCGTTCTTTTATATCAACTCTGTAGGCGCAGTAAATGTGCGAAAGAGCGGAGATTATGTTTCTGAGATGATTTCTCTTGCAGGTGGCAATTATGTCCCTGAAGACACAGGAGAGAATGATAATGCCCTTTCCACCATGAATATGCAGATGGAAGAATTTTACGCGAAAGCGAAAGATGCAGATTATATCATCTACAACAGCACAATTGACGGAGAGCTGAATACTATAGATGAACTTCTTTCCAAGAGCGAGCTTCTTGCAGATTTCAAGGCTGTAAAGAACGGCAATGTCTGGTGCACAGGTAAAAATCTTTTCCAGGAGACAACGGGGCTTGGAACTATGATCGAGGATATCCACACCATGCTTACCAGTGACGATGATTCTCTGGATGAGTTGACCTATATGCATCGTCTGAAATAAATAAAAATACTATTAAAACCAGGAAAACAGATTGGGCGGATTGAGAAGATCCGCCTGATCTGCTATAAATAAACACGGAGGGAGACATACAGAAAAATGAACGACCGAAAACGTGCAGTCCGATACGGAATCTCATTTGTGATTCTTGCAGTACTGCTGATAATTTTATTTATATGGAATGTAAATTCCGGAAGTATCCATCTCTCTGTGAATGAGATCCTGAATATCATATTCAAACGTCAGGGAGATCAGACTTCCTATAATATTGTGTGGGAGATCCGTCTTCCGCGAATTCTGGCAGTTATCATCCTGGGTGGGGCATTGTCTGTATCCGGATTTCTGCTGCAGACATTTTTTAACAACCCTATTGCAGGACCGTTTGTACTGGGTATTTCTTCCGGAGCCAAGCTGATCGTGGCACTGCTGATGATCTTTCTTTTAAGCAGATCCGTATCCATCGGTTCCGGAGCCATGATCCTGGCTGCTTTTGCAGGTTCCATGATTTCCATGGGCTTTGTTCTCCTTGTGGCAAAAAAAGTCCACAACATGTCCATGCTGGTTATCAGTGGTGTTATGATCGGTTACATCTGCTCAGCCATCACGGATTTTGTGGTGACATTTGCGGACGATTCCAATATCGTCAACCTCCACAACTGGTCTCTGGGAAGCTTTTCCGGTATGACCTGGGGCAATGTGCGGACAATGGTCGTGGTGGTACTGATTACCATGGTGATCGTATTTTTTATGTCAAAACCCATTAGCGCATACCAGCTGGGAGAGACTTACGCTCAGAATATGGGAGTAAATATCAAGTTGTTCCGGATTCTTCTGATCCTGCTTTCCAGTATTCTCTCTGCCTGTGTTACTGCTTTTGCAGGACCGATCTCCTTCGTTGGAATCGCAGTTCCCCACATTGCAAAAAGCCTTCTGAAAACAGCAAAGCCGATCCTTGTGATCCCGGCCTGTTTTCTTGGGGGCGCGGTGTTCTGTCTGTTCTGTGACCTGATCGCAAGAACTGTTTTTGCACCGACAGAGCTCAGCATCAGTTCTGTAACGGCGGTATTCGGAGCACCGGTGGTTATTTATATTATGATTCGCAGACAACAGAGGATATAAAAGATGAAATCATATTTTTTTTATACAGATCAGCTTACTGTAGGTTATGATGGAAAACCGCTGATCAGAGAAATTAATATCAGGCTGAATAAGGGAGAAATTCTGACGCTGATCGGTCCTAACGGAGCTGGCAAATCTACTATTCTGAAAAGCATCACAAGACAGCTTTCCCTGATCAGCGGAACTGTATATCTGGAACAGGCAGAAATGAGCCGTATGACCAACAAAGAAGTTTCAAAAAAACTGGCTGTTGTGCTTACTGAGCGGATGAGGCCGGAGCTTATGACCTGCGAGGATGTAGTGGCAACCGGCCGCTATCCTTATACGGGGACTCTGGGGATTCTTTCTGAAGAGGATAAGCAGAAGGTTCGAAATGCCATGGAGATGGTTCACGCATGGGACTTAAAAGACCGGGATTTTACAGCGATCAGTGATGGACAGAGACAGAGGATCCTTCTGGCGAGAGCAATCTGCCAGGAGCCGGAGATCATTATCCTGGATGAACCTACCTCCTTTCTGGATATCCGCCATAAGCTGGAACTTCTTGCTATCCTCAAAAAGATGGTACTGGAAAAACAGGTGACAGTAATCATGTCTCTTCATGAGCTGGATCTTGCCCAGAAGATATCCGATCAGGTGATCTGTGTTCACGGAGATTACATTGAAAAATACGGCGCACCGGAAGAGATTTTTACATCAGATTATATTAAGAATCTTTACGGAATTACCCGCGGAAGCTATAATGCAGAGTTTGGATGTGTGGAGATGGAGCCGCCATCCGGAGAACCGGAGATATTTGTGATCGGAGGCAACGGAAGTGGGATTCCGGTATATCGTAAACTTCAGAGACAGGGAATTCCTTTTATCACAGGAGTTCTTCATACCAATGATGCGGATTATCAGGTGGCAAGGGAGCTTGCCGCTAAGGTGATCACTGAGAAACCTTTTGAGTGCATTTCACGGGAGAATTATCAGAAGGCACTGGAGGTTATGAAAAAATGCAGGGAAGTTTACTGTCCGCTGAAAGATTTCGGCACCATGAATGCCGGAAATAAGGAATTGCTGAAAGAAGCGGAAAAATCAGGAAAATTAAAGGAAATCAGACAATAGCTGTATAGTCTGTGAGAAGGTCTTTTTTTAATTACAAATATCTTTACAACTGTGTTATAATATGAAACAGAAAAAACGGCAGTAAATTTATAGCGGTAATTTATAAAAACGCTATCATACAGTTTAACTTGAAAAGTTATAAATTTGGAGGGATATTTAATGAAGAAAAGAAATTTAATCGCAGCATTACTCTGCAGTGCATGCCTTGTTGCAGGCAGTGTAAATCCTGTAATGGCAGACGCGGCCAGGGTAGTGACACTTGGTGCAGATCTTACAGACGCCCAGAAACAGACCATGATGAAATATTTTAACGTAAGTTCTGACCAGGTACAGATCATGACGATCACCAATCAGGATGAACATAATCATCTGGATAATATCGCACCGCAGTCCCAGATAGGTTCCAGAACTTTAAGCTGCGCATATGTAAAGCCTACACAGTCCGGCGGAATCAAGGTTCGAACAGCGAATCTGAACTGGGTAACAGGAAATATGATCGCAACCACACTTTCCACATCAGGAGTGAAGAACTGCGAAGTTGTTGCAGCCTGCCCGATGGAAGTATCAGGAACAGGTGCCCTGACAGGTATCCAGATGGCTTATGAGCAGGCCAGCGGAGAGAAACTTGATGCGACCAAGACTAAACTTGCCAACGAAGAGATGGTAGTTACAGGTAATCTTGCAGACCAGCTTGGTAAGAATGAGGCAACTACCGTTGTAAATCAGTCCAAGATGGATGTGATCCAGAATAATGTTCAGAATGCAGATGAGATCCAGAATATCGTTGTAAATGTGGCGGAACAGAACAATGTTTCTGTAAGCCAGGAGGAGATAGACAAGATCGTATCCCTGCTGGAGAAGATCGCAGAGCAGGGTTACAATTACGACGATGTAAAAGAAACTCTGGAGCAGGTAAATGAGAATACAACAGGTCAGGCATCTTCTGAAGACGATGAACTGGATGGGGAAAACAGTGATGATACGGTAGAAATTGACGGTGATTCAGATGATATCACAAACAGCGTTGATGACAGCGTACTTGGTGATGATGTGATCCAGAGCTCTACAGAGGATCCGACACTTGAGATCGAGACAGACAGCTCCGCTGACAACAGCGACGGAAACGGAACAGGAATCCCGGATGCAACAGATGACGGAACTTACAGTGAGAGCGGCTCTGATGAGAGTGCATCTGATGAAAGCAGCAGCTCTGACGAAAGCGGCAGCTCCGATGAAAGCACATCTGATGAGTCTGCATCCACAGAGACTGACAGCACAGAACCTGATACTTCTGTACTCAGCGAGGAAGCTAAGAATAATTATGATAAACTTGCACTTTTTGTAAAAGGAGAGTATGAGGGAGATGCAGATTCCCTTCTGGCCGCAACTGAGAGCACAGAGGAAGCTGCCACAGTGACACTGGATGAGCAGACAGGTAAGAATCTGGCTGCTACAGTTGAGAAGGACTACTACGATATCCTCAATAATGGAACAGATTCCTATGAGGCAGATGGAACTGAAACTTACCAGAGTACAGAGCTTAACATGATGGACAGGAAGCTGAAGAAACTCTTTGGTATTAGTGCTGCAGAGGATGGCACAGATGAGAATGCAGATGTCACAGACGAGACAAAAGCTCTTCTTGCAGATGTGACAGAGGAAGATAAGCAGACACTTTACAAAGATACTATGAAATTCCTTGCAGGACTTTACGGCGAAAACACAGACTCCGCTGCAGACGAGTCCACAGCAGAGTAATAACGTAATATCCTGGAAAAATAAATAACAGAGAATGGATATGATCCGCAGCGGAGAGCTTTTGGCAGGCTCTGCTGCGGATTTTTCTGTGGTGAAGTTACCGGAAAGTACTCTTCTGATTCTATGAATTTTTTATGATTTATATTAAGGATTCAGGTAAGCACTGGAAAAATGATTTTTTCTGTGATAGAATTGTCCTTAAATTGGTTTATACGCAAGCGGGAGCGACAGTGAAGGAGGATTTTTATCCGTCTGGGCTTTAAGCTGCCGCGGGAAATGAGAAAGGGAAAAGGTAGAATTTATGAGCCTGGCAGTAGTAACATTAAAAAAAGGCGAAGGCAGATTCCTGAAATCAGGGGGACTCTGGGTATATGATAATGAGATCGCGAGCATCATGGGAAGCTTCAACAACGGAGATATCGTGCTGGTCCACGACTTTGACGGTTATCCAATGGGAAGAGGATTTATTAACACCAATTCCAGGATTGCGATCCGTATGCTTACCAGAGACGAACATACAGAGATCACCGAGGAGTTTTTAAGACAGCGCGTCCGTGACGCATGGGATTACCGCAGGAAAGTGGTTGATACCGGAAGCTGCCGTATTATCTTCGGAGAGGCTGATTTTCTTCCGGGACTTGTTGTAGACAAGTTTTCGGATGTTCTTGTTGTCCAGTCCCTGGCACTGGGAATCGACCGACTGAAGGACACTGTCATCCGCGTTTTGAAAGAGATTCTGGAAGAAGACGGAATCCACATCAGAGGTGTGTATGAGAGAAGTGATGCCAAGGTACGCCGCCAGGAAGGAATGGAACTTACCAAGGGATTTATCGGAGAAGAATTTCCGACTGTTGTTCAGATCGAAGAGAATGGCGTGAAGTATGAAGTAGATATCAGGGACGGACAGAAGACAGGATTTTTCCTGGATCAGAAATACAACCGTCTGGCGATTCAAAGACTCTGTAAAGGAGCGAAAGTTCTGGATTGCTTTACACATACAGGATCTTTTGCCCTCAATGCTGGAATTGCAGGGGCCAGGAGCGTAACTGGTGTGGATGCTTCTGAGACAGCCGTAAAGCAGGCAACACGCAACGCAGAACTTAACGGGTTGGGCGAAAAGGTGAAATTCATCTGCGAGGATGTTTTTGAGCTGCTTCCGGAACTTGAGGAGAAAGGCGAAAAATTTGATGTGGTCATCCTTGATCCGCCGGCCTTCACGAAGTCCAGAAGTTCTGTGAAGAACGCAGTAAAAGGATACCGCGAGATCAACCTTCGGGCTATGCGTCTTGTAAAAGACGGCGGTTTCCTGGCAACCTGCTCCTGTTCTCATTTTATGACATATGAACTTTTTACGCAGACCATCGGACAGGCGGCGAAGAACGTTCATAAGAGACTGCGTCAGGTAGAATACCGCACACAGGCCCCGGATCATCCAATCCTCTGGTCAGCAGACGAGTCCTATTATCTGAAATTCTACATTTTCCAGGTATGCAATGACAGGTAAAAGTGCCATTGTAATGGTAAATGTAAAGGAGACAGATTTTTATGAGAGACAAATTTAATAAATTTATGCAGGGACGCTACGGTGTAGACGATCTTTCCAGATTTACAATGGGAGCTGCCCTGGTACTGATCATACTCACTATGTTTGTGAACATTGTGAACCGCAGCGTGGGAAGCGTTCTTGATTTCCTGGGGATAGTGGCTATCGTGTATGCGTATTTCCGTATTTTTTCCAGAGATATCCAGAAGCGTTATGAGGAGAATCAGAAATATCTTGCGATGACATCGAAGTTTCGCCTTCGTTTCAATAAAGAAAAAAATTTAATGAAACAGAGAAAAACTCATCACATCTACAACTGTCCAGGCTGCGGACAGAAGATCCGAATTCCAAAAGGCAAGGGAAAGATCGAGATTGACTGTCCGAAATGCCACACGAAATTCGTAAAGAGGAGCTGACATGTTCGGATATGTGACAGTCAATAAACCTGAGATCAAATTCAAAGATTTTGATATGTACCGTTCTTTTTACTGCGGATTATGCCGTGAGCTGCGGGAACGGTGCGGGATTCCGGGGCAGATATCCCTGACTTATGATATGACTTTTGTGGTACTGCTTCTGAGCGGGCTCTATGAGCCACCTACCAGAAAAGGAAAATCCCGGTGCGTGGTCCATCCGCTGAAAGCCCAGCCTGTGAGAAAGAATGAAATAACAGAGTACTGTGCAGACATGAATGTGATCCTTTCTTATTATAAATGTATGGATGACTGGCAGGACGAACGGAAACCTTTCCGTTATGCATACGCTGCACTTCTTAAGAATACCGGAAAGAAATATATGTCAGGTTATCCGGAGAAAATATGTAAGATCCGGGAAGCACTTTCTGACCTTTCCGGATTTGAGAAACAGGGCGAGACAGATGTGGATCTGGTAGCAGGATGTTCTGGCAGGATCATGGAAGAAGTTCTGGCTTTTCGAAAGGACATGTGGGAGCCATCACTTCGCAGAATGGGTTTTTATCTGGGAAAATTTATCTACATTCTGGATGCTTACGATGATGTGGAGAAAGATGCAGAAAACGGAAATTACAATCCATTTCTTGAAAAATATAAGATGGAAGGGTTCGAGGATGAGATCCGCAGGATGCTGGTCATGATGCTTTCTGAGGCATGCAGGGAATTCGAGAAACTTCCTGTCATCCGTTATGGAGACATCCTCCGGAATATTTTATATTCCGGCGTATGGTGCCGTTTCATGGCAATCGGACAGAAACGTAAGCAAGAACGGGAGAAAGAAAAACAATGTTAGATCCATACAGTGTGCTGGGAGTTCCCAGAAACGCATCTGATGATGAAATAAAAAAAGCATACCGCAAACTCAGCAGGAAGTATCATCCGGATGCCAATATCAATAATCCGAACAAGGATCAGGCTGAGGAGAAATTTAAAGAAGTACAGCAGGCATACGAACAGATCATGAAAGAAAGGGAGTATGGCGGCAGTTCCGGCAGTGATTACGGCAGATATGGAAATTACGGGGGATTCGGCGGCTATGGAAGCAGTGGTAATTCCACGGCTTACCAGGATGAGGAGAGTATGCGCAGACGTGCAGCAGCTAATTATGTACAGAGCGGCCATTACCAGGAAGCCATGAATGTGCTGAATTCTCTTGGCCAGAAGAATGGCGAGTGGTATTATCTGGCAGCCATGGCCAATATGGGACTTGGAAATAATGTGACAGCCCTGGAGCAGATCCGGGAGGCAGTCCGTCAGGAACCGAACAACATGCAGTACCGTATGTTGCTTCAGCGTATGGAAGGTGGAGGTGGCTGGTATCAGCAGCAACAGGATCCTTTTGGTGGCATGCCGACGGCAGGTAATGATATGTGTGATGCCTGCTGCAGGACTATGGCCTGCGCCATGTGCTGGCCAGGTGGCATTTTCTGCTGCTGATGTGTCAGGTTTAAAGCGTTGGTAAGGCGGATCCTGCAGATCCGTTTTGCGATATAGATTGCAGAGTGTATTCAGGAGCTGTACTGGAAGAAAAATTATCCCTATAGGGAACACGGGGGATATTTTCCGGACTGTGCAGACGATTAAAGACACATCTGCAGAGAAAAAGAGGAGGAAATCGTTATGAGCATAAGAATTGGTATTTTAGGTTACGGTAATCTGGGTCGCGGCGTGGAATGCGCCATCAAACATAACCCGGATACAGAGCTGGTTGCAGTATTTACCAGACGCGATCCGGAAACTGTAAAGATACTCACAGAGACAGCCAGGGTTTACTCTGTAAAAGATGCAGAGAAGATGAAAGATGAGATCGATGTTCTCATCATCTGTGGAGGAAGCGCAACAGATCTTCCAGTCCAGACACCGGAATATGTGAAATATTTCAATGTTGTAGACAGCTTTGATACACATAAGAGAATTCCGGAGCATTTTGCAAATGTTGATAAAGCTGCAACAGAGACAGGTCATGTAGGAATCATCTCTGTAGGCTGGGATCCGGGAATGTTCTCCCTGAACCGTATGTACGCAAATGCTATTCTTACAAACGGAAATGATTATACATTCTGGGGCAAGGGTGTAAGCCAGGGACATTCCGATGCAGTTCGCCGCATCAAAGGTGTAAAAGATGCAAAACAGTACACAATTCCTGTAGAAGCTGCACTTGAGTCTGTAAGAAACGGAGAGAATCCTGAGCTTACAACACGTCAGAAACATACAAGAGAGTGCTTTGTAGTAGCTGAGGAAGGTGCTGATCTTGCACGTATCGAGGAAGAGATCAAGACTATGCCGAACTACTTTGACGAGTATGATACAACTGTACATTTCATCTCCCAGGAAGAGCTTGACCGTGATCACAGCGGAATCCCGCACGGTGGTTTTGTGATCCGCAGCGGCAAAACCGGCTGGAACAACGAGAACAGCCATGTGATCGAGTACAGCCTGAAACTGGATTCCAATCCGGAGTTTACATCTTCTGTTATCGTTGCCTATGCAAGAGCTGCATATCGCATGAACCAGGAAGGACAGAAAGGCTGCAAGACGGTATTTGATGTTGCACCTGCATATTTAAGTGCGCTTGACGGAGCAGAGCTTCGCAAAAAATTCCTGTAAAAATCTGTAACAGATCTGTTACAAACTTCTGATACAGGTGTATAAATAAAAATATCCCCGGAATATCTGTGTATATAGCACATATTTCGGGGATTTTTCTGTATAAAAATAAAAATGGACACAAAGGTCTGGTTATAGTTATGTGAAAACTGTGAAAAGAGCGGAAAGAGTTGACGTACTGTAAAGAATGGTATATAATATGGAAGTAAAATTGTAACAGAATTGTAATGAATAGCAGCGAACGATCAGCCGGACTTCAAAAATAGTAAATATCAATTATCTATCAAAGGAAGGTATGTATGCGAAAATTAAGCAGAAAATGGAAAATTTGGGGACTTTTTTTGATCTTGATGTTTTTTGCAGCTGGAGCGACTGTACACACAACTGCAACAGATGTACAGGCCGCAACCAAGAATGGATTTAAGACAGAAGGCGGAAAGTCTTATTATTACAAGAATGGTAAGAAAGTCAAGGGATGGCTTACACTGAACGGCAAGAAGTATTACTTCAATGCTTCCACAGGCGTGCAGGTAAAAGGTTGGGCCAAAGACCGCAAGGGTAAGCGCTACTTCTATAATGCCAACGGAGTCAAGGGGTATATGGCAACAGGCTGGCTTACAGACAGCAAGAAGAATACACGTTACTTTAATCCAAGTACAGGATATATGACAACCAGATGGGCAACTATCAGTAAGAAGAAGTATTATTTCTACAGTGGCAATGGTGTTGCGGCTAAGAGTACATTTCTTACAGATACCAAGAAAGTTACCCGGTATTTTACCAGCAAGTGCTTTATGGCAACTGGCTGGGCAACAAACAGCAAATCTCAGAAACGTTACTTTGACCCAAGGACAGGAGCTATGTACAAGGGATTTAAGAAGATTGGTAATAATACATATTACTTCTACAGCGGCAGCGGTGTTATGGCGACTGGCTGGGTGGAGAATACGTCCAAGGGATATAAATATTACTTTAATCCATCTACTGGTATCATGGCAACCGGTACTGTGACTATTGACGGCAAGAAATATACATTCAACAGCAGCGGAATCCTGCAGGTGAATACTAATCCTAGCACGACAACATCCACAGGAACCAGAACGATTAAGAACTTCCTGGCTAATGCACTGAAACCGGTTGGACAGACTCTTTATGTATGGGGCGGTGGCCATAACTGGTCAGATGCAACCAGAAAAGGTGTAAGTTCCAGGTGGAAACAGTGGTATGACAGTAATTCAAGTTCCTATAATTACAAATATTATATGGATCTTAGTGAGAGTACAGAGCAGAAAGGTCTTGACTGTTCCGGTTATGTAGGATGGTCTGTATATCAGATCATGCAGAGGAAATCTGGCGGTGTGAACTATACAACAGTTTCAGGAAGCATCGGATCTTTATATTCAGGCAGAGGAATGGGAAAAATCGTTTCACAGGCACAGCTTGCAAGCTCCGGATATAAGCTTTATCCTGGAGATATCGGATATAATGGCGGACATACATGGATGGTTCTCGGACAGTGTGCAGATAAGAGTGCTGTGATCCTTCACTGCACACCGAATGCAGGTGTTCAGATTTCCGGAACCCCGACACCGAGCGGAACATATGGTAGCCAGGCTATCGCGCTGGCAGAGACTTATATGGCCAAGTATCCGGGTGTTACTAAATATGATTATCATGAGTCCAGCGGTAACTATATCCGCAACGGCGCGTACTTCAGATGGAACAGAAGTACACTTTCTGATCCGGATGGATATTTGAATAAGACAGCAAACCAGATCCTGGCAGATCTGTTCTGATTCACCCGATATTTGGAAGAACAATAAACACGGAAGCAAAAAAAACGTAACAAATAGAATGGGAGATTCCTTCAGGTAATAAGGAGTCTCCCGCTTTTTATATCTTTAATGTCAAAAACATTAATAAATGTTACAAAATTTTAAACTAAACAATAAAAAAACCTTGCATTCTAAATAACACTGTGTTAATATATAAAAAGATTGAAATAAAATATTTCAAAAATATTACACAAACTGTTAAAGATGAAATAATAACAGACGTAAGTAAACTTGAAACAGCGACGTTTTTTATCGCTATAGAATCAGAATTCAGAATCAGATTGCGAGGGTGAACAGTCATGAAGAAAAGAATATTATGTCTGACACTGGCGCTCATCATCAGCGGAGCACAGGTAGTCAGCGTAAGCGCAACAAGAGAAGATGAAGCAGCACTTCAGCAGGAGATGGAGGCAACCAACGACCAGCTGAATGCTACATACTCCAGATTGGATGAGCTTTCAGCACAGAAGTCGCAGATCGAAGGTGAGATTTCTACTCTTGATGCCAATCTTGTAAACGTGATGGTTTCTATCCAGACACTGGAGGGAGATATCTCCAATAAAGAAGCCGACATTGCATCTACACAGACTAACCTTGAGAAGGCTAAGAATGCCAAGGCGAAGCAGTACGAGGCAATGAAGAAACGTATTCAGTATCTTTATGAGAAAGGCGGAGATGATGCATGGTTCCAGATGATGCTCAATGCAGAGAATCTGTCAGATCTTCTTACAAGAGCTGAGTACACGCAGAAGACATATGAGCAGGACAGAAAGAGCCTTGAAAAGTATTCCAATACCATTCAGCAGGTAGCCAACCTGGAAGCACAGTACACACAGGAGAAGGCTGAACTTGAGGGGATGAAGCAGGAATATGAGGCAGAGTCCCAGAATCTGCAGGCACAGCTGGATGAGAAACGTGCTACATCTGCAGATTATGATAATGAGATTGCTTATGCACAGCAGCAGGCTACTGATTATGCAAATCTTCTTGCAGAGCAGACAGCAGAGCTTCAGAGATTAGAGGCTGAGCGTATTGCTGCTGAAGAAGAGGCAAGACGTCAGGCAGAAGCAGAGGCAGCAGCAAGAGCACAGGCAGAGGCTGAAGAGGAAGCGAGACGTCAGGCTGAAGCAGAAGCACAGCAGGACGAAGAAGATCAGAGCGATGATGTTCAATATGATGAGAACGGCGATGAGATCGAGAATACAGATGAAGACACTGCAGAAGACGATGATGAGTATGTAGAGGGAGACACAGATGACAGTGAGGACGATGGTGTTCAGTATGACGAGGATGGAAATGTGATCTCTGATAATACAGATGAAGCAGAAGACAACACAGACGCTGATTCTGATAACGGTGATTACTCTGAGGCAGATACTTCAGAGGATACATCTTCTTCCGAAAGTGAGAGCTCTTCTTCCTCTTATAGCAGTGGTTCCGGTTCTTCGGTTGTAAATTATGCAACACAGTTTGTCGGCAACCCATATGTATGGGGCGGTACAAGCCTTACTAATGGAGCAGACTGCTCCGGTTTCGTACAGAGTGTATATGCAAACTTTGGCGTCAGCCTTCCGAGAACATCCTATGAGCAGCAGAATGCAGGTACAGAGGTGTCTTATGCAGATGCACAGCCAGGAGACCTGATCTGTTACGGTGGACACGTTGCAATTTACATGGGCAACGGACAGATCGTCCATGCATCCAACTCACAGGACGGAATCAAGGTCAGCAATGATGCTACATACAGAACAATCGTGTCTGTAAGGCGTCTTGTATAATTTTGTTCAAATGCGGATGCTTTTGTCCGTCTGATAACGATAATATACAGCATCCCGGTGGTTTTCTGCCGGGATGTTTTTTTGATGAAAAGTTTGAAAAAAGTTTTCAAAACATATTGACATATAATTAACATGGTGTTATTATAATGTCAGTATAATTCCATATTGAACATAGCAAGTGCTGCGGGAGTCTGACAGTTATCTGATAATTATCGGAATCTCACAGAAAAGGGAATCAGGTGAGAAACCTGAACGATCCGGTCACTGTAACGGAGGAGCGAATCTCAGAGTCCATTGTACATATGTATGAGAAGGAGAGATAAGCCATGATCCCGGAGTCAGGAAACCTGCTTGTTATGGCGAGGTTAAACTTCCGTGTAAAGTGTAACAACCATTTCAGGGACTCCGCACCCCTGGGACGTTGTCTACTTTTTTACGAGAGTAGGCATTTTTTTATGGAATGCGCCTGTTCATATGAATTATACATGATTAAATGGCAGGCGATACTACTCCGGATACATTCGTTCCCTCCGCGCACTCATGAACGGATTATATTTCTACCCCGGGGTGGCATCGCTACCTCTTTTTTTATGGGAAAAATCATGAGTGTATAATCCTGGAAGGAGGTAACAAGCGTGGAGAAACCATACTGGGAAGGGAAAGAATTTTCATATTACAGTCATAAGAAATGTGAATATTTCCCATGCCATACAGGAACAGATCCGGATAATTTCAACTGTTTGTTCTGTTATTGTCCTTTGTATGCACTGGGAGATAAATGTGGAGGCAATTTTCGATTCCTGGACAGCGGGATCAAGGATTGTTCCAGATGCAAAATTCCGCATAAAAGAGAGAATTACGGATACATCACAGGCAAATATAAGGAACTTGCTGAACTTATAAGAAAACAGCGGAAGAATGAAACGGAGAATATGAAGAAACCGTATTAAGACAGAAATTGTAAGTGATATTAAATATAGAAGAAATAAAAAACCAGTTCTGACCATAAATAGGATGTCGGAACTGGCTTTTTTGATTGGATCAGGAAAGTTTCCCGTCGATGTAAATATCCATCTGGCGAACCAGATCAATAAGATTTCTGCAGGATTGCCGATATCTGCCTGCCTGGATATGCAGCCTGCGGCAGATCACAGATCTGTGATCCAGGTAGAGATATGAGCTGACAGCATTATACTTCCTGTCTGGTCTGAAGAAATACTTTCAGTCTGGGAATCTGATTGTTGAGGATCAGACTTTCCGGAAACATGGCCTGATGAACGAAATCAGCAGCATATGTAAAATCACCGATATGTTCCGGCCCGTGGCTGTCGCTGGAAAGAAGCAGAGGCAGGTGGTATTTGCGGCAGCAGCGGAGAATCTCAAAGCAGTTCTCTCTGGTATCGCCACGATAGCCATGTGGGGCAAGAGAAGCTTCATTGATCTCAAAAATCGTGCCTGTTTCCCTTGCTGCCCTGGCGAGGACATCGTAATTTACCGGGTAATGGGTGTTGTCGCTGTGGCCGAGAATTTTGACGCAGGGATTTTTCATTACATTAAGAAAGGCTTCTGTATTCTCATCACGTGTGCCACAGCGGTAATTCCAGGAGTGCATGCTGGCAATTGCATAATCAAGTTTACATAACAATTCCTGATCCAGGTCTATGCTGCCGTTTCGGTCAAGAATATTCAGTTCGATTCCGTAAAGAAGCTCTACTCCGAAATGTTCTCTGGGAGAGTAGGTGAGGCTGCGGAAATAAGATGAGGTTCCGGCAGCCAGAGTTCCGGGGCCGTGATCTGTGATTCCCAGGAGACGAAGTCCCTTTGCAGCTGCGGCGCGTGCCATGTTGGTGATGGTACATTCTGTACCGTGTCCGCTGGCGATGGAATGCGTATGCATATCCGAAAGATACATGGATTTTTCACCTCTTTTTTATGAATATCAATACTGATTCCAGTATGGCAGAGTAAAAAAACAAAGTCAATAGATAAAAATGCAAATTCACGAAAAACAAATAAAAAAGACACAATTCAACAGATAAAAACCACAGAAACAGCAACAAATGAGTGTTGGATTTCGTTGACACTGAATTGCGGGTGAGGTATAATAAAATTACATGAGCACATAGCCGGAAGTATGGAAAAATCACCAGAAACAACCGGTTGTGAGAAAGGAGAATCATGGAGAAATTTCATATAGCAGATATCCCGAAAACAGACAGGATCACCCATCTGGTAGATAACCTCTATGCGAAGATGCCGGTGATAGAATCAGCCAGAGCCAAACTGATCACAGAATCCTACAAGGCAACAGAAGATGAGCCGATCATCACAAGAAGAGCCAAGGCTTTTGCACACATCCTGCACAATATTCCGATCATCATCCGTGATGAGGAACTGATCGTAGGAAGCAGCACACTGGCACCAAGAGGATGTCAGACATTCCCGGAGTATTCCTTCCAGTGGCTGGAGGATGAGCTGGACACAGTAGCTACCAGAACAGCCGATCCATTCTATATTGCGGAGGAGACCAAGGCCGAACTTCGCGAGGTACATAAATACTGGAAAGGTAAGACCACCAGCGAACTGGCAACTTCCTATATGGCACCGGAAGCAATCCTTGCTATTGACCATAACATCTTCACACCGGGAAATTATTTCTACAATGGTGTAGGCCATGTAACTGTTAAATATGAAGAGGTGCTAGCTATCGGTTATGAAGGAATCATTGAAAAAGCTCAGAAAGAGCTGGATGAGTGCAATGTAGGGGATGGCGATTACGCAAAAAAATCCCGTTTCCTGGAAGCAGTTATCATGAGCTGTCAGGCAGTTATCGACTATGCACATCGTTATGCTGAACTCGCAGAGCAGATGGCATATCAGTGCCAGGATCCGACAAGAAAACAGGAGCTCCTTCAGATCGCATCCAACTGCAGCCATGTACCGGCTAAGGGCGCACGCAATTTCTACGAAGCATGCCAGTCCTTCTGGTTTGTACAGCAGCTGATCCAGATGGAGAGCAGCGGACATTCCATTTCACCAGGACGTTTTGATCAGTATATGTATCCATATTATAAGAGTGATATGGAGGCAGGCAACCTTACAAGAGAATTTGCCCAGGAACTGATGGACTGCATCTGGGTTAAATTAAATGACCTGAATAAATGCCGTGACGCTGCATCCGCAGAAGGCTTTGCAGGCTACAGCCTTTTCCAGAACCTGATCGCAGGTGGACAGAACAAGGAAGGCGAGGATGTGACAAATGATCTCTCCTTTATGTGCATCCAGGCATCTATGCATGTACATCTTCCGGCACCATCTCTTTCAGTAAGAGTATGGAACGGATCTCCGCATGAATTCCTGATCAAGGCAGCAGAGCTTACAAGAACAGGAATCGGACTTCCGGCTTACTACAATGATGAGGTTATCATTCCTGCACTGCAGAACCGTGGCCTTTCTCTTGCAGATGCCAGAGAATATAACATCATCGGCTGCGTAGAACCGCAGAAAGCAGGTAAGACAGAGGGCTGGCATGATGCTGCATTCTTTAACATGTGCCGTCCGCTGGAGATGGTTTTCTCCAATGGTATGGACAAAGGGGTGCAGATCAGTGTTCAGACCGGCGATGTCACAGAGATGAAGACTTTTGACGAGTTCTATGAGGCATATAAGAAACAGATGGAATATTTCATCTCCCTGCTTGTAAATGCCGATAATGCCATTGATGTGGCACATGCGGAGAGATGTCCGCTGCCATTCCTTTCCTGTATGGTGGATGACTGCCTGAAACGTGGTAAATCCGTTCAGGAAGGAGGAGCTGTTTATAACTTCACAGGTCCTCAGGGATTTGGTATTGCCAATATGGCAGATTCCCTGTATGCAATCCGCAAGCTTGTATATGAAGAGAAGAAGATGACCATGGAAGAGCTGAAAGAGGCTCTGGCATGGAACTATGGCAAGGGTATTGATGCACAGTCTGCGGCAGATATCACTACCGTTGTAATGAAGAAGCTCCAGGAGAACGGCATCAGTGTGAATGAGCAGACAGCAACAGCCGTTATGACAGCAGCTCTCGGAACAGAGCCATCTCCTGAGAAGAAAGCAAGATTCGAAGAGATCCACAAGATGATCGAGGAGGTTCCGAAATTCGGAAACGATATCCCGGATGTGGATTATTTTGCAAGAGATGTGGCTTATACTTATACCAAGCCGCTTCAGAAATATATGAACCCGAGAGGCGGACATTATCAGGCCGGACTTTATCCTGTATCTGCAAACGTTCCTCTTGGCGGACAGACCGGTGCAACACCGGATGGCCGTTATGCACATACACCTGTTGCAGATGGTGTTTCCCCGTCAGCAGGCAAGGATGTGAAAGGTCCGACAGCAGCAGCAACTTCCGTATCCCGTCTGGATCATTTTATCGTATCCAATGGAACACTGTTTAACCAGAAGTTCCATCCGTCCGCACTTGCAGGAAGAGAAGGACTGGAGAAGTTTGTGGCACTGATCCGCGGATACTTTGATCAGAAGGGTATGCACATGCAGTTCAACGTTGTTGACAGACAGACACTTCTGGATGCACAGAAACATCCGGAGAAGTATAAACACCTGGTTGTACGTGTTGCAGGATACAGTGCACTGTTCACTACTCTTTCCCGTTCTCTTCAGGATGATATCATTCGAAGAACTGAGCAGGGCTTCTAAAGGAGTAACTTATGGACTATTTGGATACAAAGGGCAGGATCTTTGATATTCAGAAATATTCAGTACATGATGGGCCGGGTATCCGTACCATCGTGTTTCTGAAGGGCTGTGTTCTCCGCTGTCGCTGGTGCTGTAATCCGGAATCACAGGAGTACCGGATCCAGAACATGAAGGTGCTGGGAGAAGATAAAGTGATCGGCCGTGATGTGACAGTTCGTGAGATGATCGAAGAGGTGGAAAAGGACCGTGCCTATTATTACCGTTCCGGAGGCGGAATCACCCTTTCCGGAGGGGAATGTATGTGTCAGGCGGACTTTTCCAGAGACCTTCTTCGTGCAGCAAAGGAACGAGGCATTAATACAGCCGTAGAGAGCATGGCGTGTGCTCCCTGGGAAAAGATCGAGCAGGTCCTTCCTTATCTGGATGTGTATCTGATGGATATCAAGCATATGAATCAGGAAAAACATAAAGAATTCACAGGACGTGCCAATGGACTGATGCTGGAGAATGCAAGAAGAGTTGCACTTTACGGTAAGACCAGACTGGTGATCCGTGTTCCGGTGATTCCCACCTTTAATGATTCTGTGGAAGAGATCCAGGCGATTGCAAGATTTGCAGCATCCCTTCCGGGGGTAAACAAGATCCATCTTCTTCCATACCACAGACTGGGACAGGATAAATATGAAGGACTTGGCCGCCCCTATTTAATGGAAGGAATCCTTCCGCCTACAGCAGAACATATGCAGATGTTAAAGAATGCAGTGCATGCGGTATGTGGCCTGGATTGCCAGATCGGCGGCTGAGAGATACGGGATTACAGAAAAAAGATCCTTTATAAAAAGAAAATATAAAAAACAATAAAAACAACACAAAATACAACAAGAAACCAACATAAAACAACGGATTGCCCTTGACTTATTTTGTGGTATGGGGTAAAATATTCTCAGAAACAAAATAGTGCAATCCAATGCTCAAGGAGGAAATTAAGCATGGTAAACGAGTTTGAAATCAAAAAACAGCTTTGTGACATCGGTAAGAGAATCTACAACCGTAACATGGTTGCAGCTAACGACGGAAACTTTTCTGTTAAGATAGCTGAGAATGAATATCTTTGCACACCAACTGGTGTATCCAAAGGATTCATGACACCAGAGTTCATCTGTAAAGTAGATGGCAAGGGTAATGTGATCCAGGCTAACCCGGGATTCAAACCATCATCTGAGATCAAGATGCATATGAGAGTATATGAGAAGAGACCGGACGTAGGATCTGTTGTACATGCTCATCCAATCTATGCTACATCTTTCGCGATCGCAGGTATCCCGCTTACACAGCCGATCATGCCTGAGGCAGTTATCGCTCTTGGATGTGTTCCGATCGCTGAGTACGGCACACCTTCCACAATGGAGATTCCGGACAACCTTGAGAAATACCTTCCATACTTCGATGCAGTACTTCTTGAGAACCACGGAGCACTTACATGGAGCACAGACCTTAACGCTGCATACATGAAGATGGAGTCTGTAGAGTTCTATGCACAGCTTCTGTATCAGACCAAGCTCCTTGGCGGACCGAAGGAATTCGACAAAGAGAACATCGAGAAGCTCTATGCGATCCGTCGTAAATTCGGTATGCCTGGAAAACATCCGGCAAGCCTCTGCCTGAACAAAGACGGCAAGAACTGCCACAACTGCGGCGGTGCATGCCACAGCGAGGACTACAAACAGTTCCCAGGATATCAGTATGATTTCGTTGGAAAAGACTGTGATTGTGATAAAGATGCAGCTCCTGCAGCAGACGCAGCAAAGAATGATGCAGAGCTTGTTGCTCAGATCACAAAACAGGTTATGGCTCAGCTTGGCCTGAAATAATTTTTTGACGGAATATTAAGGAGGACATCTCATGCCAATAAGTGAGAATATGGTACAGGAAATTGTACAGGAAGTTATGGCAAAAATGCAGATCGCAGATGCTCCGGCCGGAAAACATGGCGTTTTCAAGGATATGAATGATGCTATCGAAGCAGCCAAGAAGGCTCAGCTGGTAGTTAAGACAATGTCTATGGACCAGAGAGAAAAGATCATCACCTGCATCCGCAAGAAGATCAAAGAAAATGCGGAAGTACTGGCACGTATGGGTGTTGAGGAAACTGGTATGGGTAATGTAGGAGATAAGATCCTGAAGCATCACCTGGTAGCAGACAAGACACCTGGAACAGAAGACATTACAACAACTGCATGGTCCGGAGACAGAGGACTGACTCTGATCGAGATGGGACCGTTTGGTGTTATCGGTGCGATCACACCATGTACTAACCCGAGTGAAACAGTTCTCTGCAACACAATGGGTATGCTGGCAGGTGGAAATACAGTAGTATTCAACCCACATCCGGCAGCAGTTAAAACTTCTATTTACGCAATCAATCTTTTAAATGAGGCTTCCCTGGAATCAGGCGGCCCGGATAATATCGCTGTCACAGTTGAGAAACCAACTCTTGAGACAAGCAATATTATGATGAAACATAAAGATATCCATCTGATCGCAGCAACAGGAGGTCCTGGTGTTGTAACAGCAGTTCTTTCCTCCGGTAAGAGAGGAATCGGTGCAGGAGCAGGAAACCCGCCGGCACTGGTTGATGATACTGCTGATATCCGTAAGGCAGCAAGGGATATCGTAAACGGGTGTACATTCGATAATAACCTTCCATGTATCGCAGAGAAGGAAGTTGTTGCAGTATCTTCCGTAGTTGATGAGTTAATGCACTACATGCTTACAGAGAATGACTGCTACCTTGCATCCAAGGAAGAGCAGGACAAACTTGTTGAGACTGTACTTGCAGGCGGCAAGCTGAACCGTAAATGTGTAGGACGTGATGCGAAGACCCTTCTTTCCATGATCGGAGTTCAGGCACCGGCCAATACCCGCTGCATCATCTTCGAGGGACCGAAGGAACATCCGCTTATCACAACAGAGCTTATGATGCCAATTCTCGGAATCGTAAGAGCAAAGGATTTCGACGATGCTGTAGAGCAGGCTGTATGGCTTGAGCATGGCAACCGTCATTCCGCACATATTCATTCCAAGAATATCGATAACATTACAAAATATGCGAAAGCAATCGATACCGCGATCCTTGTAAAGAACGGCCCGTCCTATTCCGCACTTGGATTCGGTGGAGAAGGTTTCTGTACATTTACCATCGCAAGCCGTACAGGTGAGGGACTTACAAGCGCAAGCACATTCACAAAGAGAAGACGCTGCGTAATGACAGACAGCCTTTGCATTCGTTGATCAGGAGGAACATAAATCATGGATATGAACAATGTAAATATCGAAGAAATCGTTAAACAGGTTCTCTCCGGCATGACAGGAAACGCTCCGGCAGCAGCTGCTGCACCAAGCGCTCCGGCTGCTCCGGCAGGAAACACAATTCCGAAAAAAGCAAGAGTAGCAATGATGACAGAGAAGAAACATTTTGAGCTTCAGGAGTATGATCTTCCGGAAGTTGGCGACGACGACATCCTTGTTAAAGTTGAGGGATGCGGTGTCTGTGGAACAGATGCTCATGAGTACAAAAATGACCCGTTCGGTCTTATCCCGGTAGTTCTCGGACATGAGGGAACCGGTGAGATCGTAAAAATGGGTAAAAACGTTAAAGTTGATACAGCTGGTAAACCGGTTAAAGTCGGCGACAAGATCGTTACATGTATGATCTTCAAAGATGATCCGGAAATCACAATGTTCGACCTTAACAAGAAGAACGTAGGCGGCGCTGATGTATACGGACTTCTTCCAGATGACGATGTAAAATTCAACGGATGGTTCGCTGATTACATCTTCATCAGAGGCGGAAAATTCGGTTCCACATTCTTCAATGTAAGCGACCTGGATCTTGATTCCCGTATCCTCATCGAGCCATGTGCAGTACTTGTACATGCAGTAGAGAGAGCAAAAACAACAGGAATCCTGAAATTCAACAGCAGAGTTGTTGTTCAGGGCTGCGGACCGATCGGTCTGATCTGCATCGCTGTTCTCCATACAATGGGCGTTCACAACATCTGTGCAGTAGACGGAAACGAGCAGCGTCTTGAATTTGCCAAGAGAATGGGCGCAACTACAACTGTAAACTTTATGAACTTCAAGGGTGTTGAGGCACTTGCTGAGGCTGTTAAAGAGGCTCAGGGCGGACATCTTGCAGATTTCGCTTTCCAGTGTACTGGAAATCCTCATGCACACTCCAATATTTACAAATTCATCCGCAATGGCGGTGGTCTTTGCGAGCTTGGTTTCTTCATCAACGGTGGAGACGCAACCATTAACCCGCACTTCGACCTCTGCTCCAAAGAGATCAACCTTGTTGGTTCCTGGGTATACAACCTGAGAGACTATGCAACAACATTTGATTTCCTTAAGAGAGCAAAAGCAATCGGACTTCCGATGTCTGAGCTGATCACACACAAGTTCCCGCTTGAGGAGATCAACGAGGCACTTGAGACAAACCTGGCAATGACAGGTCTTAAGATCGCGATTGTTAACAAATAACCTTAACGGGAAAGGAGAAGCAACATGGCAGAAGCTGTAGGAATTCTGGAGGTCTTCGGACTTGCGACAGCCTTTGTGGCAGCTGACGCCGGGTGCAAGGCTGCAAATGTCCACCTGGAGGTATTCGATAAGAATAAACCGGCGAATGCGGACAGCCTGCCAGTACCGCTTCTTGTCTGCATCAAGTACCGCGGAAGCGTGTCAGATGTCACGGCAGCGGTAGAAGCCGGCATGAAAGTCGCAGAGAGCATGACAGGTGTGGTACAGCATTACATAATCCCCAACCCGGAACCAGGTACACAGAAAATGCTGAAGATCAGCGCCCTGGATAAAGATTAAGCGGATTCCGAAGTTTACTTTACAAAAGTGGCGGAATCATATATGATAAAATTGTAACGAAGATAAGATTCAGGAGGATAGAATCATGGCACAGGAAGCATTAGGAATGGTTGAGACAAGAGGCCTCACAGCTGCAATCGAGGCAGCAGATGCAATGACAAAAGCAGCTGAGGTTGCGCTTGTAGGAACAGAGAAGATCGGTTCCGGTCTTGTAACTGTTATGGTTCGTGGAGACGTAGGCGCTGTAAAAGCAGCAGTAGAGAGCGGAAGCGCAGCAGCATCCAGACTTGGAGAGCTCGTAGCTACACACGTGATCCCGAGACCTCATACAGATGTAGAAAAAATTCTTCCGAAGCTCTAATTCAGGCTTTGAGAGGAACAGAAATTAATTAAGGAGTTCGCTCATGGGAAAATCATATGGATTTATAGAAATCACAGGTGTGGTTGCGGCGATCAATGCCCTGGACATCATGTGCAAAACGGCAGACGTTGAGCTGGCGTCATGGGAGCGTAAGCTGGGCGGACGACTGGTGACCCTGATCGTACAAGGCGATGTATCAGCAGTTACAGCAGCTGTCAATGCGGCAGTAGAGCAGGCAATCAAGAAACCTGCCAGTTATGCGGTAATTGCCAATCCTCACGAGGAGATCGTCAAACTGGTTGAGCTGAGTGCAAGCCGGTGGAAAAAGAAACAGCAAGAGAATCCGGAAACAGCACTGGAAAGCAAAAACAGCAGCGAAAAATAAACTGCTGCACCAAAAAAGTCAGAAGTAAACAGAACAAATAAAGCATTAGCAATCCATAAGGAGGATATAATCATGACACAGGAAGCATTAGGAATGGTTGAGACAAGAGGACTTACAGCAGCTATCGAGGCAGCTGACCAGATGTGCAAGGCAGCTAACGTTGCACTTGTAGGAACAGAGAAGATCGGTTCCGGTCTTGTAACTGTTATGGTTCGTGGAGATGTAGGAGCAGTTAAATCTGCAGTAGAGAGCGGAAGCGCAGCAGCATCCAGACTTGGAGAGCTTGTAGCTACACACGTAATCCCGAGACCTCATACAGATGTTGAGAAAATCCTTCCGGTTCTTAAATAATTTCAACTGATTCTTACTGATACGCACCGGCCGAAGGGCCATTAAGGCTTCTGGCCGGTGCTTTTCAGTTTTCAGTTATGAGACCGAAAGAAAGCAGGTGTACTCTTGGAAACGAATAATATTGAAATGATCACAAAAATGGTGATCGATGCGATCAACAAAAACGAAGACAAGGGCAATGGTTTTGTTGTACCTATCGGAGTTTCCGCAAGACATATTCACCTGACACAGGAGCATGTGGAGGCACTGTTCGGAGAAGGCTATCAGCTTACCAAGAAAAAAGATCTGATGGGCGGACAGTTTGCATCCAATGAAACAGTTACCATCGTAGGACTGAAGCTCCGTGCGATCGAGAATGTAAGAATCCTCGGACCTGTCCGCAGCAAATCTCAGGTTGAGGTTTCCGCAACAGATGCGATCAAGCTGGGAATGAAGGTTCCGGTACGTATGTCCGGTGACCTTGCCGGAAGCGCGCCGATCGCCATTGTCGGACCGAAAGGTGCTATTTATCTGAAAGAGGGATGTATTGTGGCCATGCGTCACATTCATATGGCTCCGAAGGATGCCCAGGCTGCGGGTGTACATGATGGTGATATTGTTTCTGTTAAAGCTGACAATGAGCGCGGAACAATCTTTAATCAGGTTAAGATCCGTGTAGATGACAGCTTTACACTGGAAATGCATATTGATACAGATGAAGCAAATGCAGCAAGAATTGCCACAGGCAATACAGTTACCATAATCAAATAATATTCCTCCTTTGGGGATGCCACTTTCTGGCATCCCTAACAGAGGATATGGAGAAAAACGGAGGCTCATATGATCGTAGGCAAAGTAGTTGGAAGCATTGTTTCCACACGAAAAAGTGAAAAACTGATAGGAAATAAATTCATGATTGTAGAGCCGGTGCATCATATGAAAGCCGAGCACAGCCAGATTGTTGCCATCGATATCATCGGTGCGGGAATCGGCGAGTATGTATTGGTGGCACAAGGAAGCGCAGCAAGAATAGGCTGCGGCGTAGAAACAGCACCGGTAGATGCCGCAATCGTCGGAATCGTAGATGACGGTGCAGGATTGGAGTAACGCCATGGATATCAAAGAATTACAGAAAATTATGCAGGAGAATGGTGTTGTCGGAGCAGGTGGTGCAGGTTTCCCTACATACATGAAACTGACAGACAAAGCGGATACCATTCTTATGAACTGTGCAGAGTGCGAACCATTACTGAAACTTCACAGACAGTTGTTGGAAAAGCACGCATATGAGATCATGAAAACATTCGATATGGTTGCGGAGACGGTAGGAGCTTCCCAGGCCATCATCGGAATCAAAAAATCTTATGTACAGACAATCAATGCCTTAAATCAGCATATCGAAGAATTCCCAAGGGTTAAGATCCATCTTCTGGATGAGGTTTATCCGATGGGTGATGAGGTTGTTCTTATTTATGAGGCAACCGGACGCGTGGTACGGCCAGGAGGACTGCCTATTGAGCAGGGAGTAGCCGTATTTAATGTAGAGACACTTTACAATGTATATCGCGCGGTAGAAGAACACAAACCGGTCACAAGCAAATATGTTTCCGTTGTTGCTGAGGTCGAGAATCCTGTTACAGTGAAAGTTCCGTTAGGATGTACACTGGAAGAGGTTGTTGCCCAGGCAGGCGGAACAACTGTGAAAGATCCAGTATATTTCGTAGGCGGCCCGATGATGGGACGTATCGGAAATGGTTCTGATCCGGTTACAAAAACAACGAACGCAATCCTGGTTCTTCCAAAGGACCATGTTATTGTCATGAAGAAGCAGCGGACTTCTTCCATAGATTTAAAGAGAGCAGCATCCATCTGCTGCCACTGCCACACATGTACAGATCTTTGCCCGAGACATAATCTGGGACATCCGATCGATCCGGCAATGTTCATGATGGCAGCATCAAACCAGGATTTCAGAAATGTAAATCCTTATATCAATTCTGCATTCTGCAGCTCCTGTGGTGTCTGCGAGATGTATGCGTGTCCGCAGAGCCTGGCTCCGAGAACACTGCTTGCAGATATGAAAGGCGGACTTCGCAAAGCCGGGATCAGACCACCTCAGGGTGTTCAGCCGAAGCCGGTACAGGAGTCAAGAGAATACCGCAAGGTTCCTGAAGAGCGCCTGATGGCACGTCTGGGACTTACCAGATATGACAAGGATGCACCACTTCAGGAAGAACTTGTAAACGTATCAAAGGTAAAGGTTCTCTTAAGCCAGCATATCGGTGCACCGGCACAGGCAATCGTAAATGTAGGCGATATGGTAACAGAAGGTCAGATGATCGCACAGCCTGCACAGGGATTAAGTGTCGGAATTCATGCAACCATCAGCGGTAAGGTTACAGAAGTGACAGACCGCCATGTTGTAATTGCAAGAAATTAGAAAGGACGTGCACAAAATGAGTAGAGCAATCGGAATGATTGAGTTTAAAACCACACCAGCTGGTATCACTGCAGCAGATGCCATGGTTAAGACATCTGAAGTAGAGATCGTGGAGGCGCAGACAGTATGTCCGGGAAAATATATTGCAATTATCACCGGAGATTTAAGCGCAGTGAAAGCTGCTGTAGACACAGCTGTAACAACATACGAGGACAAATGCATTGACAGCTTTGTACTGGGCAATCCGCATGAGTCCATTTTCCCGGCAATCTACGGAACCACACAAGTTGAGGAGATCAGTGCCCTGGGAATTCTTGAGACCTATGATGCAGCATCTATCATTGAAGCAGCAGATCAGGCAGCTAAGACAGCTATCGTTGATCTGATCGAGCTTCGTATCGCCAAGGGTATGTGCGGTAAATCCTACATGCTTCTTACAGGCGAGGTTTCTGCAGTAGAGGCTTCTATCGAAAGAGCAAAAGAGCTGGTAGCTGAGAAGGGAATGTACATGGATTCCTCAGTGATCGCTCATCCGGACAAGAGAATGATCGATACGATCCTTTAATATTGTCTTTATATCTGAGGGATATCCTTTTGAAGGATATCCCTGCAATGACATCTGAAAAGGAGGCATCTTATGCTAGCATTAGAGAGAAGAAATCTGATTCTCGAGAAATTACAGGAAGAGAAAAGGGTTGTTGTAAGTGAACTAAGCCAGCTTTACAGTGTCTCAGAAGAAACAATCCGCCGTGATCTGGATAAGCTGGAAAAAGAGGGACTTGCCACAAAGAGTTATGGCGGTGCGGTGATCAACGAAGATGTCGGTATTGATTTACCATTTAATATTCGTAAAAACCAGAATGTACAGGGAAAGCAGAAGATGGCAGAGATTGCTGCTTCCATGGTGAATGACGGAGATCATATTTTTCTGGATGCCAGCACAACTGCAGTTTTTGTAGCCAAGGCACTGAAAGAAAAAGAACGTCTCACAGTTGTTACCAATTCAATGGAAATCCTCCTGGAGCTCTCTGATGTATCCGGATGGAATATTATTTCAACTGGTGGAGTGATGAAGGAGGGATATCTTGCATTTCTTGGTGCCAGAACCGAGGAAGTGATCCGCTCTTACTATGTGGACAAGGTTATTTTTTCCTGTAAGGCATTAAATGAAGATATGGGGATCATGGAATCCAAAGAAGCTTTTGGAACAACAAAAAAAGCCATGATCAATTCCGGAAAAATGCGTATTCTGGTGGTAGACAGCACGAAATTTGATCAGACCGCCTTTTCCGTGGCAGGACAGTTGCGGGATATCGAGATGGTTATTACAGACAAAAAACCATCTGAAAAATGGCTGAAGCATTTCAGCGATCATAAGATCGAATGCATCTACCCGAAATAGACTGAACATATATCGGGAAATGATTATGTTCATGAGCATGCAGTGTATGCGGAATGCGGAGATCCGCTTTACTTTATCCGAACACAGGTAGACAAAAGAGAACTGTGTTACGGTATGACGAGAGGGAGCAGTTTCTATGAATACATTTGAAATGAAAACAGCCATCCACTTTGGAGCTGATGCCCTGGGAAGACTGAAAGATATTCCATACAAAAGAGTCCTTGTTGTCACAGATCCGTTTGTCGTAAAAAGCGGAATGATCGACATGATCACAAAACCGCTTCAGGCAGGTGGAAAAGAATTTGATATTTTCTGTGATGTTGTTCCGGATGCACCGGTTGGGAAAATTGCCGAAGGAGTCAAAAAATTCCTTCAGTATCAGCCGGAAGCGATTGTTGCAGTAGGCGGTGGCTCTGCTATCGATTCTTCCAAGGCAATCCGTGAGTTTGCCCTGAAGATCAACAATTACGGAAAGGTTGGACTGGTTGCCATTCCTACAACAAGTGGCACAGGTTCCGAGGTTACTTCTTTTGCTGTTGTAAATGATACAGAAGCACATGTGAAATATCCGCTGATCTCAGACAGCCTGACAGCAGATGAGGCGATTCTGGATGCTGAGCTTGTACGCAGTGTTCCACCTGCGATCACAGCAGATACAGGTATGGATGTTCTGACTCATGCAATTGAGTCTTATGTCAGCATCAATCATAATGAATTTACTTCTGCACTTGCCGAGAAATCTATTGAGATCTGTGGTGTATATCTTTACCGTGCGTATGTTGATGGTAATGATATGCATGCAAGACAGAAAATGCATGTAGCATCCTGTCTGGCAGGACTTTCCTTCAATGCAGCAGGTCTTGGTATCACTCACAGTATGGCTCATCAGCTGGGTGCTATTTTCCATATTCCTCACGGAAGAGCTAATGCGATGCTGTTGCCGCATATTGTTGAATACAATGCAAATATCAACAAACGCAGCAGAAGCCAGAAAGAATATCTTCCGGCAGTAAAGAGATATTCCAATATTGCACATCTTCTTGGACTGAGCAATTATAACGAAGTTATGAGCGTAAGATCTCTTGTGAACTGGATTCAGTTTATGCAGAAAGAGATGAATATCCCGCTTACCATCGAAGAGATGAAGACGATCACACCGGATGCATATTTTGCGGCGGTTGATAAGATGGCGGATATGGCACTTGCGGATGCCTGCACAGCGGCAAATCCGCGTGTACCGAAGAAAGAGGATATTGTTAAGATTTATACTAAATTGTGGTCTTTTTAAAAAGAAAAGGAAATCGCAAAGGAATAGCAAAGGGGCCGTAAAGCCGCGGCCCCTCTGCACACCCCTCGGGCTTTTTTTAGAGTGCTTGATTGTGGCGGGCGGAAGGGTATTGACTTTTGTCTGTATGCTGCGGTTGTTTCGGGTTGAACGTTGTGCCGATTAATTGTCGAGGATTGTAAAATTGGTCTGATATGGATAGGCTTATTTATCAGGTGTTGCTGGGAGGTTGAGCTGGTATGGAGGTTTATACCGGATATGGTGATAAGGGGATGACGGATCTTTCCCATACGAAGAATGTTTCCAAGTCGGATGATCGGGTTTGTCTGATGGGGGCAGTTGAGGAACTGATGAGTCATATTGGGCTTGTGCGGGTTCTGGTATCGGACGGGGATGTTGTCCGGATGCTGGAGAAGATTTCGGAGACTCTGAAGAAGATTACGGATGGGGTTTCTGATCCTTATAACAGAGAATTTAAGGTGAATGAAGACCGGACAGAGCTTCTGGAGGAAGAGATTGGCCGGATGAAAGAAATTTTTTCCGGGGAGAGACTTCCGGTTCTTCCTGGGGATTCCAGAGTTGCAGCTGAGATTGATGTGACAAGAGCTGTGGCAAGGAGAGCAGAGAGAGAGCTTGCGCTGGTGAGTGTGAAGTTTGGATCTGACACAGGTGCCAAGAAGTTCATGAATCGGCTGTCCGATTATTTTTATGTGCTGGCAAGATATGTGGATGCTGCGAAGATCGGAGAGAAGAATGCAGAGACTGCTGAAGGTGTTCAGAGATCTGTGAAATCAGAAACTGCCGGGATTGAGGATAATGTTGGGGCAGAGGCTTCAGGAACTGTGACAACAACAGCAGGAGGAAATACGGCGATGGCACAGAATGACAGTATGGCAGTAAACACGGCGATGATCCAGGAAGTGCTGAAGCGTATGGGTATCCAGGGACGTATCACCTTGGATTCTGCCAAGAGGCTTATTGAGAAGATTGAGCAGGAAGCACAGCGGAGAAACAAGCCTTCTGTAATTGCGGTATGCAGCCCGGACGGAAATCCGGTTGCGGTTCATGTGATGGATGGATCTTTTCTTGTAAGCTTTGATATGGCCGTAAAAAAGGCCTACACATCCGTTGCAGTAAAAATGTCAACCATGGAGCTTTCCAGACTGACTCAGCCGGGCCAGACATTTTACGGCCTTGGCAAGATGAGCGATAACATCGTAATATTCGGAGGCGGTGTACCGCTTAAAGTCGGAGACACCATTATCGGCGGTCTCGGCATCAGCGGCGGCACAGGCGAAGAGGATAACAGCCTTGCAGAGTATGGACTGCAGGTGCTGAATGAGGTACTGTAGGATACAGGATAAAAATAAAATGTACAGACAGCTCAGAGAGCATAAATAAAAGGGACGTGCTGCAGTGATGATTTTTAAATCAATACTGTGGCACGTCCCTTTTGAACTGCTTACTTCCAGTTAAGCTTCAGGCATTTGATGGAAATATCACTTTTTTCCGGTGCCTGGACCATGTTCTGGATAAAATAAGTCTTTTTCATAGTTTTTCCGGGCTTCAGATTTAGTGTCAGAGTTTTTGTCCAGTACATCTGGTCATAGATACCGGAGCCTGTGGTGATCTGTATTTTGGCTTTGGTGATGGTTTTCGCAGAAGTATTGGTGAATTTTAAGGTATAATAAGTTTTCATGTCATTAGGACCGTACTTGATACCAGCAACACTGATCTTCAGATTTTTTGTGGTAGGTTTGGCGGCCGGCGCGGATACGGTAATGGTGATCTTGCGATTAACACCATTTAATTTTGCGGTAACTGTGGCTGTTCCTTTTTTCTTTGGGACAAGATAGTTTCCGGAAATGGCAAGTACAGAAGGCTTGCTGGATTTTGCATTTTTGATGGTCAGACTGGTACCGCCCTTCAGATTAATGAGGGAACGCATGGTAACTTTGGAGCCAACCTTAAGCGTGGTTTTGGAAGCGCGGAAGGTTGCTATGGTTTTTGAAGGAGATGTTACTTTTCCGGTCAGTATACAGGCTTTGGCTTTGGGGTAGGATAAAGTGATCTTTGCTGATCCGGCTTTCATGCCTTTCAGGGTAACTGTGAAACGGCTGCGTTTTTTTGAATCCTGAGTGATGCTCTGCACCTTGAGAACAGAGCTGTTGGAAGAAGTAACCTTGAATTTTGATTTGCTGATGGTTTTTACGTAAGGATCAGAAATCTCAATTCCGATGGAAGTAGTTTTTCCGGTTCGGATACTCTGGGTCAGATAATTGTTGTTGGTGATAAAAATTTCCGGAACTGCCTGTTTGATGGTAACTTCATAGTCGCAGTCTACAGGCACCGGACATTCTTTATTGCCGAAATCGAATTCCAGGTAGCCATCCTCCAGGTTGTCATCGTAGGTGAAAAAAGTCTCTTTGTATGCCAGTGGTGTATAATTTGAAGTGTTCAGCTTAACTACATTGATTCCATCAATAGAAAATGTGGTGCTTTTGGGTATGACTCCTTTGGGAGAATAAAAGCTTACACGGACTGTTATGGCATAGATCCGTTTTTGGCAGTTTGCATTTTTGATGTTGATCGGGAAATTAATGTCTGAAAACTCATCTTCGATCACACCGTCGGTATCACGGATCGTGGAAGTGGTTCCTTTGGTCACTACCCGGACTTTGGCGTGGGTATCCTGTGGAAGCAGGAGCATAATAACTGAAAAAAGAAGCAGGAAAAAAATTGTTTCGATAGTTTTGATTTTTCTTTTACACATAATAAACCCTCCTTTTTTGAGTATTCCGGCCGTTACTGATCAGAGAATCGGATACTGCATGAATTCATGGTTCAATGTAATGGAACAGTATAAACAGATTCTTTCTCTTATATCATTATAACAGGAAAGCAGGGAGAGGTTGATTTGTGATTTTTTTGTATCAATTGGCAGTTTATCTGTAAATATGTTAAAATAAAATATTCGGAAAACAGCAGCAAGTGAAGATGAAAAAGAATAGAGTTACTGTTCCGGTGGGAATGGTAACAGAAAGGATCATGTCGATTTATGACGAAACAGGAACTTTTAAAGACCCACTTCGGGTATGATACTTTCAGAGAAGGGCAGGAAGCAGTGATCGATGCGCTTCTTGCAGGAAAAGATGTTCTGGCTGTAATGCCTACAGGAGCAGGAAAATCCATCTGCTACCAGGTACCGGCACTGATGATGAAAGGGATCACGCTGGTAATATCACCGTTGATCTCCCTTATGAAAGACCAGGTTCGGAGTCTGAATCAGGCCGGGATCTCGGCGGCTTATCTTAACAGCTCTCTGACGCAGGGACAGTATTTTACGGCTTTGCGCTATGCGAAAGCAGGACGTTACCCGATCATTTATGTGGCACCGGAGAGGCTTACTACAGATGCGTTCCTGGATTTTGCGCTGAGTGCGGAAATCTCTATGATCGCAGTGGATGAGGCACACTGTGTGTCCCAGTGGGGACAGGATTTCCGACCAAGTTATCTTAAGATCGCGGAATTTGTGGCGCAGCTCCCAAAGCGGCCGGTGATCAGTGCATTTACAGCCACAGCGACAAAAGAAGTCAGGGAAGATATTGCAAGACTGCTGGATCTTAAGGAGCCTTTTTGCACAACAACAGGATTTGACAGAGAAAACCTTTACTTTGCAGTGAAAACACCGAAGGATAAATATAAAGAAGTACATGACTACATAGTGGAGCATCCGGACGACAGCGGTATTATCTACTGCCTCACCAGAAAACTGGTGGAAGAAGTCTGCGGAAAATTGATTCGGGACGGGATTTCCGCAACCAGGTATCATGCAGGCCTTTCTGATGAGGAACGCAGGAATAATCAGGATGATTTTATCTACGACAGATGCCATGTGATGGTGGCTACCAATGCTTTCGGAATGGGAATCGACAAGTCGGATGTGCGGTATGTCATTCATTACAATATGCCGAAAAACATGGAGGGCTATTATCAGGAGGCGGGCCGTGCAGGACGCGACGGAGATCCTGCGGAATGCATCCTTCTATATGGCGGAAAGGATGTTGTCACCAACCAGTACCTGATCGAGCGCGGGCAGGAGAATCAGGAGATGGATGCGGCAACACAGCAGCTGATAAGAGAGAGGGATCAGGAGAGACTGAGACAGATGACTTTTTACTGTTTTACCCATGACTGTCTCAGGGAATATATCCTGAAATATTTTGGCGAATACGGAAAAAGTTACTGTGGAAACTGTCTGAACTGCCAGACGGAATTTGTGGAGCAGGATATTACAGAGGAAGCAAAAGCTATGATGCGCTGCGTGCAGAGCTGTGGCCAGCGTTATGGGGTCAATGTGATTCTGGATACCATCCGCGGTGCGTCCACAGCCAAGATCCGGCAGTACCACATGGAGGAAAATCCTGCATACGGAGACTGTGCAAAGGTTCCGGTACACAAGCTCCGCCAGATTTTTAATTATCTGGTGCTTCGTGACTATCTTGCCCTTACAGATGACGGCTATACGATTGTGAAGCTTACAGGTTCCTCAGAGAGCCTTCTTGAGGGGGAAAAACATCTCACGATGAAGATGCCGAAAGAACAGGAACTGCGTAAAAAAGAGAAGCGCAGCCGCCTTTCAAAGGCCAGCGCAGGGGAACTTGGAGAACAGGACGAAACGCTTTTCCAAAGGCTCCGTGCGCTCCGCCTGGAGATCGCCAGGGAAGAAAAAATTCCTCCATATATGGTTTTTTCCGACAAAACTCTCATCCACATGTGTATTCTGAAACCAGGAAACGAGGAAGAAATGCTGAATGTGACAGGAGTAGGCAGACACAAGTTCGAAAAATACGGAAAAAGGTTTATTGATGCGGTGCAGAATATGTAGGAAAGAGCCGTTTGCCGTCAGAAAATGCAGAGCGAAATGTTCCGGATTGTCTTGCATTTAAAGGTCACATTTGTTAGAATAAGACAAGCAGGAGACATCCGGCGGACATTATACAGCCGGATGTGCACACCTTGCGGACTAATTTCTGCTGTACGTTCCAGTGCAGTGTACAGGCATTTCGCAAGCAGAATTCTATGCATCCGTGGAATCCCTTCAGACTAATGGAATCGACTTACGTCGGTCGAAAGCAAGCAGTGAGGTGGATGATCGTATCCGCTTTCCGTTAAGACATAATCTGTTGCTGTTCCCAGTAGAGTGAGGAACAGTGGACAGAATCATACACGATCTGCGTCGGCTTTTTCATGCAGAAAATCTGCCCTGCCGGCTTTTTTCTCATACAAAAGAGAAGCGTGTGTTCATAAACATGAACGTAGCCTGCCTATAAAGCAGGAATCAGTTCCGGTACAGCATTTCTGCTGTAAGGCCGATCATAAGGTTGTCAGTTACATATCGTTGTATACAGGCAGCAGATATGGAGAAGCAATCTTCAATGCTGCAGCCAGTTATAAACTACAGACATCTTGATATCTGAAAAAAGCAGGATATCCGTATAGGAATGTGCGAGATCCTGCTTTTTGTCTTGTATTTAACCGAATTGATTAAGCTGGTTTATTGCTTTTTATACTTCCCGGGCGTAACACCCTTATATTTCTTAAAAGTCCGGATAAAATAACTCAGATCATTAAATCCGTTCCGGTATGCGATCTCCGTGATGGAATCACCAGTAGTGGCCAGCTGGCAGCAGGCCTGTTCGATTCTCTGACGGTTCAGGTAATCCATAGGTGTCTGGTGAGTCATCTCTGAAAAAAATCTGCAGAAGTACTTGGGTGACATGGACACTGAGGCAGAAAGTTCCTGGAGTGTGATCGGGTTTGTGTAGTTCTTTTCGATGAATTCAACGACCTGTTTCAGCTGAATGATACGCTTGTAGTCACGGCGGTTTTTGCGCAGACTTTCCAGGTAGTAATGATTACCAAAAACCAATCCGAAAAAGTGGTAAAATTGTCCAAATACAACCAGTTCATATCCGGGCTTTTTCTGCCAGAAAGAATCAAAAAGAGAGTTCACGGCGCGCTGGATATCAGGCTGTTTCTCTGTAAAATGATGATAGATCAGAAGTTCCTGATGGCTGATCTTCTGCATGTATTCCGTACAGACAGAATTAAATTTCAAAAACATGTTCATATCAAAAACAATACACTGATAGATACAATCATGAGGAATTCCGGAATGGAGTACTCCGCTGTTGACAAAAATTATATCACCGGCTTTAGCTGTGAAACTTTTTTCGTCTAAAGTGACGGTAAGAGTGCCCTGGAGCACCCGCATGATTTCACATTCCACATGCCAGTGGTAGGACATCACATAACGGGGATGCGTACTGTCAATATGATGGAACTCAAATGGAAATTCATAGGTACCCCGAAGCCTGTCTTCGTTTCTTCCAAGATCGTGCAAAACAAATCCCTTCTTTCGTAAATTTTATATTTTTTTTAGGAACTCAAATAAAAAAGTGAATATTGTACTATTTTTTGCTATTATAACACAAGTAATTTGTAAGATGCAATCGTATAATAAAATCATCGGGCAGACAAATGATGTCTGAATACAAACTGCGAAGTAAGAATATATACTTTGCACCATGAAACAAGTTCATATTAATAACGAATATATATATGTGGGAGGTAATTTTACTATGGCAAAGAGCAGATTAGTAGGAAGCTATCCAGTTATCGGTATCAGACCGACAATCGACGGACGTAGAGGAGCACTGGATGTAAGAGGATCTCTGGAAGATCAGACAATGAACATGGCTAAATCCGCAGCCAAGCTTTTCGAGGAGAACCTGAAATACTCCAACGGTGAGCCTGTAAAGGTTGTAATCGCTGATACAACAATCGGACGTGTTGGTGAGAGTGCTGCATGTGCTGATAAATTCCGTAAAGAGGGTGTAGATATCACTCTTACAGTTACGCCATGCTGGTGCTACGGCGCTGAGACAATGGATATGGATCCGCAGACGATCAAGGCTGTATGGGGATTCAACGGAACAGAGAGACCTGGTGCTGTATACCTTGCATCCGTTCTTGCTACACATGCACAGAAAGGACTTCCGGCATTCGGTATCTATGGACATGACGTTCAGGAAGCTGATGATACATCTATTCCGGAAGATGTTAAAGAGAAACTGTTAAGATTCGGCCGCGCAGCAGTTGCAGCTGCATCCATGAGAGGTAAATCTTACCTGCAGATCGGTTCTGTAACAATGGGTATCGGCGGATCTATCATTGATTCTGATTTCATCGAGTCCTATCTCGGAATGAGAGTTGAGTCTGTTGATGAGGTAGAGATCATCCGTCGTATGACAGAGGGCATCTACGATCACGAAGAGTTTGAGAAAGCTCTCAAATGGGCAAAAGAGACCTGCAAGATCGGCTGGGACAAGAACCCGGAAGAGCTTCAGTTCTCACCGGAGAAGAAAGAGGAGCAGTTTGAGTTTGTTGTTAAGATGGCAGTTATCATCAAAGAGCTGATGAACGGCTGTGACAATCTTGCTCCGGAATTCTCCGAGGAAGCAATTGGACACAATGCTCTTGCAGCTGGATTCCAGGGCCAGAGACAGTGGACAGACTTCTATCCGAACGGTGACTTCGCAGAGGCTATGCTGAACACTTCTTTCGACTGGAATGGTGCTCGTGAGCCGTACATCCTTGCTACAGAGAATGACGTTCTCAACGGACTTGGCATGCTGTTCATGAAACTCCTTACAGGACGTGCTCAGATCTTCGCTGATGTTCGTACATACTGGAGCCCGGAGGCAGTTAAGAAAGCTACAGGATATGACCTTGAGGGTGTTGCCAAAGAAGCTGGTGGATTCCTTCATCTGATCAACTCCGGTGCTGCTTGCCTGGATGCTAACGGACAGGCTAAAGAGGCTGACGGAACACCGGTTATGAAACAGTGGTGGGATGTTACAGAGGCAGACCAGAAAGCTATCATGGAGAATACAGAGTGGTGTATGGCCGATAACGGATACTTCCGTGGAGGTGGATACTCCAGCCGTTATGAGACACGTGCCCAGATGCCTGCAACAATGATCCGTCTGAACCTTGTAAAAGGACTTGGACCGGTTCTTCAGATTGCAGAGGGATGGACAGTAGCTCTTCCAGAAGAGGTATCTGACAAACTCTGGAAACGTACAGACTACACATGGCCATGCACATGGTTCGCTCCAAGATGCGATGGCAAAGAGGGACCGTTCAAGACAGCTTACGATGTAATGAACAACTGGGGTGCTAACCACGGTGCAATCTCCTACGGACACATTGGTGCAGACCTTATCACAATGTGCTCTATGCTGAGAATCCCGGTATCCATGCACAACGTTCCGGAGAAGGATATCTATCGTCCGGCAGCTTGGAATGCATTCGGTATGGAAAAAGAGGGTGCAGACTTCCGCGCTTGCAAGAACTATGGACCACTTTACAAATAAATCATACTGTTAAGATAACAGAATATCGATCCCCCGGCATGTACGTGCCGGGGGATTTTTTACGCTATAGTGCAGGATAGTCAGGAAACACTCTGTTCGGATTCCGGGAAAAAAGTTATAATAGAAACAGATTTATAAACAGATATATAAGAATACAGGAGGTTGCTGAAATGCAATATATACAGTTGAACAATACCGACCTGAATGTCAGCCGTATCTGTCTTGGAACAGCAGGATTCGGAGATAAATCAGATCAGGAAAAAAGTTTCGAGGTGCTGGATGCATTTGTACGGGCTGGCGGAAATTTTATTGATACAGCCAATGTGTACTGCAAGTGGCTGGAAGGCCACGGAAACTGCAGTGAGCAGATCATTGGAAAATGGCTGAAAGACCGTGGAGCGGCAGGGAAAGTGATCGTGGCTACCAAGGGTGCGCATTATTCCTTTGAAGATCCGTCTCGCAGCAGAGTGAACAGGGAAGATATCTGTGCAGATCTGGATGAAAGCTGCCGCACATTGGGAACAGATGTGATCGATTTTTACTGGCTTCACAGAGATGATCAGGAGAAACTGGTGGAAGAGATCGTGGACATTCTGGAAGACCTGCAGAAAGAAGGCAGGATCCGGTATTTTGGATTTTCCAATTACAGGACAGAACGACTGAAAGAGATCCAGAAATGCCTGAAAGAAAGAAATCATCCGGGAATCACGGCAGTTTCCAACCAGTGGAGCCTTGCAGGAATCAATCCGGGCGGAAATACCAACCCAGATCCTACACTTGTGGAGTTTTCCAGGAAGGAATATAAGTGGCATTGTGAAACAGGAACTGCCTCCATTCCGTTCTCATCCACTGCAATGGGATTTTTCTCCAAACTTCAGAAAATGGGAGTTCCGTGTACAGAAGAGGTGGACGTACCCTGGATGCAGGCTATGGAGGCACAGATCGCAGACCTTCCCGAAAGCATGAAAAAATCATACTGGAATGAGACAAACCTTCGTACCTATCAGAAACTGTTAAAATTGCAGAAAGAAACAGGACACAGTCTGCAGTCCCTGTCTCTGGCATACTTTTTCCATCAGCCGTTCCAGACAGTGCCTGTAACAGGAGTCAGCAATCTTAACCAGTTAAAAGATGCTGTTGATGCCTGCGATATCGATCTGGCACCGGAGTTATTTGGCGGATGGGTGACAGACGGAGGCAATCGATGAAGCTGATACATTTATCAGATCTTCATCTTGGAAAAAGGGTAAATGAATTTTCCATGATCGAAGATCAGAAATATATTTTGAACCAGATCCTGGGTATTATTGACGAAGAACAGCCGGACGGGATCCTCCTTGCAGGCGATCTCTACGACAGGCCGGTTCCCTCAGCAGAGGCAGTGCAGCTTCTGGACAGTTTCCTTACCAGGCTTGCAAAGCGTAAGATTCCGGTCTATGCTATCAGTGGTAATCATGATAGTGCAGAGAGAATCGCTTTTGGTTCCCATATTATGAGCAGCAGTGGGATCTGCATGTCACCTGTATATGATGGAAAAACAGCAAAATACTGTTTAATGGACAACTACGGCGAGGTGTGGATTCACCTTCTTCCATTTATAAGGCCTGCAGTGGTACGCCATGTATTTGCAGGAGAAGAAGGAGCAGAAGAGATCCGTACTTACCAGGAAGCTGTACAGGCAGCAGTGGAACATATGGATTTGGATACAGAAAAACGAAATGTTCTGGTTGCCCATCAGTTTGTGGTGGGAGCTATGAGCTGTGATTCCGAGGAGATCACAGTTGGAGGGATCGACCAGATCGAAGGGGCTGTTTTCCGGGATTTTGATTATGTGGCACTTGGTCATATCCACAGTCCCCAGAATGTGGGAAATGACAGGATCCGTTACTGCGGAACACCGCTGAAATATTCTTTTTCCGAGGCAGGACAGCAGAAATCTGTGACTGTAGTGGAACTTGGGGAAAAAGGAACTCTGGAAGTGCGGGAGATACAGCTGAAACCACTTCGGGATATGAGAAAGCTGAAAGGCACATATATGGCAATCACATCACTATCCAATTATCAGGACACTAACACAGAGGACTATGTACAGATCACTTTGACAGATGAGGAGGATATTGTGGATGGAATGCAGAAGCTTCGCACCATTTATCCGAATCTGATGAGACTGGAATATGACAACTGCCGTACAAGGAAAAATCAGAAAGTCACAGGAACGGAAATAGTGGAGAAAAAATCAGAGATGGAGTACTTTGAGGAATTTTTTGAGCTGCAGAATAATCAGCCTATGAATGAAGAACAGAGGAAATTTTCAGAGGAGCTGATAAGGAAGCTTGGGGAGGTGAGATTTTGAGACCAGAAAAACTGACGATCAGTGCCTTCGGGCCTTATGCAGATAAAACAGAGATTGATTTTTCCAGGCTTGGTGAGGGTGGGCTTTATCTGATCACCGGTGATACAGGAGCTGGAAAAACTACGATATTTGATGCCATCACTTTTGCACTTTACGGCCAGGCAAGCGGCCAGGTAAGAGATTCTGCCATGTTCCGCAGCAAATATGCAGACATTGAAACAGAGACTTTTGTGGAGTTTGTTTTTTCTTATCAGGGAAAAAAATATCAGGTTTTTCGCAGTCCGGAATATATGGCACCGAAGAAAAGAGGTACAGGACTGACTCTCCGGAAAGCAGAGGCACAGCTGATATACCCGGATGAGCGGCAGCCGGTGACAAAAGCCAGAGATGTGACCAGAGCCATCGAAGAACTCCTTGGGCTTGATTATGAGCAGTTTACACAGATCGCCATGATCGCACAGGGAGATTTTCAGAAGCTGCTTTTTGCAGGAACTGTGCAGCGTGGGGAGATCTTCCGGCAGATTTTTCACACAGGGCTTTATCAGCAGGTTCAGTTGAAACTTAAGGATGCGGCAAGATCCAGATATAAGGATTACGATGAGATGCGCCGTAGTATCGCCCAGTATCTGGATGGAGTGAAGGCTTGGCAGGCAGAAGGAACAGAGGCGGAAGAATTTGCAGAGCTGAAAAAGGTGAAATTCGAAGGCAAGCTGGAGCGGAGCCTTGACCTTCTGAAGAGCTTTATTGATGAGGGAGAAAGCAGGGAAGAAGAGCTTCTGAAACAGGAACAGGAAGTGGATCAGAAGCTTCATGCAATGGAAAAGAAGCTGCATTTTTCTGCACAGAAACGAAGCCTGGAGCAGAAAAGAGAGTTTGCAGGGAAACAGCTTGAGAAAGTTCTTCCGGAACTTGAGAAGATTTCAGCAGAAGCAGAAAAATATAAAGATACAGATAAAAAATGCGAAGAGCTGGGGCTTCTGATCCGAGAAAAACAGGAGCAGCTAAAAAAATATCAGGTTCTGGAACAGCTTCATAAAGAACTGGGAGAGATCGGAGCACAGCTGGAAAAATGCAAAACGCAGCAAGAGGTAAATATCCGCCACGAACAGCAGCTTCATAAAGATATGGAACAGCTGAAGCAGGAACGCTCCCAGCTTGAAAATTCTGAGCTGGACCTTCAGAAAGCGATAACGGAAAAAGAAAAACGGACGCAGAGAAAAACAGAACTAAATGGGCTTGAATCAGGAATCCGGGAATTCCGAAGCCTTTATGAAGCAACAAAAGAGCAGCAGAAAAAATATCAGGATGCATATGAAAAAGCACAGCAGCAGAGAGAATACTATCAGCAGATCTTTCACAGCTTTCTGGATGCCCAGGCAGGACTTCTTGCTCAGGAGCTTAAGGAAAATGAGCCCTGCCCTGTGTGCGGTTCCTTAAGCCATCCCCATCCCAGAAGGATTTCCCCGGGAGGTACGGTTACTCAGGAAACACTGGATAATGAGAAGATCAAACTGGATAAACTGGAAAAGTTTTCTGTAGATCAGAGCCTGGAAGCAGGAAAATTAAAGGAACGGAGTAATGCATCCTGGAGACAGATCGTGACCAGCGCGGAAGAACTTCTGGAGGATTTTCAGGAATTCCGTAAGGAAACAAAAAACGGGAATGGACAGGCAGGGGATTTTATGACTGTGTGGAATCAGATGATCTTCATGATAAACAGAGAAAAAGAACAGTGCGAAAAGCTTCTGGCAGAAAGTGACAGAAAGATCAGAAAAGCACAGGAAAACATAAAAAGAAGGAAAACTGCAGAGAAACTTCTGGAAGATCTTGAAAAAGAAAAAGAGAAACTTCAGGAGAAAAAGAATTTCTGTGACAGAGAACAGGCCGGACTTACCATAAAAGCATCGGAAAATGAAAAGCAACAGAAAAATGTGGCAGAAGAAATACGACAGACCCATCTGGAAGACGGAAAAGAAGTTCTGGAAAAAGAGATAAAGGAAAAGAAACAGGAATATATTGATCTGAAAGAAAACAGCAGAAAGATAAAAGAAAACCTTGAGAGATTTCAGGCAGAAAAGGAGCGGATAACTTCTACCATAAAAACGCTTGAAGAGCAGCAAAAAGAGATCGGAGAGATCAGGGAAGAAGAGATCAGAGAACAGTACAGCGAAAGTACGGCACAGAAAACAGAACTTGCAGAAAAAAGAAAGGAACTTTTTTCCGTTCAGAGCGGAAACCTGGAAATTTACCAGAAAGTACAGAAGCGCCGTGAAGAAATGTCAAAAGCCGAAAAAGAATACGTCTGGATGAAAAATCTTTCAGATACGGCAAACGGCAGCTTGAACGGAAAAGCCAAGATTGAACTGGAAACCTATATCCAGATGGCATATTTTGACAGGATCCTCCGTCGGGCAAACCTCCGGCTGCTGACCATGAGCAGCGGACAGTATGAACTGAAACGTCAGGAGCAGAGTGAGAACCGGAAAGAAAAAGCAGGCCTTGACCTTAATGTAGTTGACCATTACAACGGAACAGAAAGAAGCGTAAAGACTCTTTCAGGAGGGGAATCTTTCCAGGCTTCCCTGTCCCTTGCTCTGGGGCTTTCAGATGAGATCCAGGCCAGTGCGGGAGGAATCCGGCTGGATTCCATGTTTGTAGATGAAGGCTTTGGTTCCCTTGATGAAGAAGCACTTTCCCAGGCCGTCAAAGCCTTAAGCAGTCTTGCAGACGGCCACCGTATGGTAGGGATCATCTCCCATGTGGCAGAGTTGAAAGAACGGATCGAAAACAAGATCATTGTTACAAAACAATGCACTGGAAAAGGTGTTGGCAGCAGTATTAAGATCAGGTAAAAACAAAAGCCGGCCGGTTGGCCGGTGCAGTGGAAGAACAGAAGAATATCAACGGGTTGTCTGTTAACAGACAACCCGTTTTTGCACACGTAATTATATTTGGAAAGTTATTTCAGAAAAATCAGTTTTTCTGTAATTTTTTCTTTTTTTCAGCTTTTGCCTCACAGGTAAGCTCAACGCCCAGTTTACGGAAACTGATCACATCCACGTCAGAGAGCATAACAGAAGTATGGACCTGACATCCGCGAAGATTCGGGATCTGCTCCAGAGCAAGGCGTGCGGCATCACTTGTGGCAGCACTCATGGAGAGGGCGATCAGGATCTCGTCAACATGAAGACGAGGATTCTTGCTTCCGAGATATTTGGTCTTCAGCTCCTGGATCGGATGGATGGCATCCGGGGAGATCACATGAAGTTCGTGATCCACTCCTGCAAGTTCTTTCAGTGCGTTGAGGAGAAGAGCTGCAGATGCACCGAGAAGGTCGGAAGTTTTTCCGCATACGATCTTTCCGTCAGGAAGTTCCATTGCAGCGGCAGGGGCACCGGTAGATTCTTCTTTTGCCAGGGCGGCAGGAACGACTTTACGGTCATGAAGATCTGCGTGAGCCTGCTGGAGAAGGAGTTCGATCTTGCGGACTTCGTTCTCTGTGCCGGAGCCGGAAACAAAGGCATCCATGCTCTTATAGTAACGGCGGATGATCTCCTGGCGAGATGCTTCTTGGCATACTTCGTCATCAATGATGCAGTTTCCTGCCATGTTAACACCCATATCTGTAGGAGATTTATACGGGCAGCTGCCCATGATCTTCTCAAACATTGCCTGTACAACAGGGAAAACTTCTACATCACGGTTGTAGTTAACTGTTGTTTCGCCGTAGGCTTCCAGATGGAACGGATCGATCATATTGACATCGTTAAGATCAGCAGTGGCTGCTTCGTATGCCAGGTTTACCGGATGTTTCAGAGGAAGGTTCCAGATCGGGAAAGTCTCGAATTTCGCATAGCCGGCATTTACTCCGCGTTTATATTCGTGGTAGAGCTGGGAAAGGCAGGTGGCCATTTTTCCACTTCCAGGTCCGGGAGCTGTGATGACAACCAGAGGTCTGGTAGTCTCGATATAATCATTCTTTCCATATCCATCATCACTTACGATGAAAGAAGTGTTGCTTGGATATCCGGGGATCAGGTAAAGCTTGTAAACACGGATTCCCAGTTTCTCCAAACGTTTCTTGAAGAGATCGGCACTTTCCTGGCCGGAGTACTGTGTGATGCATACGCTTCCCACATACAGGCCACGGCTTGTAAATTCATCCATGAGACGAAGAACATCCTCGTCATAGGTAATGCCAAGGTCGCCGCGTACTTTATTCTTGTCAATGTCATTGGCACTGATAACAATAACGATCTCCGCCTGATCAGAAAGCTGCATCAGCATGCGGAGTTTGCTGTCCGGTTCAAAACCCGGGAGAACACGGGATGCATGGTAATCATCAAAAAGTTTGCCTCCGAATTCAAGGTAAAGCTTGTTTCCGAACTGGCTGATTCTTTCCCGGATGTGCTCTGACTGCATTTTCAGATATTTGTCATTATCAAAACCTATTTTCATTTGTCTGATTTCCTCTCCTCTTTAAAATTTTCCAAATCACTGGGAACAGTATACTACAACTTCACATTTACTGGCAATATCCAGAAAGTGGTTTTTTTACCTTTTATTTTTGCAATATCGCAGTTGATTTATGCAGGTTTTATCTTTATAATAAAGAAATGACAAGAGGAGGAAAAAAATGAATAATCAACTGAATAATGATCAGGGTGGGAAACGGCCTGATAGTAAAGATCCTCAGAATCAGGGATCCAATAAGAATCATCAGTCAATTCTGGCTTTTCTGATATGCCTTCTGGTCACACTGGTCTGCTTTGCATTGTTTACCAATATGCTGAAGGATAACAGCAGTGAGATCTCTTATGATAAATTTATCGACATGGTGGATAAGGACCAGGTTAAGGAAGTAACGATCCAGTCAAACACACTGACGATCGTACCGAAGAAACAGAATTCCAAGTACGAGGATATGAGTTACTATACTACGAAGACTGAGGACAGCACAGCCCTGACCAAGAGACTGGAAGGCAAGGGCATTAAGTTTGAGACTGACCCGCCGGATGCGTTTGGCGAATTTATTGCCATGATATTAAGCGTGGTACTGCCGACCCTCCTTCTTTTCGGCTTACTGATGTTCTCCATGCGCCGTATGAACAAAAGCGGCGGTATCATGGGAATGGGCGTAGGCAAGAGCAAGGCCAAGGCTTATGTTCAGAAGGAAACAGGTGTTACATTCAAGGATGTGGCCGGACAGGATGAAGCCAAGGAATCACTTCAGGAAGTGGTGGATTTCCTTCATAATCCAGGCAAGTACACAGCCATCGGAGCTAAACTTCCGAAAGGTGCACTTCTTGTAGGACCTCCTGGAACAGGTAAGACACTTCTCGCCAAGGCAGTTGCAGGTGAGGCGCAGGTACCGTTCTTCTCACTTTCCGGTTCGGAATTTGTGGAGATGTTTGTAGGTGTAGGTGCATCCCGTGTCCGTGATCTTTTTGAGGAAGCCAAGAAGAATGCTCCGTGTATCGTGTTCATTGATGAGATCGATGCTATTGGTAAGAGCCGTGATTCCCACTACGGCGGTGGCAACGACGAGCGTGAGCAGACCCTGAACCAGCTTCTTGCAGAGATGGACGGATTTGATACTTCCAAGGGTCTTCTGATCCTGGCAGCAACCAACAGACCAGAGGTTCTTGACCCTGCACTTCTCCGTCCGGGACGTTTTGACAGACGTGTGATCGTAGACAGACCGGATCTTAAGGGTCGTGTGGACATCCTGAAAGTACATGCCAAGAATGTGCTTCTGGATGATACGGTTGACTTTGAGGCTATTGCACTGGCAACATCAGGAGCAGTAGGATCTGACCTTGCCAACATGATCAATGAGGCAGCCATCCTTGCAGTTAAGAAAGGACGCAAGGCTGTATCACAGAAAGATCTTGAGGAATCCGTAGAGGTAGTTCTTGTTGGTAAAGAGAAGAAAGACCGTATCTTAAGCAAGCAGGAACGCAGGATCGTTTCTTATCATGAGGTAGGACACGCACTGGTAAATGCTCTTCAGAAAGATGCCGAACCGGTACAGAAGATCACCATAGTCCCACGTACCATGGGAGCTCTCGGCTACGTTATGCAGGTACCTGAGGAGGAAAAATATCTCAACACCAAGAAAGAACTGGAAGCTATGCTGGTGGGATATCTTGGCGGACGTGCAGCAGAGGAGATCGTTTTTGACACGGTGACAACTGGTGCAGCCAATGATATTGAGCAGGCAACCAAGGTGGCAAGAGCCATGATCACGCAGTACGGCATGTCTGAGAAATTCGGACTGATGGGACTGGCTACACAGGAGAATCAGTACTTAAGCGGAAGAGCGGTTTTAAACTGCGGTGATGATACAGCAACAGAGATTGACCATGAAGTGATGAAACTTCTCCATTACTCTTATGAGGAAGCCAGAAGAATCCTTGGCAGTCACAGAGCGGAGCTGGATAAAATCGCAGAATATCTGATCCGAAAGGAAACCATCACAGGAAAAGAATTCATGAAGATCCTGCGTGCAGTACAGCAGGGACTGGATATTCCGGAAAATCTGGAAGATCTGGTGCTTTCCGAGGATAAAAAAGAAGTGTTCAATAAACAGGACAGTGTGGAAACAGAGGTAAAATCAGAGTCTGACACAACTGCAGTAGCTCATGAGCTCCAGGCAGCGGAAAATTCTGAGATGCAGAGTTCTGATGCTCAGGAGAAAACAGAAACAGAAGAAAAGCCGGGATCACAGGCATAAAACAGATCAGGAAAACCGGGAGAGATCCCGGTTTTCCTTTATATATAGTGAAATCTTTATATACTAATTGTGTCAGGAGAAAAAACTATGTTTATAATAGAGGAAGAATTAAAGAAACTTCCGGGAAAACCGGGAGTCTACATCATGCATGGTGAGAAAGACGAGATCATCTACGTGGGAAAAGCCATCAGCCTTAAGAACCGGGTGCGCCAGTATTTCCAGACCAGCCGCAACAAAGGTGCAAAGATTGAGCAGATGGTAACGCATATTACCAGATTTGAGTACATTATTACGGACTCTGAACTGGAAGCACTTGTTCTGGAATGCAACCTGATCAAGGAGCACCGTCCCAAATATAATACCATGCTGAAGGATGACAAGAGTTATCCTTTCATCAAGGTAACAGTTAATGAGCCATATCCAAGAGTGCTTTTTGCCAGAAGGATGAAAAAAGACAAGGCCAGATACTTCGGCCCCTACACAAGCGGTGGTGCAGTAAAAGATGTGATCGAACTGGTACGGAAGCTTTATCAGGTGCGTTCCTGTAACCGTACCCTGCCAAGAGATACAGGCAAGGACAGACCCTGTCTTTATTATCACATGAAGCAGTGTGATGCCCCCTGTCAGGGCTACATCAGCCAGGAAGAATACCGTAAAAATATCAGCAAAGTGATCCGGTTCCTGAACGGTGATTTTCAGGCAACTATCGATGAACTTACAGAAAAAATGAAGAAAGCTTCCGAAGAGATGCGCTACGAAGAGGCTATGGAATATCGCGACCTGATCCGCAGCATCCGAAAGATCGGAGAACGCCAGAAGATCACAGGATATGGACAGGAAGACCGCGACATTATCGCAGTAGCCATGGATGAGAGCGAAGATCTCAGGGATCAGGATGCTGTTGTGCAGGTGTTTTTTATCAGGGATGGCAAGCTGATCGGCAGAGATCACTTCTATCTCCGGGTGGCAAAGGGCGATACAAAAGCCCAGGTGCTTTCCAGTTTCCTGAAGCAGTTTTATGCAGGAACGCCATTTATCCCGTCTGAGATCATGCTCCAGAGTGAGATTGAGGATGCGGATATTATCGAGGAGTGGCTTACTGCCAGAAGAAAGCAGAAAGTGCACATTCGTGTCCCGAAGAAAGGTACCAAGGAGAAACTGGTAGAACTTGCCCTGGAAAATGCCCGCATGGTTCTTTCCAAAGACAGAGAGCGGATCAGGAGAGAAGAAGGTCGTACCATCGGTGCAGTCCACGAGGTAGAAGACTGGCTGGGACTTAAAGGAGTAGTCCGCATGGAAGCCTACGATATCTCCAATATCAGCGGCTTTGAGTCTGTAGGTTCCATGGTCGTCTATGAGAAAGGACGTCCGAAACGCAGCGACTACCGTAAGTTCAAGATCAAATGGGTGCAGGGACCCAACGATTACGCAAGTATGGAGGAGGTTCTGACCCGAAGATTTACCCATGAAAATAACGGAGAATTTGACAGCTTTGCAAGGCTCCCTGACCTGATACTGATGGATGGTGGAAGAGGCCAGGTAAATATAGCTCTTAAAGTTCTGGGAAATCTGGGAATCAGCATTCCTGTATGTGGCATGGTAAAAGACGATCATCACAGGACAAGAGGCTTGTATTACGACAATGTGGAAATTCCTATTGACACATCCAGCGAGGGATTCCGCCTGATCACCAGAATCCAGGACGAGGCTCATCGTTTTGCCATTGAATACCACCGTTCCCTCAGAAGTAAGGAGCAGGTACATTCCATTCTGGACGATATCCCCGGAATCGGTGACACCAGGAGGAAAGCTCTTCTTCGAAAATTTAAATCTGTTGAAAATATCCGGGATGCTTCCGAAGAAGAACTGGCACAGACAGAGAGCATGAATGCAGGAAGTGCCCGCCAGGTGTATGAATTTTTTCATAAATCCTGATGCTGCATTGCAGTTTCAATCCTGATTGTGTATAATTAAAAATAAGGTGTCTCACGCCCCGGTAAAACGGCAGTGAGAATGCAAACTTTCAGCGAAAAGGAGATAAAAAGTATGAAGGGTGTACAGTTGACAAAGATGGCACAGGAACTGGAGCTTACCAATCTGACTCCGGAAATCGACCTGTCAGGCATCGTGATCAAGACTGCAGAGATCAACAGACCTGCGCTTCAGCTTACCGGATATCTGGAGCATTTTGCAAATGAGCGTGTACAGATCATCGGATATGTAGAGTATACGTACCTGATGCAGCTCAATGAGGAAGAGAGACGTTTTAAATATGAACGTTTTATCTCCAGCAAGATCCCGTGTGTTATTTTCAGTACTATGACACGTCCATCCCAGGACATGATCGATCTGGCTGTCAAATATAATGTTCCTACATTCGTGACAGAAAGAACAACTTCAAGCTTTATGGCAGAGATCATCCGCTGGCTTGGTGTACAGCTTGCTCCTTGTATTTCCATCCATGGTGTACTGGTGGATGTTTACGGAGAGGGAATCCTGATCACAGGTGAGAGCGGAATCGGTAAGAGTGAGGCTGCCCTGGAACTGATCAAACGTGGGCATCGTCTTGTCAGCGATGATGTTGTTGAGATTCGTAAAGTCAGCGATGTAACACTGGTAGGATCAGCACCGGATATCACACGTCACTTTATTGAGCTTCGTGGTATTGGTATCATTGATGTGAAGACTTTGTTCGGTGTAGAGAGTGTTAAAGATACCCAGTCTATCGATCTTGTTATCAAGCTTGAGGAGTGGGACAGAGACAAGGAATATGACCGCCTTGGACTTCATGAGGAGTACACAGAGTATCTTGGAAACAAGGTTGTGTGTCATTCCCTTCCAATCCGTCCTGGCCGTAACCTGGCTATCATCGTTGAGGCAGCAGCCGTCAACCACAGACAGAAGAAGATGGGATACAATGCAGCAGAAGCACTGTACAAGCGTGTTCAGGCAAATCTTGCCAAAAAAAGAGAGAATCCAGACGACGAAGAATAAGAGAGGATAAGAAATGGGAACATATTGTTTTGGAATTGATGTAGGCGGAACAACTGTAAAATGCGGACTTTTCAGCACAGATGGAACTCTTGTTGAGAAATGGGAGATCCCGACTCGCAAGGAGAATAATGGAGACCAGATTCTTCCGGATGTGGCAGCTGCCGTAAATGCCAAGATCGAAGAGAGAGGCATTTCCAAAGATGACGTAGAAGGTGTTGGAATCGGTGTTCCAGGGCCTGTAAACTCCAAAGGTGAAGTGCCACGTGCTGTAAATCTTTACTGGGGCTACAAAGATGTTGTGGGCGAAATGGAAAAACTGACAGGCCTCCGTGCAAAAGCTGGAAATGATGCCAATGTGGCAGCTCTTGGTGAAGCATGGAAAGGCGCAGCAGCAGGTTCCTCAGATGTGATCATGGTAACGCTTGGAACAGGCGTCGGCGGCGGAATCATCATTGACGGCAAGATAGTAACAGGACATCACGGAGCTGGCGGTGAGATTGGACATGCAAATGTGGATCATCATGAGACAGAGTCCTGCAACTGTGGAAACAAGGGTTGCCTGGAGCAGTTTGCTTCCGCAACAGGAATTGTCCGCATGGCAAAAAAAGAACTTGCAGCATCCGGTGAGAACAGTGTTCTTCGCGATATGGATGATATCTCTGCAAAAGCTGTTCTGGACGCATTCAAGGAGAATGATCCGGTAGCTGTGGCAACCATGGAGAAAGTAGGAGAGCAGCTTGGCGGTTCACTGGCAATATTTGCCTGCGTGACAGATCCGGAGACCATTGTAATCGGCGGTGGCGTTTCCAAAGCTGGACAGCCTCTGATCGACTGCATCCAGAAATATTATAAAGAATATACTTTTTCATCCTGCAAAGAAACTCCGATCGTGATCGCAACACTTGGCAATGATGCCGGAATCTACGGCGCAGCCAGGATGGTGCTCTGATTAAACTAAAAAACGTGTGAATTTTTGAAATTCACACGTTTTATTTTGGGTTATACTGTCAGTAATATTCTACAGGATCGTCTTCGGAGCCTCCGCTGTCATCGCCATCTCCGTTGTCTCCACTGTCATCACCTGTATTATCGCCAGTGTCATCGCCAGTGTCATCGCCATTGTCTGGATTTTCGCCGTTATCAGTATTGTCACCGGAACCATTGTCTGTATTATCTGCGTTGTCTCCGGTATCAGTACCGTCCGGAGCGGCAGTTGGAATGGCATCAGCTGCAGAATCTGTATCAGAATCCTCATCGTAATTATAGGAGTCTTCATCATAGTCATCGCTGTTTCCGTAGAAGTGCTGATCACAGTACTCAGTTGGAAGACTGGAAATATCGAAATATTCCGTAATAGTCGGGCATCCTGAACGTGGCAGGAGACCGGTTTCCTCGCAGACACTTGCTTTCTCTACGCTGGCCGGCATATCGAAATCTTTGTCGTCCAGACCTTCATGGATACGGTTCATAACCTTTCGCCACAAATTTTTGTGAAAGTTTCGGGCATCTTCCGGAATTTTTTCATTGTTGTCATAACCGGACCATACAGCACATGTATAATATGGTGTGTAGCCTACAAACCATAGGTCATTGTAATCCTCGGTAGTACCTGTCTTACCAGCAACTGTCATATTATCAAGCTGGCAGGCTGTACCTGTACCTTTATTGACAACATCTTTCATGGCACTTGTGAGAAGATAAGCAGTGCTGTCTTTGATAACAGATCTGGAAACAGAAGAGTTCTCGATGAGAACATTGCCGTCATGGTCAAGGATCTGTGTATAGTAGATCGGCTTAATATAATTGCCGTTGTTTGCAATGGCTGCATATGCGGCACAGAGTTCAATATTTTTGACACCGTTGGTAATTCCGCCAAGTGCAGTTGCAAGGTTGGCATCACTCCATATATTTCCGTTGGCATCTTTATCTGCCTCAGTTCCATGTGCAAGTGTGGTAAATCCGAAATCATCCAGATATTTAAGGCCAAGAGAAGGAGTGACCTGCTCCAGGCATTTGACCGCAACAACATTGATGGAGTTCTGGATCGCTTTACGGATCGTTGTCTCACCGCCGTAAGTACGGCTTGCATTGTTGACAGGAGAACCGTCAGGATATTCATATGGTTCATCCATAAATGTAGTGGCCAGTGTATCACCTTTCTCATTGAGAGCCGGCGCATAGGTAGATACAATCTTAAAGGTAGAACCAGGCTGTCTGGTTGTATCGGTTGCACGGTTCAGGGTAAGACTGGCTGTTTTTTCACCACGGCCGCCGATCAGAGCTTTGACATAGCCTGTGTGCTGGTCGATAACAGTCATGGAAGACTGCGGCTGTGGTGCGAAATTGACACGCTCGGAAACAACAGTGCTTCCGTCAGCAAGGATATTAGCCTTGTATTGGTCAACATATTGCTGTCCTTCTTCAGGAGAACTGAAAAGAAGATCAAATTCGGGATCCTGATCACGGAAATAAAGCTGAAGCATTTCCTTACTGTAGTTGACCTGCTCTCCGGACGGGGTCTGAACAGTCAATGCGTAATCCAGTTCATACTGAGTATCAGCCGGATAGTTGTCAGGATCTGCATATTCCTCATCCAGAATCTGCTGGATGTTGGAATCAAGAGTTGTCATGATCTTCAGACCGCCACTGTAGAGAAGATTAGTAGCCTGTGTTTTGGAGTAACCCTTGATATTCATCAGGTCGTTAATGACCTGGTTGGTGACTTCATCTTCAAAATATGTGTAGACAGTGCTTTCTTCCTCAGGATTTTCAAGCTGTGCTGTCTGAATACGGGTGTAAACATCATCATTTAAGGCTTCATTATATTCGTCCTGAGAGATGTATTTCTGATCCAGCATATGATCCAGAACTTCCTTACGTCTCTTGGAATTGGACTTGGGATTCGTGATCGGGTTGAACTTGGTCGGGTTCTGGGTGATACCGGCAAGTGTGGCACATTCAGAAAGATTCAGATCCCAGACATCTTTATTAAAATATTTCTTGGATGCGGCCTGTACACCGTAGGAACCTGCACCCAGATTGATGGTGTTCAGGTAATTTTCGAGGATCACATCTTTGTTGTATTTCTTCTCGATTTCTACAGCAAGGTACTGTTCCTGAAATTTACGGGTAAAACGTTCCAGTTGTGTGGATTCATTAGTCCAGTCTGTGAAAACATTATTCTTCAGAAGCTGCTGTGTGATAGTACTGGCACCTTCAGAAAAATTACCGGTTGTGATCGCTTTCACAGCGGCACGTGCAATACCCCGGACATCAATACCGTTATGCTCATAAAAACGCTCATCCTCAATGGCCACTACTGCGTGCTGCAGATTGACCGGGATCTGCTCCAGAGACACCGGGAGACGGTTGGATGTAGGTGCTGAAAGCTGTCTCATCTGAGTTCCCTGATCGTCATACAGGAAGGTTGCATAGCCGAGAGGTGAAATATCCACATCATTGACATGAGGTGCACCGGCGATCACGCCCCTGAAGGAACCGATGCCAAGGCAGACAACCATGACGCAGACTGCGATCAGAGCTGTAAATAAAACCCGGATAAACGAAACGTGGGCTCTTTTTTCCAGCATGGAAGTACGGGAGATCAGAGCGTTCCGCTTCTTAGAAGTGGATCTTTTTCCGTAGTTCATGTTATTCCTCCTTTATAATCCGTTCTATTATATCAAATATGGAATGTTAAATAAACCCTTAAAAAAAAATTCACAAATAGTAATACCTTGCTGAACAGGACAGGGTTTCAGGTATGTTGCACAGTTGATATCTTATACATTGCGCAAAGCTGTTAATTATTATACAATAAAAGAAACTGGTAACTGTAAGTTACGAAACTCAGAAAAAACGGAGGCATAACAATATGCTGGAACATTATAAAACCATATATGAAGGCGGTGAAGGAGAGCTTGTGGAAAAGAAATCCCGCTTTATTGCAACTGTCCGTCCTGTGGAGACAGAAGAAGAGGCACTTGCCTTTATTGAGGAAATGAAGAAGAAATACTGGGATGCACGCCATAACTGTTATGTATATTCTGTAGGAATGAACAGAGAAGCTACCCGTTGCAGTGATGACGGAGAACCATCAGGAACAGCTGGAAGACCGATGCTGGATGTGCTTCTTGGAGCAGGAATCTACAATGCAGCTATTGTTGTAACGAGATATTTCGGAGGAGTCCTTCTTGGAACCGGTGGCCTTGTAAGAGCGTATTCAGGCGCAGTACAGGCCGGGCTTGCAGCAAGTACTGTGATCGAGAAGCATCATGGGATATCCCTTCAGGTAACAACGGACTATACAGGAATCGGAAAAATCCAGTACATAGCAGGAGAACGTAGCCTGCCGATACTGGAGTCTGAATATACAGACAAGGTAGTTCTCTGGCTTCTTGTGCCGGATGAGCAGATTGAAGAGGTGAAGAAAGCAATCACAGAAGGAACCAATGGAAGAGCAGTACTGGAGAAAGACGCAGATCTTTATTTTGCAAAAGTTAATGGCGAAGTGAAAACATTCGAGAAATAAGAAGAAAATCTCTGTCTGGTAAAGGTGCTGATATTGGGAAATAAAAAATCCCGGAAGTGTGCAGGCATATCATGCTATAATATACTGTACACTTTCCGGGATTTTCACATATTACGCTTATTCTGCAGGAAAAACGCTTCTTAGCATTTTTCCGGGTCCGGATAATCCACGCCAAAGGTCTCAACAGTCATGGATTTGATCTTCTGCTCGTCAAGCGGACGGTCACTGTAGTCCGTATCTGTCTCTGCGATAGCATTTACAACATCCATACCCTCAATGATCTGACCGAATGCAGCGTAGCTTCCGTCAAGATGCGGAGCAGCCTTGTGCATGATAAAGAACTGGCTTCCGGCAGAGTTCGGATTCATGGCTCTAGCCATGGAGAGAACACCTGGTGTATGTTTCAGGTCGTTTTTGAAACGGTTCTGGGAGAACTCACCTTTGATGCTGTATCCCGGGCCACCCATACCGGTTCCGTCCGGGCATCCGCCCTGGATCATAAAGCCGTTGATGACACGGTGGAAGATCAGGCCGTCATAAAAGCCTTTTTTTACAAGGCTGATGAAGTTATTTACTGTGTTCGGGGCAACTTCCGGATATAATTCCGCTTTCATTACATCGCCATTATCCATTGTGATGGTAACGATAGGATTTGCCATAGTTTTCGCACTCCTTTTCAAAAAGTATTGTATTTCGCTGTTCGCTCTATTATAATATGCAAAGAATAATTGTGCAAGAAAAAGGTGAAAAATATGGTCATAGAAACACATGATCCGGAGGAAACATTCGAGGTCGGAAGAAAGATCGGAATGAATGCAAAACCGGGACAGATTTACACACTGACAGGCGATCTCGGAGTTGGAAAAACCGTGTTTACACAGGGAGTGGCAGCAGGTCTTGGAATCACAGAACCTGTAAACAGCCCTACGTTTACTATTATCCAGGAATATGAAGATGGACGTCTGCCATTTTATCATTTTGATGTATATCGTATCGGGGATCTGGAAGAAATGGAAGAGATCGGATACGATGATTATTTTTTCGGGCAGGGAATCTGTCTGATCGAATGGGCAGAGCTCATTGAGGAGATCCTGCCGGAAAAAAGGATTGAAGTTACCATTGAAAAAGATCTTGAGAAGGGCTTTGAATACAGAAAGATCACCATTGAGGAGAGAGGAGAAAAGACAGAATGAGAGTTTTGGCACTGGACAGTTCCGGAATCGTGGCATCCGTAGCCGTTGTGGAGGATGATACACTGGTAGCGGAATATACAGTTAATTATAAGAAAACACATTCCCAGACTCTTCTTCCCATGCTGGATGAGATCGTGAAGATGACAGAGCTGGATCTGAAGACGATTGACGCTATTGCGGTAGCCAAGGGACCGGGCTCTTTTACCGGACTCCGTATTGGCTCTGCCACAGCCAAGGGACTTGGACTTGCCCTTGACAAACCACTGGTCGGGATTCCGACTGTGGAGGCACTGGCCTATAATCTCTATGATGTAAACGGACTGATCTGTCCGATCATGGATGCCAGAAGAAAGCAGGTTTATACAGGAATCTACCGTTACGAGGATCACAGGCTTATAACTGTAAAAGATCAGATGGCAGTGGGAATCGAGGAACTTCTTTCCATGCTGAATGAGATGGGAGAAGCCGTAACATTCCTCGGAGACGGAGTCCCGGTATTTAAAGATATCATCGCAGATAAGCTTACTGTACCGTTTTCTTTTGCACCGGCCCATCTTTCCAGACAGAGAGCAGGTGCTGTAGGTGCACTTGGTGTCCTTTATTATAAAGAAGGCAGAACCGAGACAGCGGCTGAGCACAAACCGGATTATCTCCGTGTTTCACAGGCTGAGCGGGAGCGGGCCCAGAAAATGAAAAAAGGATCAGAAGGGGAAAACGCATGATCTTAAGAGAAATGCTTGTGGATGACCTGGATCAGGTTATGGAGATCGAAGAGGAGCTTTTTTCAGTTCCCTGGACAAAAGAGGGATTTCTGACATTTCTTATGAAAGAGAATGGGATGTTTCTTGTTGTGGAGGAAAAGGGCCGGATCCTGGGATATTGCGGTCTTCTTACGGTGCTGGATGAGGGGGATGTGACCAATGTGGCTGTCTGCAGAGACCGTCAGAGAGAGGGAATCGGAAATTTCCTTATGGAAAGCATGATCCGTCTGGCAGAAGAGCGTGGGATCACCATGATCCATCTGGAGGTCCGGGCAGGAAATGAGACTGCGATCCGGCTGTATGAACGTCAGGGGTTTGTGCGGGATGGTCTGCGAAAAGGCTATTATACAGAGCCCACAGAGGACGCTGTCCTTATGACACGTACCGCAGTTTCTGAATAGGCTTACCCGGGAGAGGTACTTGTCTGCACGGGATAAGTATGCTAAACTTTGCCACAGAACAGGAAAAGAGGAAAAATATGTTAGATGTTTGTTTACTTGGCTGCGGAGGAATGATGCCGCTGCCACGCAGATGGCTTACCGCACTGATGACCCGTTATAACGGCAGCAGTCTGATGATCGATTGCGGGGAAGGCACCCAGGTGGCCATTAAAGAAAAGGGCTGGAGCTTCAAGCCTATTGATGTGATCTGTTTTACTCATTATCATGGGGATCATATCAGCGGACTTCCGGGACTCCTTCTGACTATGGGAAACGCGGACCGTACGGAACCGCTGACACTGGTGGGACCAAGAGGACTGGAACGTGTGGTAAACGCATTGCGTGTGATCGCACCGGAACTGCCTTTTGAAATTAAATTTATCGAGATCACGAAACCGGAGGAGGTTCTGGAACTGAATGGTTACCGGATCACCGCATTCCGGGTAAACCATAATGTTACATGCTACGGCTATACCCTTGAGATCCTTCGCCAGGGAAAATTTTCTCCTGACAGTGCCAGAGAGCATGAGATTCCGCTGAAATTCTGGAATCCGCTGCAGAAGGGCCAGACCGTGGAGAATGAAGGAAGGGTCTACACACCGGATATGGTACTTGGCCCGCCGAGAAAAGGGATCAAGCTTACCTACACCACAGATACCAGACCAACTGAGTCCATTTTACGCAATGCAAAAGACTCCGATCTTTTTATCTGCGAGGGGATGTATGGCGAAGATGACAAGATCGAAAAGGCAAAAGGCTACAAACACATGACGTTTCGTGAAGCGGCTACCCTTGCCCGGGATGCGGGAGTAGGGGAAATGTGGCTGACCCATTACAGCCCGTCTCTGGTACGTCCGGACGATTACATGGATACAGTCCGTGAGATTTTTCCGAAGGTATGGCCGGGAAAAGACGGTAAGAGTGTGGAACTGAATTTTGAAGAGGACTGAAAAAAATGAAAGATACATTAATTCTTGGTATTGAGAGCTCCTGTGATGAAACGGCAGCCTCCGTTGTAAAAAACGGAAGGACTGTCTTATCAAACGTGATATCCTCACAGATCGAGATCCATAAACTGTACGGAGGTGTTGTACCGGAGATCGCCTCCAGAAATCATATAGAAAGGATCAACCAGGTCATCCAGGAAGCACTGGACGAGGCAAACGTCACTCTGGATGATATTGATGCTATCGGTGTAACCTATGGACCGGGGCTTGTCGGTGCCCTTCTTGTAGGTGTGGCAGAAGCCAAGGCCATTGCCTATGCGAGAAACCTGCCACTGGTAGGCGTGCATCATATAGAAGGACATGTTTCTGCCAATTATATTGAGCATCCGGATCTGGAACCGCCGTTTCTCTGTGCCATTGTATCCGGTGGACACACCCATCTTGTCATTGTGAAGGATTACGGCCAGTTTGAGATCCTGGGCCGAACCAGAGACGATGCGGCAGGAGAGGCATTTGATAAGGTTGCACGTGCCATTGGGCTGGGATATCCGGGAGGACCGAAGATCGATAAGCTGGCAAAGGAAGGAAATCCGGACGCTATCGAGTTTCCACGTGCAAAAATCGGTGAAAATCCATATGATTTCAGCTTCAGCGGTGTGAAGTCCGCAGTCCTCAATTATTTAAACGGGGCAAAAATGAAAGGTGAGGAAGTAAACCGTGCAGATATCGCGGCATCCTTCCAGAAGGCAGTTGTTGATGTACTGGTAGAGCATACCATGCAGGCAGCAGCTGATTTTGGCATGAAAAAAGTTGCCATTGCAGGTGGTGTTGCTTCCAACGGAGCACTTCGCACTGCTATGGAAAAAGCATGTACAGACCGTGGATACAAATTTTACCGTCCGTCACCGATCTTCTGTACGGATAACGCAGCGATGATCGGAGTGGCTGCTTACTATGAATATATCAGGGGAACACGCCACAGCTGGGATCTGAATGCGGTTCCGAACCTGAAGCTTGGCGAAAGATAAAAGAATCCGGGGTAATTGATCATGAGAGAGTGCAGAAATACAGCTATTGTCCTGGCAGCCGGCCAGGGAAAGAGAATGCACAGCAAAATACAGAAGCAGTTTATGGAGCTTGACGGGATGCCGGTGCTCTGTTATTCTCTGCGCTGTTTTCAGGAAAGTCCGCTGATCAGGGATGTGATCCTGGTAACAGGGGAGGAGTATGTTTCCTGGTGCAGAGAAGAAATCGTGGAAAAATATGGTTTTACAAAGGTTTCTGCTGTAGTATCCGGCGGAAAAGAACGGTACGATTCTGTTTATGAAGGACTTCGTGCGTGTAAAGACACAGAGTATGTGCTGATCCATGACGGTGCCAGACCATTTATTGATCATGGGATCATTGAAAGAGGACTTATGGCAGCTGCACAGACGGGTGCCAGTGTTACAGGCATGCCTTCCAAGGATACAGTTAAGATCGCAGATGAGGATGGGAATGTCAGTGAAACTCCGGATCGAAGCAGTGTATGGATCGTCCAGACTCCGCAGATCTTTCAGTACCCGCTGATCTATGGCGCATATACCAACATTCGGCAGAAGGAAATGACCGGAATTACAGATGATACCATGGTTGCAGAACATGAGACCGGGGTGAAGATCCGCTTTTCAGAAGGTTCTTATCGCAATATCAAGATCACAACACCGGAAGATCTGGTGGTTGCGGAGGCATTTTTGAAGGAAAACAGAGAGCAGAATAGAGAGTAGAACAGGGTGAAAATCCCAGTAAATATGGACATATAGCAGAAATTGAAGCTATATGTCCAATTTTTTGAAAAAAATATCGAATTTGTTATTGACAGGGGAGATATTTGATGATAGAATACAACATGCGCTGACAAAACAGCGTAAAAAATGTTGAAAAACATTATATGGAGAGATATCGAAGTGGTCATAACGAGGCGGTCTTGAAAACCGTTTGTCCGCAAGGGCGCGTGGGTTCGAATCCCACTCTCTCCGCTTGTCAAGTCACTTAAAAAGTTTTGAAAAAAGTACTTGACAAACAAATGAAAAGTGCGATATAATGCACAAGGTTCTTCAGTGAAAACGAAGAGAACTAAATAAAGACACGAAAGTGTGAAGAAAGTCGTTTCTGTGAAACGACGAATCTAGGGCAATTTGGAGAAGTACCCAAGCTGGCCGAAGGGGCTCCCCTGGAAAGGGAGTAGGTCGTTAACAGCGGCGCGAGGGTTCAAATCCCTCCTTCTCCGTTTGAGTTTTGAGGCTTGAAGAAAGTCGAAAAAACTTGGAAAAAGTTCTTTTCTTTTTCCCGGTTGTGGAGTACAATATATCATCTAATAGGGAAACATGGCAAATCTGTCGCCCCTGAACGCCAAGAAACGGAGGCTGCCCCACATGTTCCAATCCAAAAAGGTTGGTCTTCTTGCGAAGATCATTCTGCTGATCCTGCTGGCCTACATGATCTTCACCCTGGTCAGCGTCCGGCAAAAAATCGCCGACGCCAACGCCGCCGTCGAGACCCTCACCCAACAGGTCAGCGATCAGACCCAGACCAACACAGAGCTTTCCAACGCCATCGAAAACCGCGATGATCCCTCCTATGTGGAGGACATCGCCCGGGAAAAACTGGGTCTGGTGGCACCCAATGACCGTGTGTTCAATATTGCCGATTAAGGGCCCCGCTCTTTATTTGCTCATTGCTTGAGCGTGATTACAACGAGGAGGATTCTCACCATTTATGGAAATCAGTGTAGGCGCAATCCTGGAAGGAACCATCAAAAGCATCACCAAATTCGGCGCGTTCGTCTCCCTGCCGGGCGGACGGTCCGGTTTGGTCCACATCTCTGAGATCGCCCACTCCTATGTGGCAAATGTCAGCGACTTCCTTTCGGAAGGGCAGGCAGTCAAGGTCAAGGTGGTCAGCATCGATGAAGCAGGGCGGATTAATCTGTCCATCAAGAAGGCCACACCCCCGCCTCCTCGTCCCCAGGGTTCCGCCCGGGACCGGCAGGGCCGTTCTGATTTCCGAGGGGGAAATCGTACCTTTAACGCTCCCCACACCAGAG